>Ga0181612_174285_pt1 | contig 15015 bp, 15 predicted proteins | sample HoacroProtozoa21_FD_119630 | JGI IMG/M metagenome (GOLD analysis project Ga0181612, IMG submission 119630) | Hoatzin crop microbial communities from Cojedes, Venezuel. Combined Assembly of Gp0051906, Gp0051904, Gp0051908 | reverse complement strand
TGGAGGTGTTCAAAAAACATGTACATATGGCACTTCAGGAGATGGTTTAGCAGGCATGGTGGTGTTGGGTTGATGGTTGGACTTGATGATCTTAGAGGTCTTTTCCAACCTTAATGATTCTATGATCAAATGGAGCCTGGCTTTTCAAATTTCAGCAGAAGCTCGTAGGATGCACCAAGACTAGACCTGTCAGTGCAAGAGCTAATAGAGACGTGAATCATTTTACAGATGATATAATTACCTGGGGTTTCCACCCGCCGGTAATGGTAGGGGTTAATGCACACTTCTTTCTGTTTTGAGCCGAATGGGAACTCACAACATTCCATTGGTTTCAACTCATGGTGAGACTGCAAATCAGGCCAGCGCCACACTCTGCAGTAGATGACGTGGGGAAGCCCTTTGCGGTGAGACACCTGCAGCCGCCCATCCAAGGAACGTGGAATCGTGACACATTTACTGGGCTGACCCGGGCAGCTCAGAGCCCTCTCCAGTTCTTCCATGGCACCTTTTTTTTTCTTTAACTTCTTCACCAAGGAATCAACAGCTTTTTCTGCCCACTTTTCCTCTTCATCTCCTTGTTTCCAGCCCAGCAGTCTTTTCACTGCAGGGCTGGTGAAGGAGAACAAGGAACTGATAGGGGTGCTGGAGTGCATAAGAAGCAGAGATTACACACGAGCGTCAACGGAAGCACAAATCGCTCTCCTGCCTTGCAAGGCTTGCACGGAGTTTGCACAATCTTGAGATGGATGCTTCCTTCAAGGAAATGTTCTTCCAGACATACGTTTTTGTAGTCTTACGCACTGGTTACAAGTAGTCCAACTGGGTGGGTCTCAGAACTTTCCAAACATCAAGAAACTGCTGATGAAGCCTGGAATAACAAGACAATACATCATTAGGCTTCACACACTCCTTTCGTTGTTCCTTCAATAAAATCTTATCAAAGAGAAATTATTCAAAATGTGTATTTAATTTTCAATGGTTTTCTGTTTGGGTTTTTTCTGTTTATTTTGGGTCCAAGCCTCTCCTGCTCACTACCCTCCACAATAATTTTAGAGTTGGAGCCCAGAAAGCATTAAGTGTCCAGTCACTTCAATTTGTGTTTAGAGTTTAATGCACTAAGCAGATTGTGGCAGGGCTGGGGTTATATTTACTACAAAAGAAAATGTACCTTTTTTTTTTTTTAATGCCAGTAGCTGTAGGCTCAGCTCAAGCATCTTCTACAAAATTAAATCTGTAATATCAAATTTTATGGAAGTAAGGAGGAGAATATTTTTCTGATTTCAACTCCCTGCCCCTCCAATCTCACTGGACTGTCAAGAGTTGTAAAATATTAACTGCAAAATTAATTTAAAATTCAACTACTCACAGATTTCATCCAGTGCCTCTGAAGATCTATCACTATTCTGTAAGCTTATTTACATTGTCTCATATGCAAGAGAAAACTTTGTTTGCTTAGCCAGTCTGTTTCACTCGCGCCAACAATTCAAAGATTTTTGGATGAAAATCACAGACTTTTGGACACGGTTTGTGCTGGATGGATCCTGATTTATTTCTGCTAGGAGCTGCTACATCTGACAAAGTCCAACAGAAAGAGTATAGTTCTTGAGGGTTTTTCGTGGGTTTTTTTTTCTTTTCTTTTTTTGTCTTTTTTTTAAATGTAGCTGGAACCAGTATAATTTTAGTGGAAAATGACATATTTCCACTAACTGGAACTCTGAGGAAAAATGTCCTTGAATGTGAAGCTATTTACTGCTTTAAATACACTTCATGGACATCCTGTGCATACCAAGTCCAAAGGCCCGAACTACACAGAGGGCACTTAAAGCAGGAGGTGCGTGCAGCTTCTAAATGGATGCCTCCAGAGAAGCAGCTCCATGGCTGCCCTACTCCACCCTTGTGGAGGACTTGGGTCCTTCTTGCCCCCCACCAGTAAAGGCCTGGACATAGTCCTTGGCACTACTTATATGCAGCCACTGAAGAGACAGAGAGATACTGCCCAGTGCTGCGAGCAGCAGAGCTTCACAAACTGTATTATTCTGCAGTTTCCTTAAATGCACAGCTCCTGTAAGAGTTCAAAGGGCACCTGGGGACACCGGGTGCAGGCACAGGTAAAACACATTGAGACAGGAGGCCAAACCCAAAGACTGGTTCCTCGGCACAGGTATGTTCAGCACTGCACAGCTCTGGAGCATGCCGCAGGGTAAGCATGCATGGCCCAGGGCAGTAGAACCACTTAGAAAACGTGCAATGGTTGCTGAGGACCAATGACCACCTAGAGCTGTTCTCCTCCTAGCTCTTCTGTTTCGTTCTCATGCCCGTTCCTCTGTCCCACTGCATTACTCTTGAAGACATCCAGCACCCTGAGATGTGCAGATACATCCATACATAATGAGCTTTTTCCCTTCTTCCACAAGAGCAGTGAGGAGGGCAGAGGCTCAAATTCCCAAAAGCCTTCTTCCACAGAGCTAGGGAGATGGAAGCACTTGGCCCCACAGAAGGGATGGCATAAAAGTGACTCTCTGGCATGTCACAAGCCCCAGCAGCAGCTGCTGTTCCCCCAGGAGATTCATATTCCAAGCACCGGTGGACAGAAGGCTCCATGAAAATATGAACAGAGGGACTACAAAATCGGAATGAAGAGTAGGCACACCTTGCTTCACACACCCACCACAGCATTGATCTCTGGCTTATGCTATTTCTACATTATCAATCTACGTGTATGTCCAGTTGTCCTCAACTCTCAAGAGAGGCTCTTGAGAGAGCACGGCAGAAATCCCTTCACTCGCGCCATTCAGTGATCAATGATCGGTTCTACAGAATTGCTCAAACTTGTCTCACCACGCAAAGAGAAACGTCAGATTCCAGATATTTTCCCCTCTCTGTACTAGCAAAAATCCAATGACCTGGAGCACTTAGCTGGATAGTTACTAATGCCTCTTAGTCAAAACCGAAGTCTATTCCAAACACTTACAGGGTACATGTGAGAATGAAATAAGTTCAGAATGATTTATCACAGGAAAAAAACACTCCAGCTGCTTGTAAAACATAACGTGCATAAAATTTAGGCAAGCAGCCTCCAGACTTTGCAGGAGCAGGCTCAGGCTACAGAGCCCAGCGTGACCCCATCCAAGCATTCCGTGCAGTGGAGGTGTCTGTCCCTTGCTGCCCTGGTGAGAACCTGAGGAGGATCAACCAAACGCCACCGCACCGCTGTCACTGCTCGGTGGCACCAAACCCCATCCTCACATGAGAAAATGAAACAATGCTGGGCTCTCTGCGGATCAGCCCCGAAAGCAGCAACGGGAAGTGAGGAGAGCCTGAGATGAAAGCCCACAGGACCAGCAGCGATGTAGAAGTCTCTGCTCCAGGCTGAGAGGGAAAATGGCTCACACTTCTTATCGGAGGGGGTCTCCCGGCCATTAGCGTGTGTAAACAACTGCCCCTGATAAGTTAATGCAACATTACAATCATCAGATATGAAAACATACACATTCACGTAAAAGTATTGTCCTGAGATTTTCTTTTCCATTTTGACCAAGGTTTTAAATAAACACATTAATCTCGTTTGGTCAAATTAAATAACTCAACAGTGACATCAGTATGAGTCTGAGCACTATTGTTGCTAGTGGGAGAGTCGCCAAGACTATGTGTATAAAAGCAAAAGCCGTGCTTTGCAGACCATGTGATGTGGTCTCAGATAAGTACATTGCACAATTTCCTACACGCGCTCCCCCCCCCATTTTCTTCTAAAATTTTTTTTCCCCTTGAATTCAACTGACATACAAAATATAAATGGTCTTAAAGAAACTAAACAGCTTTCAAATAATATTATTATCAGAACATTCTAGTTTAATGTTATTAAATTACATAATGCTGCAGATTATTCAGCAGCTTAAGCCATGTGTTGCTAGGCTTAGATACTCCATTATGAAATACCTAGGCAGACGCTCTGCTCCAGGGCTGTAATGACAGAGATGTCAATTCACAATTTAATTTTAACAGTCTTTCAGGACAGTAGTTGCTTAAGCTGTATACCTTTTGTAACAGGCAACTTGCCTACTCAACTAGAAACTTCCAGCACCAAAAACATTTCAAAACCACGTTTGATGCATTTTCTGTGCTGATGACCCATCGTGTTTCTGAACGCTCATCGCTTTAGCATGGCGGAGGGGAGGGAAGTGTTACAGTTTTGATCCATAAGACCACCAGACGTACCAAGCCCTGGGCCACACCATGATGGAAGTTCTGGCCTGGTTGCCTCTGCCTCTCTCAGTGACAATATGAGGTACTATCAGCAGTGCGAGTCAGGCATCGTTTAGGGTACATCCCTAACACGATTCCCTCCTCTGGGACTACAAGGAAGGCCTTGTCTGTCTGTCAGGTAAGTAACTGGTCAAGACCAAACTCGGTAATCCTCTATGCTGTAAATCTTTATTCCATTGCCGAGTTTAGCCTAAGACCTGAAGCTTGCTTTCGGGGAGAGACAGAAGACACGTGGCGTGTGAGCATGGACCCACCTGTTCGTTTCTGTGGTCTGCAGGAGCAGGAGACAGTGGGACTAGTTCACTTGGTCCATTCTCCCTAAACATAACTCTTGTGCATGGTTCAGCAGTTAGCAGGGACCAGGGGTCACTCCTCGTAAAAAGTCTGCATAGAGCCATACTGTTTTGGAGGGCGAGACAGCCGTTGCGTGGAAGCAAGCCTCTCCACCCCAGTTGGCCTCAAGGCTAAGAGCATCAGGCATGTTGCATTTATCAGTATGGAAACAGCCTTTCAGTAGAATTTACTCAGTCACATAAACACATTCAAATTGTTGACACTCATATCTGACCTAGTCACCCTGAAGACCTTAAATATGTACTTGACAAAAACATGCGTGTACTTGGCATGGATCATTCCACCCAAAAGTAAACACCTAAAAAAGATCAGCAAAACCAGGCACCGCATACAACTAATGCTGGGTGAGATGAGTCTCACCTCAAGTCTCGGTGATTGCCAGGCTAAGACCCAGCAACATGGACACAGAGTGAAGGGGACTGGGATACGTTTGCATACTCCTAAGCCCATTTTTACTCCCCCCAGTTTAGAATAAGGCTGCAGGTCCTCCAGTTAGGAGGAGAAACATGGTTCTCCAGGAACTCCACTACAGCAACTTCCACTGTTCTACTAAAGAGCCTGACACACCAAGAACAGAGAAAGCAGATGAAACACCATCATCATGGGCTTGCTGACTCCCAGCCTGAGCTAGGTCCTACTGCAGTCAGTCAGAGGGGTTCCAGAGCTCATGGAAATTAAACGTGACCTCCTCTGTGTCTCACGTGGCAGCTTGCTGACACCTCCACGATGAAAATATTTTTGGGAAATTTAGATTTTGCTTAATGTACAAAGGATCCACTGTAGTGGGCAAGATTCGCATCACCCCTCAGCAGAACATCTCTGTGCAGTGCAACACGCTGATGAAGTTTCCCTCCAGTTCCCATGGGTGTAGCAGGGGAATTGTACCAGTCCTCACTACATTTCACTCTAAGCCTAACACAGAAGTCAAAAAAGGAAAACCACACAGATGCTAGCGAAAACAGGCTTAAAACACAACTGCGTCAAAGCACAGTGCCTAACCTCCTTCAAAAGCGTATCTGTGCACGTGTGTGTAAGTGCATGTGTACGCAGATGTGCGTGCATGTCTGGTCTTGGAATAGAGCTCCAAGACGCTGCCTCCGCTCAGAGCACCTGCCTCTGCTAACCGAGCCTTGAGAGGCACGGTATCAGCCTCGAAAATGGCTGACATCATCAGTCTCGGTGTCACTGCAGCAGCTAAGTCAGGCCACAGAGGGAGATTTCTCAGAGGGTCGTCTAGACATAAGCTGTGCAGTTCGTGGAGATGCACGCGGCTGGAAAATGGAGTAGTGAGACAATTACAGCTGGAAGCCTGCCGCTCGGTGACTAAATCACAACAGAACTGGAAGGGAGAAAATTATGTCAGTCAAACAACGTAAAGAGGCATGCTGTGAACATGCACTTGGTTATTTTTACCTAGCACTGACTCAGTTACTTCTACCTCCTATGAAAGAGAGAAGCCTGCAACTTTTCTCAGTGTAATGGAGTTTGATTTGGTTTCAAATGCAGCAGCCAGCACACATCCAGGGCTGCCCAAGAACTTCCCAGGTCACCTCATCACTGCCACTCGCTATGGGAATCTTCCAGACCTTAGCAGGTAAAAGGGTTTTAAAATATATAAATACTTTTTTTAAAAAGTGTGTTCACAAATCCTTAGGCCCCAAACGAGCGAGGAACCCCAGCAACCTTGCCCTGGGCCTGAAGCACCAATCCTGGCACCAGGGTTTTGCCGGCACAGCAGATCAGAGCTGGGCAGGAGAGGTTTCACACGCACGTTAGCTCCCGAAGACCAGCGTGGAAGTGCCTGAGCTCCACAGCCACCGCTGCTGCCACTCCAGTAACCAGCTCATGGCTTGGGAACGGTGGCCACGTGTTCTTCTTGTCACGTGTAAATCACTTGAAAAGCCTCATGTTCCACTCGTGGCGCCCACGACACCATGTGGGATCCCTCAGGGCTGCTTCTTGTGCTTGGGACCAGCCAAACAAGGGTGCTGTTATGAACCTATCTGAAACCACTGTCTTTTGCACCCAACAAAATACAGTGAATGAATTATTCATTACAACATAACCAAGTTCTTCCATAACCACAGAACCTGACACCCAGGGTTTTAATTAAATGGGATGTAAAGAAGGTTGTTCTTTTTTTTTAATTAAGAAACTAAATTTCTTCCTGGTTTGGCCCTGGACTGCTGCAATTGAGAACAGCTGCAATGATAGGAGGTAAAGTACTTGAGATTGAAATTTGTCTGTGTTTCACACAGCCCTGCCAACATCTCATTGTTTATTCCTACAAGCTTAAATGAATAATGCAGACCTGATTTTCTCTTTTTTTTTCAAGTTTGTTCTGAAAGCCCTTCTACTCTGAACTTTATCTCAAGTCACCAATATCAAAGGGCAAATCTCACAGTGCTTCATGTCCCTCCGACCACCAGGTCCACACTGTGGAGTCTTCACTGAACTCACTGCCTCCCAGATAAAATAAGAACAAAAACTGATGCCAGTGCCTACAAATCTCTGACATCCAAGTAATTTCTCTGAGCTTGTGGAATCACTCAAATATTACCTCATGTACTCCGCATCATCCAGCTTCTCTTGACAGGAATAACACATTCTCATTTGATAGAAACAAGGAGAGATTCAGGCATATAAGCTGCACACCTTAGCACAGCTACATAAATTCCCACAGACTAAACACTTCTGGATGTGTTTAAGAGGTATAAATTCCATCACAAAAGAAAATTAAGCACTCCACTCGCTTTCGGTTGGGAAGGGACGTACCAGCTCGTGTGGTGGGACCGCTCTAGGTGAGCACATCAACAGATGCTTCAACAAAGCTTCGTTAGTGTGCCGTAAGGTGGGGAGAAGAGAGGGGCACGGACATGGTGACAGCACGCCAGTGTGCAAAAGGCTGTTGCAAGCAGGATAGGGGCAATCTGTCTTTCCTGTCCATGAGAAGAAACAGGCAGAAGGTGTGAACAGGATAGCTATATGCTGGGATAGTTACCGCTGCTGGAGGTCTGCGAGTGCAGATTACACAGCTTTCCTCGAGAATAACTGCGCTGGCCTTGGGGAGGAAGAAGGGACTGGAAAAGCCCTTGTGACCAAGCAGAAGAGCCACTCTCTTCAGGTGCAGCACTAGGCTAACGTGGCTACGCTGGCTTTGGCCCATGGGCTACCTGCATCCTGCTGCTCGAGATAAACCCAAACCAGAGGGCTGGACGTTCTCACCGATTTCTGTCTTTGAAAAGCTCCCACAATATTTGAAGGTACCCCACAAAAATACCACAGCCGCGGTCTGTGCAAAACCATGAAACTGCATCAATTTATCACTACCATCTCTCTTTGATTGCACTTCCTTCCTCGGTATGAATTTTTAAAGGAAGCCAGCGACTGCGATGTTTACACGCAGCAAACCACGCTGTGTTCCCTGGCTGGACCACACCGGAGTTTTTGATATGCAACCCCACAGGGACACATCCTCCCCCCTGCCTCACGCCCTGCTCCCTGCAGGCAGGAGGAAGCCCCGCTCACCCTGTCCATACCCCCTGCCTTGTCCCTTCCTGCGGCTGCCTTGCTCGGGCTCAGACCAGCGGCGCGGAGGAAGAGCCCCTCTCTCAGCTGCTTTCCTCCCGCTACAGAGCGCACGTGCCACGGGCAGCTCCGAGGATGCTTTTGCGGGAGAAGGCAGGAGGCAGTGGGATATGATGGGGACGTGCACCAACCTGCTCTGGGGAGCCAGAATGTCTTCTCGTGGGTCTGGTTATCCCCATTTTATAGACAGTCGGTCCTGCATTCCTCACATACCCACCATTCCCAGAGAAACTGTAGCAAAGTCCATCAGTGTTTCTAAAAATGGAACGCTTGGAAATACGCAAAAAATAGAGTTCCTGCTTTTAAAATAAACGCTGACTCGTCTCCAATACAAAGCATGCAGCCAAGTGCCTCCAGAACAAACACTTCACAAAGGAAGAACGGGACTACAAAAGAATTTCGGCTTCATTGCTGGCCCAGAGTTTATATCCACACTAATCGGATCCTGTAATCCTCGTTATCAATCACTGGCATTCTTGGAGCCATTCCCAAATACCCATTTTAGGAAAAGGATTTACTCAGAGTTAGACATTAAGAATGCTGTGAATAAGGATACATCTAAAGAACAATCACTTCACCAAGGATGTGGCGCTCAAACCTGATGGGAACCTATCCCGAAAGTTTAGTGTCTTAGGTTGTCAGAAAGGAACACACTTTTGGAGCTCTGGCTGTACATTTACAGTGCACACAGGGGAAAATGGTAACGCAGATGCTCTCCTCGTCTGGTCCAGCAGTACATCCCATCTACCTAACAGGAGACCTGAGGGCCAGCTGGGTGAGGTTCAGCACGGTGCCAAGCACCTTCATTCCTTGGGGGAATACACAGAGCTGATGGGAGGCTGGCTCCTGCTGGCAGATCTGCGAGGTCTGATCCTGGCAACGGAAACTCTGGCGCCTGGTTCTCCCCATGCAAGGACTGCACCTCACGCGTTGGAGATCTGCTGCCGAGTTGCGCCAGGTATCTAATGCCACAAAGCCAGAGATAACCTGTGGCACTGGGGGTCAGCTGGGGAGCCAGTCGCCTCTCAGCACCCCACCTTGACGGGGCACCCTTGCCCACAGTCCCAGCTGTAGCCTGGCACAGCGGCTCCCTGCCTAACACCCAAGGTCCCAGAGAAAGGGAGATGTCTGGGAGGTCTGCTGAAGGGTTGCTTGCTCAGTCACGGTGTTAACACAGCACACAGCTTTTGCAGAAGATCTGGCATCGCACTGCTTGGCAAGTGAAATATGGATCAATAGATCACACAGATCATCACTAAAATACTCAAAAGAAAGAACTTCCAGAAGTGCTTCCCCTCCAACTGACAGGAGCCCGAGAGAGGGAGCAGCAGTACCCCCAGCCACCTCTCCTTCCTCCCAGGTGAGACGCCTGGACAACTGCACACGGGGGAGACGCGTTCCACACACAAAAGGCTTTCCATACACATTACGCCAGCACTTTTCCGTGGAATCACATTAGCATTTCATGGTGTTCAAACCATAGCACATTCAAACCTGTTTTACCTAAAAGGCTTTCATTGTGCATCGCTGTGGGAAACAGCTAATGCAGTAAGGCTGACATATAGGTTCTCCTGCATGAGCATCTGCAGTAATCTGCACTAATTGAGCCCTCAGTGGTTTGTGAAACCCTGCGGGAGGGGTGACAGGGGAGGGGGAAGGGTAGAGCCTTCACAGGGCCTACGTCTTGGAGAACTGCAATAAACAAGAGCGTGGAGTACAGGTAAGCACTAATGTCAGTGTGTTATATCCATGTAAAGATCTGATTCAGTGGCAGGGATTCCCTTGGACAAAGGGGCAACGCTCCCAAGCTATACCACTGAGGCATTCTCCATGACAAGTATCTGGATACGCTTGCACTCTCTATGGAAGTTATTTCACAACAACAGGATTAAGAATAAAAGGACCAAGAACTTGCCTATCTAGTTCCCTCCTGTGATGGGAAAGGAAGAGATGGCTGGACATTCCCAGTGACTTCAGCTGAAGATGTGGGTGCTCGGCTTCTCTGCAAACCAGAACACGTGTTTATGAGATTAAACAGGCTTCACCTGCCTACATTTGAGCCTGGCAGTACAAAACGAAGGCTGGACTCTCTTTAGCACGTAAGATGACATACCATGCTAATAACCAGCTTCAGAAAACAGAGAATACTGAGCAAAAGGCAGAAATAGGGTCCTGAGTCTTTAAAAGAAACGTACCTCTCTTCTGCAAACCCATCCCAGGAGTCGCGGAACCCCCCATCTCTCCAGGGCTGTTTCTCCCCTTCCCCTCCCCTCCCAGCACTCAGCTCTGCCCCACGCAGCCCCTCCAGCCCAAGAGTCCCACGCAGGTGACAACCGAGGACCACCAGTCCCAGCATTAGTCCTGCAGGACACGTGGCAGGGCAGGCATGGGAGCTGCGGGCTGCTGCCTCACCCGGGAATGAATTTTGGTTTCTCTACTCTAGATGTCCCTGTGGAGTCCTCATGCCCTGTGTGAAGTAATTCACGATCTGTTGATGAGAGAGAGATAATTTAGCTACCTCACATGTGCTGCAGGGCAAGAAACTGTACGTTGGCAGCTGGGCCAGAGTAATTTGACAGAGACAAGCAGGTTTGGATAGGCCAGGCCAGCAAGTAGCCATAAGGGAGTCCTGAAAAGCCGCATGAACTGCTCGTGCCTCCGGTCAGCTCTGCGCCCGCCGGGCAGCGTGTGGGGTCACATCCTGCCACACGCCTCTGGGTAAACGGTTTTCCCTCAGATGCCTCCATTTCTGCATCTGCCATACAGGGACCCTGACAGGGACGACTTTGTGAAGCACCGCGAGCTCTGCTGATGGGGAACACTGCACAGGAATGCTTCAAAAAAAAAAAAAAAAAAAAGGATTTTTTGTTAAGGAGGGCACAGCAACAAAACACACACACACCAAAGATTTGAGTATTGTTGAAACGTACTGACCTCAGCATCGGGGTAATTTGTGTTATAAAGGATTCTTCATTACACAGAGCTCTGCTATTCGCACACATTGCTTTCTGGGAAGGGTACCACCACCACTGCCAGCTCCCTGCCTGCGGTTCTCCACAGCCAGCTGTGACCAAGTACATCACCAGAGCGAGTGAACACAGAATAACCGCTGGCAAGAAATGGCCAGTCTGGCTCCTACTGTAGCCAGGTAATGAGGGTGAAAGGAAGGTTGAAGCAGAACAAACTGTAATGACCCAAGGGTCTGTTAATTCTCTTTCCTCCTCATTTCTCTCTTTCAGTGGGCGGTGAGTTTGAGGCCAATAGTTCTGGGGAACTCTGGAAATGGGGAACGTTTTCAAAGCCTAAACAAAGACCAGGCGTACAGAGAGACTCCAGAACAGGAGCCTGCACGGAGACGTTTCAGAAAGAAAAGCAAAAGACGCAGGATTCTGGCAGGGGTCATGCTGACTGGGAGCAGAACGTAGGTGGGAGAAAAGAGCTTGTTGGGAAACGGGAGGTTGCAGTATCAAGCTGGAAGGTTGCCACAGTGTGGACTAATGCTTTGGCAGCTGCAAACAAGAGGAAGGAGGAATGTAAGAAGTAGCATGACGAAAACTTGTCAAGAGACATCTGGGAGTACCAAAACCTGTGAGGAAACCAAAGAGTCAAAGATAATGCTAAGTTTGGCAGAAGGGAGCATGGTGATGCTACTGGCAAGGAAAAAGAGTGGGAAGAAACAAGTTCTGGAGAGAAGGATGTAGGAAAGATAAGACATTTCTCCTCCCAGTCAGAGACACAACTCAATCTTAATGCTGTCTCAGACAACCAGAGATCAATTATCAGATTTTTTTCTTCTGTTTTGTTTTGTGTTTTTATGTAGGGGCGACTGCGTGAACTGGGAAATCGACTCCACTTCGTGTCCATTTCCGCCATGTCCTTGCTGTGCCCTTGTCCAGAGGAGCTGAACCTCAAAGCAAACTGCTCAACCTTGGATCTGCCTAGGATGTTGCAATGGTTCTTGCAGAAACCTGCAAGTGGTCCTGTAGAACGATCTGTCTAAAAATCACAGGTATCTGCACAAAACTTGGGCAGCTAACGTTTCACCTGCTTCGACTTAAGCGCACACATGCATTAGTCAGGATCTCAGCCTGGGCTCTGATCCCGCAGCCTGTTAAATCCACTCATCTGCAGAAGGACAGCAAGCTTTTCAGCCGCTATAATAAATACCCAGGGCCCTAGACTCTTTAATTTACCTCTTCATCTGTAAAATTCCCACAGCATTAACCATCCAAACATTGTAGACAAAATAGAATATGGGAAATAATTTGGGGTATTTTTGAAAAATTAATTTTATTATACTGTATTCAGAGTCTAATGCTTCCTTACAACAAATGTTCTCAAAGACTGTAATAGGACTGCAATAATTCTCAAATTCTCGTTGTTATTACTGTCTTTTGCTGTTCATTTAGAATAAGACTAATGATTCTTTATACCTGCCTGCAGCAGGAAACTAGGCAGTCTATCATAACAACTTCTCCTATGTATGTTTTTGCTGTACTGTTTTCAGTTAAAATATTTATGATTTTTTCTTCTTTCTTCCCCATCTCTGTATTTATTATTTGTAGGGGGTATACTGCACAGAAAATGGAATCTCTGTATACTTTCACTGTATTTTTTGTGCAGACAAATTACCCAGGGCTTATGTATTTTTTCCCTTCTGGCTCCCCTTATTCTGTTAAATTTCTCTGAAATGGGGTGCCTAGTACTGCTGATGCTGGAATTGCTGCTAGCCAGTATCAGCACCAGTGATAAACTCTAGCTAGTGTTTTGCTTAGAGGTCACCTGTAATTAGTAGTCATTGTCCTTTGAATTTAACAATGGAAAAATAAAACTTTATCGAGACAGATTAGCCTGGCCATCAAAATTACAGCACTTTGGCATTCAGGAGAGAGGATTACATGACACACTATCTCCCAGTCTGATAACAGCAGATAGCTAAGGACTCAAATGCGAGATGCAGAAAGCCTGTAAAAGAATAAAAGGAGAGAAAGGAGGATTAACTGTCCAGATGTTATGTGATACGTCATACAGGCACTTCTACTCTCCTGTTTGAGTGAGCTGGGCCTTGTCTTGCACCCACTGAAGACAACACGGGGCACTACTACCGGTTTCCACGAGGGCAGCTTCCAAACCCGAGGTGCTACCCAGTTTCTATACACACATCCCCACCTTCTGCAGGTGTTTGGCACGGGTGTGTGTGCCTCTTAGCCATGGGCAAATGTGTTAATAAAATATTAATACTCAACTTCTTGACAAAGTTGTGCAGTTGACAGCTTAGATCAAACCTTTGTGTGTGTTCGTTTCGGCTGCTGCACCTCAATAAAAGCTTCTACCTCCAGCTCCTATCAATTTACAAATACCGATTATTGAAAAGAATTGTGATAAAATACACTTGACCCTGTCCCATTCATTTTTACAGAATTACTGCTTGTCAGCTTATATGTGAGCTACCAAAGTGACGAAGAAAATGTTTATAGCTCCATCACAAAGGACAGATGAGAATGGGAACTACTGCCACACTCGGTAAACACAACACAAGGTATCCTTCTTGATACAACTCCCTTTAAATGTATTTTTGAGGCATGTTTGTTTTAGCTACTATGTCAAATTAACTCAGTATTAAAAAACAAACAAACAAACAAACAACAAACAAACCACAGACATCCCCAGCCTCTGCTCTAAAATCTAACAGGAAACAAGCAGGAACCAGCCAGACACTGGTACTTATCAAATCTGAAAGAAGGGAGCTGTCTGGCTGGATGAAAACGGATGAGGTTTGCTCCAGCGATGACATTTGTCCGACCATCGCTGAGGGGAAGGATTTTGCAGTGCTTTCTTCAGCTCACACTCCCGAAGAGGAGAAGATCACTCCCACCACACAAACACAGCCACACGCACGTTTCCACACACCGCGAGACACGGAGCACCGAAACTCGCGCTATCTGCCGCGTCCGTCCCAAACCCCTGCGAACTCCAGCGCGCTCCCCAGCCGTGCCCATCGCTTCCCACTTCAGCCAAGGGAGAGCTCATTCACCGACACGCTGACCGCTCCGGGCTGGAGATTTCTTTTCGCTCGTTCGCGACCCGCCAGTGATGCGCGGCGCGCCGGTGCCTGTGTGCGTGTGCCATCTCCTTTCCTTCCCACCAATGCCCCTTCCAAAGCGGGCCCGGCCGGCATCAAACCAACCCACCCACGAAACCGAAGCGGCAAAGCTGCCGCGCAGCACCCGATGGCGATCGGCGAGCCGAGCTCCGCAGCCGCCCCGCTCAGCGCTGCCCGCGCACGGAGATGAAACCACAGCGACTCCTCATCTGCCCTGTCGAGGGCTACTGTTTTTGGAAACGTTGGTTACTCGCTAACAAGTAAGGTTTTAACTTCAGAGCCAAAAAAAAGAGAGAGAGCGAGCGAGAGTCCCCTTTTGCGGCTGGAAGCCGAAGCCAGCAGCCCCGCTCCGTCCTGCCCGGGAGTGTCTCCAGGAGCGGCATTTCTTCAGCAGAAAACAACCTCCGAAAGGAAAAGTGTTTCCAAACGTGTCATGCGGGGGTTTGCTGGTTGTTTTGGTTTTGCTGTTTGGTTCCCCCCCCCCCCTTCCCTCAAACGAGGAGGGCAGAAATCCCAGCAGACTTGTCAGCCTTCAGCCATCCATAAAAACGTTTTCTCCCCGCGCCTCCTCCTTTCCCTCGCAGTCCTGGCGTCGGCTTGGCTCGCCCGGCCGCAGTCCCAGCCCCAGCCCCAGCCCCAGCCCCAGCCCCAGCCCCAGCCCGTCCGCAGGGACCCCGGCCCCGCCGCCCGCACGGAGGAGGGGGGGG
>Ga0181612_113890_pt1 | contig 15015 bp, 12 predicted proteins | sample HoacroProtozoa21_FD_119630 | JGI IMG/M metagenome (GOLD analysis project Ga0181612, IMG submission 119630) | Hoatzin crop microbial communities from Cojedes, Venezuel. Combined Assembly of Gp0051906, Gp0051904, Gp0051908 | reverse complement strand
GAGCCAGGGACAGAGCCTGGCTCACAGTTCTGTGTATCAGTGAGCGAGCAGAAACTTCCTTCCCCTCATGCTGCTGTGTTGTAGTTAGCACTTTGTCACTTGACCTGCAAGCATTCAGTGGTTACAAGCATAGAATGGTGACAGACATAGCTCCTGTCTATCTGGATGGCAGCTGGTTGACCACTGTGTGCATAACCACCCACTGCACGTCTGCTGCCTTGCAAGTCTCCGTGCACAAGAAGCTAGACTTCTGAGGTCTGCCAGTGCTCAGTGGGGATGGCCAAATGACTTTCAGGCTTTGTTGCTAAGAACTTGCTGACCATATAAGTGAATGCATTAGGGAACTCTTGTTTGTGGATTTATTGTGCTACTATTTATGTTTAAGAGTATTTCTCCACACAAGGCTAGCAGAATACAGATACAAGTCTCCCTCTCTGAAATCTAAAGGCTTTGTCTTGCAGTTGCCTAAACAGTTGTGCTGGTTGAATGGACAGAGTACAAGTGAGCATTCAGTTGCCTAAACGTTAAGTGTCTACAGCTATTTTAGATGTCCCATGCACCCAAGAGATCTGTGCCTTCTTTTGGAGAGGCAGCAGCAGACCAGGGACAAAACCTGAGGGCATCACAACATAGATGGCTGTGATTAGGCAACCGACTCCCAGCCTGTGTGCCTGCAGGCTTGGGACCATGCTGTGCACTGCTCTGACCGCACTGATAACTAGCTGCTGCAGCAAGACAAAGAAAGAGTTACTCAGATATCTGCAGCAGCTTGGCACATGTGTAACATTTCACAAAAACAAAACTTCCCTGTGAGCAGAACACTAGGATACAGCAGCCACATTCTCTGCCCTAGGGCACGAAGAGTTCATTTTAGGATTTTCCTTTGATTTTCCATACTTTGTTCTTAAGCTGCTTTCATAAAACATTTATTGTTTATCTTTTCTCTAGGAAAAACAAACATCCTAACCAGTAAACAGAGCAGGCAGTGAAGTTGGATTCGAAATAATCCACTGTGGGAAACCCAAAATATGAAAAAAAAAGTCTTAGCCAGAAATATGATATTGCGTCGAATTGTTCAGTTCACATGTATCTGTACCACCAGCTACTACAGTGTGGGAACAGAGCTGTCCTCCTGCATGCTGTGTGCCCTGGAGAGCTAGGGCTGCTTTAGTTTGAGGGATCGGTTTTTGCACTCTGAGTGCTAAGAGATCTAGTTCTGCTGACAGGACGCTCCAAATCCCACATGGCTGCAGAATCCAAAGTCCATGAATCCTGTTAAAATATCTGCTGTCTGAACGCTGCCATGTCAGAAGTGGAACAGCCTAAGGTGTTCTCTTTGATATTGCAGATGGCTGGCTCGCTGGCTGGCTGAGGTGGGTGGGGAAAAAAATGATGTTATTGATAATGGAGGAATAGGTGGGAATAGATGTCGTAGTACTTTCTGCTAATTTCTTCATTTTCAACATTCTCCACATTGCCTCCCAGAACATGAGGCCAGTTTCAATCAGAAGCAAAAAAACCCCAGAATTCTTCAAATTTTAGTTCACTCTTACTTGACTCTTGCTGCACTCTGCTAAATCAGAGTGAAGTTCTGAAACCAGGGATTTTGTCTTGTATCTCTCACTGTGTCTCCATCTGAGGGCCTGCCAGTGATGCTCTGCTGACATGACCTGTGGCAGGCACTCAGGTTTTTTGCTATGTTCTCAAAACAAAGAGGAATCTGGCAGCTAATCTGTTTTACAAGCTTGAGTATGATTTGCTGTTAGAATTTGCTGTATGGTTACACACTGCAACTAGCGAGGAAGGTGGTGAGGCTCAAAATGGTTTCTGCAGCAGGCAACACCACAGTCTCCTGCACGAGCCAGCTGCTCGCTGGGAGAGGCAGTTCAGTTGCTTCAGCAGAAAGGAGGTGACAGTCTAAGTGACTGACTGAATGACAGATTTCTCCAAAGCCCTGTAGATATGAATCTCAATGTTAATCTTCACAAGATGTTCAGGTGGAGCTGGTGGACTAATTTCATCATAGGTCTGATGAGTTCACAGAAAGTATTCGAAGTGCTGAATCTTTTGTGCCTTAAGTAGCTGCCACTGCTGAGAGATAAAGGTGCAATTGGAAATCAAGTGGTCTTACCGAAACTGCAGATTGGAATAGCTACAGTGGGGCAGTGCAGAGGTCCTCTCTCCTCCAGCACCCGGTGCCTAAGGCCCTTCCCCAAGAACCCTGTGAGCCTGCAGAGCCCTTTCGCAGGCTGAAAGACATACAGCTAGTCTGCCTCCAAACCATGGCTTGGAAATACCTCTGTCTGCTTGTGTCCCATTCATTCCATCTCCTCACCTTTGTGTTGCACATGCACAAAAAATGGCAGGACTTCTTTACCTCCATCAGAGAGATCAAGGGACCTGCCACCTTTTTCAATGCACTGAGAAATTTTGGCATCTCAGGCTGGGCTGAGACAGACAGCATCACTGAAATATACAGCAGCTTTGATGACCAAGGGCTTAGGGAATCTACCCATTGAGTAATTCATGAAGAGTTTGCTCTCCTTTTGTGTTTAGCTTCTGTCCTGCCCTGTGACGCAAACCCAGAAAATACACCCACAATCTTAACATCTCTGGAGAAAGATCAGTGATTTAAAACATTCTTGATGGAAAGCGGTGTTATCAATGTTACTCAGAGAGACCTTTGGAGCACTAGTCTATTGTCCATGTCAATGCTGAGATTCTGATGCTATTAAGGCATTGCTGATGGCTGAAGTTATTTCTTTCCACTTCTCTTGCTGCAGTTGGGAGATTTTTAAAATGTTCCATATGTGGAAGTTTATGTACAGTTGACACTGTGCCATAATGATGCATAGTGAGTCTGGAACATCTAAATAATTGTATTAATTTGCATGTGATCCTCCATAGGGTGTGCCAGGACATCAGCAATGACTGCAGTGAGAAGTCTGTGTCTGAAGTAAGCACCTAATAACTCTTTTTGCAGAAGTTTTTAACACTAAGCTTATGCAGTCTGTGGCAAGTCTAGAGACTGAGAACATATTGCAGTTATTACAGAGCCTGAAGTCCAAGTTCCTTTTAAGGCACGTCACCAGCAATGTGTTTTAATCAAAAGTATTTCAGTGAAGTAAATTGGAATCACCTGGACCCGACTGGCATCATGTTCTCTCAAGTGCGATTTACTTCCTAATTCCTTTAATGAACTTGATATCAATACTTTGTGATGAACATGAAGAACAAACAGTAAGGATCTGTAATGCTTTTCATTAGCACAGGTTATAGGGAAATGTTGCGGTTGTTGGCTTTGTTGTGGCAACAGAGAGAATCTTCAAAACAGGTCACAGGGCAGCTGTGGGAATGGTCAGAATGCTGTAAAAGGACCGTTTTCAGGGACAGAGCTTTCTTCCTTGCTATTGTTTAAGTAACAGGAGAGTTAATTAATTCACTGATTTGTTGCTGACATTTCATCCTGCTGAAAAAACATCTAAGAAGATACTCCAGGACTTGGGGTGGGGGGTATCTTGCAGTGTTTCTCCTAACCCCACAGCCAGGGTCCCAAGCAGGATGGACACAGAATTCCATTTTCAAGGAAGGGCAGAAGGAGGCAAGAAAGGTGTAGTGTGTGTTTGTGTGTGTGTGACATAGCCATTGTGTCAGAGTGCCGAGTTTTCACACAGCTCTAGTAGTCATAGCTGAAGATGGACACGGCACTCTCCTGCTTTCTTTCAGTTTATTAGAAAGTGACCAATTTTGTTCAAGAGTTATTCACTGCTATCTGACTGAAAGACAGAGAGGTGGTATGACGGCGCAGACCTAGACCTCATTCCAGTCTTGGGAAACCAGGCTAAAATACCCTGAGAGGTGTGCAGCTGGCACGGTTTTAGTGACAACGGAATACTGTACACTCCTGCAGGTAGAGTGAACAGTGCTATGAAATGTACCATTCCGTTATTTCCCCACAGCTTTTTGGTTTTATCTTGTGGATCAACATTGTGGCACACAAGATTTTTCATGCAAAATTCCAACAGCTCTTTCCCCTCTCACCACAGGTAGTATTCTGTGTGTTATGTCAGTGGGGAACAATCTACATTGTAGAGAAAAGTTAAAAAAAATCTCTAGTACTTGGAACCATAGAAGAATCTCAGAATAAAGCCCTGAATCTGTTCCAAGGTAGGGAGGAGGAGAAAGAGGGAATTTATAGCCTTTTCTACCTTTTATTCCATCTCGATTTTGGCTGAGAAACAGAATTTAAGGAAGAGTTTGAATACTCTGCCATAATTAAAAGCCTGGGAAGAGTTTCTTTGTACGCTTTTTTAACTTACATGCGTTTGAACAAATTGCTGTATAGTTCCCTAAACAGTTTGACATTTGCTTTTGTTAGGGAAAATTGTGGTTACATCTACTTTTGACCCTGATGTCTTGTGAAAGAGTAAATTGCTCTCTACCAAGTTTAAACAATCACATGCACTAAATGCTTGTAATAAGTGCAGTGGCCTGTTAAATTAAGCTTGAATTTATTCAGGATATGTTAATTTTATGAATGCTTTTGAATAAGTAATTATCATTTTGCCTGAAGCCTGTCATTTGGATGCTGCAATAATTAGGGTGCCCAGTAGCCAGATTTTATCATCTAGTAACACAAAGCAAATACAGAAGGAAATTGCTGGGTGAGGAGAAAAACTTTGTGTCTCGGAGAAGAAGACATTGGGATAAGACTTTAAAAGACATGTCTCTATAAGCAAGACAGGACTTAACGAAGTTGTTGGAGCTGATTCAACAGCGACAGGGTTGCCGAGCTCCTCTCAGATAGCAGCCGTCACAGCTGGGGGACTGGAGGCAGAAGCCGGCGACGGCCCACGGGGATGGCTGGGGCGGCCACTCCTTGTGCAGAGCAGAGCATAAGAATCTGATAGCAGCCCACTAATGTGCATCTGGTAAAGAGGAACAGTTCACACAAGCTGCTCATAAAAGATGAGATCAGTCTCAAGGAAATGATGACAACCTACAAGCATCCCGGTGTTCACTGGCTGGGAATGGCACGAATCTCCCTCTCTGTTACCCAGTCCTGGGAGGTGTACAATCATTATGTTGTACTGCAATCTGGGCAGCAATTCTTAGCTCCTTCCTACAAAATTGCATTATTGCCTTGCAAGGATTTTAGTACCATGGTCACTCACATATTTGTAAAGGTGCTTTTTAAGTTAAACTCTTCTCTCTGTAGTTTGGGCTTATGCTCCCAGTAGAGTCCAACGAGTCTCTGTACTGTCCGGAGTTTCCAGAGTTTACTATTGCTGCACAGAAGATGGAAGGAACTAGCCTGCTTTGGAGGGTTATCCATAGAAATAAAATATGAAAAGACCTATGCCTCACGCAAATGTGAGACATCATGGAGCAACAGGGTAAGGAATGCTATACACAGAGCCAGTGCCAATCAGCAGACCAAAACACCATGCCTTTGGTCAAGGAAGCAGCTCTTATTCCTTCCCTCCACCTGCGTGGCCAGAGTCAGAATGTACCTTTCTGGGTGAGTCTAGGAATAAGGCACAGAAACATAGGAAATGACAGAAAGGTGGATGCTCAGGGACTGCAGCTGTGATTTCCTAAGATGGAGGATGTTTTTGTGGGACACATTTTTATCCCTCAGAAAGAGATGCAAGCGTGTCCTTATATTTAAGGATGTCTTACATAGCTCTTTCTCCACACCTAGTTAAGGCCTCAGTCCTGCAATTGGTATGTTGAATGCCGCTCACTTGAGAGCAATACGGTTACTTGCTCAAAGGCTGCTTAGCATGTGTTGTCCATGCACACACACACTTCTGCACTGGGAGATCTTGGTGCAAGGCTGTTGAGGGAAACTACTGGTGTGGGCATAAGGAATTTCTTTTAATGCTCATCTGTAAAGTGCCAGCTGCATTTCTGGCTGTAAAGATAGCAACAGTGCCCTTTGTATATATGACTTTAAGGGCGTAATTTGTCTTACATTGGTATAATAACTACGATCTTCTCATGCTTAGTGTTGCAAGAATGGCCAGAAGGCATTCAGCCTGCATGAAGCCTGCACCAGGGATGTATTCTCTGCAACACGTGGTAAAGTCCTCTATTGTTTCTGGAAATCTTTGTAGTTTGAATGCATTATTTGGCTGTCTGATCATCTGTGTGCATGATTAACTGGGTACTTTTGACTATTGTTTTATAAAACTGTGGCTATGAAAATGAAATGGCCTTTTATTTTGTTTGGGCAACAAAGTGATTTATGAAAAGACACATCCATTTCCCTGCTGGGAAGTTCATGTGTGCTTTAAGCCCTAGAGCTGCCTGTGGGCTGAGACTGTGCCTTTGCCATAGTTGCTCACCATTTACACTATTGGAGTGCTCAGGAGGGCTGAGTCCCTCTGCTGCTCCAGACCCTGCTGTGCTAGCTGCTGGCTTGAGGACCTCCCAAGCTTCAGCCTCTGGAAGTGCCCTGGAGAAATAGCCCTGGGGACAGACACATTCCTCTTCCCCTCGGGGTTCAAATGGTCCACAGGCAGGTTGTCACCTCTTGTATTTCAGTGGCGAGCTGGAGGGACAGGAGGAGAATTAGAGCAGCACAGAAAAGAAATCATTCACATAGCCTTGCTCCAGTAACTCCCTCTCAGCTCTCTCTGCAGCAAGGCCCTCCTCCAGAGCCACCCCATTTTCACTTCACTGGGTTCCTGGCTCAATCTGGGCCTCAGAAACACTGCCCCATCTGTCTGGGGGGCGGGGGTGTCTCAGGACAACCCTCACTTGCCTGAAATGAAGCTGTGCTCAGCTTTCGTCTGGAGTTACAGCTGAGTGCATCCAGCTTGGTCTGGGCAGCCATGATAGCTGGCTGAGCCCACCTGGCTTCATCTGGTGAAGGGTAAATGACTGAAAGGATGAAAACGGGGCTTTTTAATTACCAAGCCACCTGAATCAATAGGGAGCTCTGCATGCTCCTACGTGTGGTCTCCATGGACCCCATATGAAAGATGAAGGCAGCAGCGACCTCGTTTCACCACCCTTGCCTCAATCAATAGCTACCAGCTTTTAAAGTCCCAAAAGGTGTGATTAAGCCTCTGCTGCATGAAGTTAGCATTTCCTAGCATACAGCCCATTGTCCTGACTGAAAGGACCTAAAAGCCCTTATTCTGTGAGGGTTAATGACCAGATGTCCCTGGAAGGAAGCCCATCAGCCTGGCCCTCAGTGCTAGGAATTACTGCAGCTGATTTCATTCCCCTTTGCATCCTTGTCTTAGCTTCAGTGGGCAGCACGGAACATTCCACTTGAGTAAACGAGTGTATGTGTGCAGGAATAATCCTAGTGACGTCCTGGGAGGGGACTGGAAAGAGAGTTGTATTCTTCATTACTGTTGTGTGGAGGATGCTCTCAGTCTGTGAGAGGAAGCATCAGACGGATGCAAACTCAAACCGTTCCATAGCTGGAAGGATGATAGTGCGTGTTTCAAGTCCACATATTCAGCACTTTCTCTGGAGCAGTTCCTCATACAGAGTAAGCACTTGCGTAAATATGATAGTGCCAGCAAGGCTTAAATCAGACTGTCCTCTTGTATTAGCGAGGCTTTAATAATGCATGAACAGGACAACGGCATTGTCTGTGTGAAAACAGTAAGGACAGGTTTATGGTTTGCAAAGGCAGATGCTTCAGCACCTTTAACAGGAAGGGAATGGGCAGCATAGTTTGGAGAAATGAATGAACAAAGCAAAAGTTGCCTCATATATGACATATGTAAGCTGCATATTCAGCAGTGCTAATATTGATACAGCATTCTCTAAGGGCCATTTCAGTGACACCATTTTCGTGCAGAACTCCAACAGTACATACATCAACTTAAAAGGGTTCTCTGAGCAGCTGGCTTTCTTACTTGTGTTTTTCTTTTGCATTATTGATCCCAGAGCTCAAGAGGCTGTAAGGACATCTCACTCCGAGGAAAACACTACCACTACTGCTAACAATAATCTTCCTCTCCGCGTGGTGTGTTATTGACTGTATGTTACTTCACTCAGGCAGCGCAATTGGATGGGGAATTTGGTTAGCACCATAAAACCAGGGTATGTGGTAATTACTGGGGTGTCATTATCAGTCTTACGACATGTTTTTGCAGTTGTTAATTAAGGCTTTTCTTTTCCTTTGTATGTTAAAATTTTGAAAAACTTTGAACAGTATTTCTAAATCTCTAGTCCCTATAGCCAGCAGCAGCTTTGCTTTTGGTGAAAGAACAGCCCTGTAAGTCTTCTTTCCGTAGGCTGTGCCTTGCAGGTGAGTCCATGCGTAAGGACAGGTCATTAAGGATTGCTGCTCAAGGATGGAGGCAGAAATAAACTTACAGATGCACAGAGTATGGAGCACAGATGAATCCAGTCATGATTCCGTTTGAGTGCAAGATTAGTTTCCTCTGCTCCCAATCTAGGTCACAGCAACAAAGACAATGGGAGGGACTGACTGAAGGCAAAAGGAGTGGCGCTGAAGTTACTCGTGTTCAACAGCTGTCTAAGTCTAAGCCAGATGTCTGCAATCTTAAATATTCTGGGGGAACAGAGGTCTGTACCTGTGTAGACTCTGTTGTGGGAAGAAACTGGATCATACATTTATGTAAATCCACGCAACGACCTTGTAACTATCTTACCTGTGCTAGTGGTAAAAATTGCTGCTTCTGTTCATGCTAAAAGTATGCTGAACACTCATTTTCACAGCTAGCTCATACTATGCTTTTTTCCTACTGCTTCACTTCCTTTCCCAGAATAAAATAAATGTTCCTTGAGTTCAGTACCATGAACCAAACATTGATACAGATTAAGATGACCAGCAGATGATGGGAAACAGAACATCCAGCTAGACTTGTTTAGCATAAACAAATATTTTGAGGTGCATTGCTCAGGCAGTGATTAGTTTGCCAGCTGTAGGCAGAGCTACAGAGGAAATTAAAAAGATGGAGCATGCTGAAAACTGCAGAGGGAAGGAAACTACAGCAGGGTACACTGATTTATAATGCAGCAGGGAAAGAGTGGGGTTTAGACTAGGATCTGCTGGTTTTTAAGATTCTTGCGTCTTTGACAGTCAGCCTGTCTGTGAGACTGTCATGCCAGCAGTGGAGCGGAAACCATTTTTTTTCCCCTGATAGGCAGGAGGAGGGGAGAAAACCCTGCATAAAAACCAGTCTCTCATAAGAGGCAAATATTGCACGTACCTTTTCAAAATCCTTCAGGATGCAGCTGCAGATAACGAAGACAAATGATTCCTTCAGAATGCCAATAAAGATAGTAACGGACACAAGCTATGCCTAGAATTCGCCTCAGCTTCAGATTCTGATGGCAACAAAGATAATAGCATAATGGAGCCTATTAATGCAGTACCAGGCAGAAACAGACAAAAACTAGGAGGATGAAGAGTTATTTTAAATCTCCAAGTGATGTGTACAAAAGAGTCTGAGGTGCGAAATCATTGCTGAGATCATGAAAACATGAACAGTACATGCTGAATAACGGAAGTACATTACGGCCTTGCTACCTTTACTTGCAGGTAGTATGAGCAGCATCTCTAGTGCCCTCTCCAAAATGAGATATCTCAGCAACAGCATGAAGTGGAAAACAGTCAGAATGTTTTCAGAAATACAGTTCATTTTGTCAAGAAACATCAAACAGCAGGCCCCAAACCTCTCCTGTCAGCAATGGAACAGGAAAATTCAGTAGGTTTAGGGTAGGATTTCTGCTGAAAAAGCAGCCACTTATAGAGAACATCCCAGTAATTCTGGCACTCAGTGGTATTACAAGAGACACGGTAAAGCTAGTTCCAAGTTCCTCTTCCTGTTTTAGACGATGCTGTGAGTTTCAGTCTGCTGATATGGAAAATGCCTGCTTATGGTAAGAGCTTTTTGGCAGCCCAGGGATTCTCCTAATCCCCAGAAATGATGAGAAGATCTGAGAGAAAGAAATCTAAACTGTATGCACTTCTAAACCAGAATTCTAGTCACCTTATCACTTCACACCTAATGCTATCTGATAATGCAGCAAGGCTAGAGTGTCTTTTTGTGTCACTTCCTCTGATTTTTAAGAAAATTAGGGACATAAATGAAACGGAATAGAAGAAAACATATTTTGAGCTGGAAGTTCTGGAGAGGGAACTGAGAAGAGTCAAGGATGGGACGAAACATATGAGGAAGTAGAAAGCCTGGTTCATTTTTGTCAAACTCGTCACAGGATTCCTGGATGATAACGCAGGCACTGAGCAACAGCGTAGGCCTGTTCTGTGTACAACAAAATATGAAGCTGTCACTAAGCTCTGCTGAGAACAAGGCTGTGAGTGCAACCGACACGCACAGCACTGGAATAGCTGCCCTTACAGGTCAGTGCTGAAGGTACGGCTGGCAGCCTGTATCAATAAGGTTTAATCTGCTACCTGAGGAGACCATAGATGTATCACGGGAGTCTGTGACCTCCCAGAGGGAGACTGACTACTGACTTCACTAGGATGGTTTAGAAATGGTCTTGTAGCCCTTCAAGGCCTCTCCTCTACTGATTTATCATCTCATATGCTTTTGAGAATCTCTTTCACACCTGCCCTAGAAACCTCAGCCTGCTCCTTTTGAAACTTGCCCCGGTAGCTCTCTTAGACTTTCACACATTTGTAGAACTCCCCAGAGCCACAGTATGTTACCTCCTCAGAGAACCTGCCTATGCCAAGGAGCCTCTGACGCACAGGACAGTGGTGTCACAGCAGAAGGGCTGTGCCACTGGTCCTGACGGTCACTGGTGCTCTGGGCTTCCCCAGCTGCCTGTCAGCTCTCAGATGGCAAAGCTATCACAGCAGGAGCAATCTCTGTTACACATGCATGGTCTGTATTACAGGGGGGCCTCTGATTGGAGGCAGCAGTGTATTACTCCGAAATAGAAAAATACCACTACTAAGAGAACAAAGACTTTCAACTGAGATTAACATTTTATTGCCTGGGCAGTAGGTATCAAAGGGCTTTATGGCTCTTCTGGAGGCACTTCAGTCCAGCTGGATTAAAATCAGCACAGCTGTTCCCCAACTGGTTTTAAAAATGCTTCCAGCAAATGCCACTTCCTGCTGTTGCTGTCCTTCTTCTGGAAGCTGCACCATCCTGCTCAGCCTAGCTCAGAGACTTGCTCTTCCACTTCCTCCTCCTCCTCCTCCTCCTCTTCTGTGTGTTTGCTTCAAGCCCAGCAGTCTCCATCCGTGCAGCCTCTCTGCGCTTCCCAGCAACAACCTTCAGCACAAAATTAATGAGTAGAGCATGGCAGGGGGTTGCCAGGAAGCAAATAAAATTGCATACACAAACAAATGAGGCTGTCAGTATAGGAGTTGTCAGGCTCCTCTTACTCTGCTCTCCCTTCTACACTGGGCTTGGGCACCAGGAGTGTATAGCTATGACTGGTACTTCCTGCACTGATGGGTCAAGGTGAGCTCTGCTATAGCCAGACGACTCCTAATCTGCCTTGGGGCTGCTCAGCAGAGGCAGTGGGACAGGTGTTTCCCTTTACAGGCCATGTGGAGGTGAAACTTTCAGATAGTGAGGACTGCACAACCAGCAATAACAATTGTTTCTGCCTCTGCTGTGGCTGATGGGGTACAGAAACCTTTGGCAGGGATGGAGAAGGGCTGGAAGCCCCAGGCCTCTAACTGCACTTGGAAGTGAGCAACAGTGTGTACATTTAACAGAAAATAGTTGAGAGTGCCTGTGCTGAAGAAGCCAGGACAGCAGGACTGGAGCAGCCCCTCTTCTGCTAAAGAACTGTGGTGGGCGATCCTGGTGGGAAGCTGACCAGCAGAGTGACAGAAGGACAGTTCAGAGCCTGTTAAAGCTCCTTTGATTGCTCTCCGATGCACTGCGTTGAGTAAGGCTCTTGCTGTGCTCCAGCCTAGATTTCACCCATCTCTAGGATGCAGATGCCATCTGCAGGAGACACTCGATCCAGACTCCTGCAAGTTACAATAGCTGGGAAGATTTAATTCTAGTAATCAGAAAAGAGACTCTGCCTGCATCCCTGCCTGCACCCCGAGAGGGAAGCACAACCCTTTTTTGTGGAGGAGAGAGCTGCAATGGCGGTTGGCAGTGAAACAGCCTCTCTCAGCTCGGGTCCCGGGGCGGGGGAGCCTGGAGAGTTCAGGCACCCCTCCTAGTGTAGGGTGTAGATTGAAGGTCTCTCCCTGTAGAGCTGGGGGCTTCCCACCTCCAGCAAAAGTGTGTTTGACAGTATTTAGACTGAAAGACTCGAGTTGTCTGCTCCCCCAGCTAACTTCTTCCCCAATGTGCCTCTTAGGTTCTCCTAAATACACAGGTCTGTGGGACTCTTATCTAGTCCTGACCTGAGGACCAGTTTCTAAGACAGATGATGTTCTTATCTCTGACTAACCAGTTTCTAAGAAGGATGGGTATGGTTTTGAATGGTCATTAGCTTCATGAGTTGGGTCTTATCTTGCTAAAAGCCTTGTTTAGTGCAATATATTAGGAAATCCCGAGCACACTCCCAACACATCTCTCTGTCCTTTGGGTCACAGTGCAGGTAATACAATACCAAGACTGAGCTGAAAACAGAACTTGCTGTGAGCCAGGTCCCAGCTCACCAGAAAACAAAATGCCGAAAGCAACTTGTCCTGCTGTGGAGGTTTCCACGGATGACTGAAGATTGTCAGGTGTGGATAAGCTGTCATCATATTAGAAGCATTTAATAGCGATCAGCAGTTTAAAAGAGCCTTAATACCATCCATACTTCCCTTGTGCACTAGGGAATTGCCGTGCCTGGTGCTGAAGGGTGTAACTTTATGACCATTCTTGCCAACTGTTTTGCTAAATCTCCCAAATTTCTTTCTTGAGGATGTATGGAATGTGCTCCCTGCTGCCACCCCTCTCTGAAGGGATGGAGCTCTCGGCTTGCTGCAGCTGGGATGTGCCCTATAGCGGTGCCAGGCACTCAGCCCTCCTTGCTTTCTTGCCTCCAGATGTGGCAAGTGGTCCTTGCCAGACTGAGCATTCTCTGGCAGTGAGTGAGAAAAGCAAGCAGATGGGCTCTCCAGAGCGTGTGTGAGCAGATGGCAGGTGAGCTCTACCTTCCGGAGGTGGAAAACACTTGTTCCCAGAGGTTTAGGGGTGAAAGCTCGGCCAGCAGTGCCTGGGCTTACAAAGAATCCATCCCGAGGTGAGAAAGCTGAACTGTGCCTCCCCCCTTGGGTTCCAGCAGTGTTTAGGAAAGAAGGCGACAGATGCCATCCATTTAAAACAAGCATGTCAGTAACAACCACAGCCTGAACCAAAACAGATGTCATCTCTATGGCTGTTAAGCCTGAGATTTCGCAGGCTGCCATAAGCGCTGGACAGCGTAGCTTGAGGTTCTCCAGTCGCCTGTTGTGCTTCCTGAAATGAAGACCTCATGCTCACACCTCAGAATCCAGTTAATCTGCCATCAGCACCAAATAGTCTTTCTTCCTCCTGACATCTCTGGGAAAAGGCTTTGCATACACTTCGACTCCGCTGAGAAAGGCGATTTTTCAAGCTCCCTAACAATACAGGAGGACCAACGGTACTGCAACCTGAAAATAGGTGCCTGTTTTCAGAACAGTAACTGTTCACCATCCCATTCTTTTATTATACGATCTGTTTGAAAGTAAGTAAAGTATTTACTGAAATTCCCTTTTGGTACTAATTAACTCTTCACAGCAAGGCTGTTCTCCCAAACACAGTTTGTGCAGCATCCCATATACTAGCTCTTCTCCCAGAAGTAAAAATCATCTTAAAACACCTATTTTCTTCATCTGAAGAAGTAAAATGTACTGAGCCCCAGACATAAGTTCTGAAAAGCAGCTTCCCTGATACTTGAGCCTCTCTTTATACCCAACCTGAACTTTGGAACAGTTCAGGTGCTATCTCTAGATATTCACAAGACAGAATTATCATCTGATTTACTGAGAGTCTGCTGCATGATTGGGAGGGACTTTGAGAGGGGTTTTAGCATTGTGTATGTCTGCCTAAATAGCAGCTCTTGTAAGAGATTAAAACAAACTTTTGGACTTCCTGAGTGCCAGCATTTTAGAGGAAAAATTATCAGAGCAACTTGAATTGCTATCAGTGAACCAAGTAATAAGCATCAGCCCAAGGTAATTCATATCCCAGGGGATGAGAAATCTGGGGACCGTTATTTCTCGGTGGAGCCCTAGCATGGGTAACACTTGACCTCCAGTGTCTTTGGTGACACTGGCTCACGCAGCACAGACTCATTGCCATACAGCTAGTGTTGGGAATAAATGCTTTCTCCTCTGGTAGTTATTAATCTTCTTATTTTGATATTAGCGATTTTGTGCAGTGATTATAAGCAATTTACAATCCAAAGTGAAACTGAAATTCATATTCTTGGAGATTACATGGTGGCACTGACAATACTGTATTACAGAAAAAAAATACAGAAGCAAAGATTGTATCTCCAAACCATGTAGTAGCAAAACTGAATAGTCAGTCATGTTCTTACTGAAATATCCAGCCTGCCATGGTCTTGGTTTACAGCTTACCTAATTCCTGTGACTGTGCTGCTGTGCACAAGACACAGGGGAATGTGACTATTGGATTTTTTTCTTACAAAGTGTCCAACATGAATTTTACAAACCCTTTTTTCAGTTTGTTGCTGAAAATATACTTTGTGATCTTTGTCATTAGCTGCCCCAACTAGCTCCAACTTTGACACAGTCTATGCGTAGATTACTACGTGTCTCACCCACTTGTGGATTAGTTCCCCCCCTTGATGAGGGGACTGGATCATCTCTCCTGCGAGGAAAGGCTGAGGGAGCTGGGCTTGTTCAGCCTGGAGAAGAGAAGGCTGAAAGGGAATCTTAGAAATACCTATAGGTATCTCAAGGGTGACTGTAAGCAGGATGGGGCCAGACTCTTATCAGTGGTGCCCAGCGACAGGACAAGGGGCAACGGGCACAAACTGAAGCAGAGGAAGCTCCAGCTGAACCCGAGGAAGAACTTCTTCCCTCTGAGGGTG
>Ga0181612_117284_pt1 | contig 15017 bp, 16 predicted proteins | sample HoacroProtozoa21_FD_119630 | JGI IMG/M metagenome (GOLD analysis project Ga0181612, IMG submission 119630) | Hoatzin crop microbial communities from Cojedes, Venezuel. Combined Assembly of Gp0051906, Gp0051904, Gp0051908 | reverse complement strand
GGATACTTCTTCCCAGTGGTGCCTTCTTCTTACGACAGGTTTCTGCGGAGGATTCACCACGTTCTCGACATTTGCAAATGAGTCCCTGGCCATGCTTCAGAAAGGGCAGTATGGTCTTTTTGCAATTTACATAGGATGTAGCGTGATTGCAGGGCTGCTTGCCGTGTGGATAGGTTACCTTATTGCCAGGTAATTGATAGATAGCGTTTTACTGTTATTGTGATTGGATGACCACACTCATTAAGTGTCAAAATCTCTTCAAATCGGGCACATTTTGACACCTTAAATAATTTTTTCGTACCTAGATTAAAAGTATATTGGTATAGTATCAAATAATTAAATATTAAGCTATTACTACAAGTGTAATTTCCTCTATCATTTACATTTAGTGTCAAAATCTCACTAAAACACACACATTTTGACACTTGTTTGTGATTTTTTTCTTATATTGCACCAAAGAATGTTTGATGCCTTATGATAGGAAGAGAATTTGAAAAATCGCGCTTACTCAGCGCATATGCTTCTAATGAGTCAGAGTTTGTTGCTGTTTATGGGCGGCGTCGTGTAGGAAAGACATATCTTGTTAGACAGGTCTTCGAAAACAAGTTCACTTTTTCTCATACAGGAATGGCAAGTAAGAAGACATACGAGCAGTTAAAGCATTTTCAACTGTCTCTTCGTCGCCAAGGAATGCCTGACGCAAAATTACCTGCAAATTGGCTTGAAGCGTTTGAACTTCTAAAGGATCTTGTTGAAAATTCAGATATGGAACGCAAGATCATTTTTCTTGATGAAATTCCTTGGATGGACGTTCCAAGGTCCAATTTTCTGTCTTCTTTTGAAGCTTTTTGGAATGGATGGGCATCAGCTCGTCGTGATATTCTCTTAATTATTTGTGGATCGGCAACTTCATGGATTATCACCAAGATAATACGTAGTCATGGTGGACTTCATAACAGGGTAACATACAATATTCCTCTGGAACCTTTTTCTCTTGATGAATGTGAGAAATATGTGAAAAGTCGAAACCTTGTGATGAATAGGCGGCAAATCCTTGAAACATACATGATAGTAGGTGGAATTCCGTTCTATTGGTCTAAATTGCAGAAAGGGCTTAGTCAGGCATTGAATATTGATCAGCTACTTTTCTCTGCTAAAGGTGAATTGCATAATGAATTTGATTATCTATACTCATCTCTATTCAAGAATCCAAAGCCTTATATCGCTATAGTAACTGCACTTGGAAGAAAGAAGAAAGGTATGACGCGAACGGAGCTGTCAGATGCGTCTGGTGTCTCAAACAATGGAAAGCTTGCAGATTATCTGGAAAGCCTTGAACATTGTGGCTTTATAAGGAAGTACACTTGTCTTGGCAAGAAAAACAAGGATGCTGTTTTTCAGCTCATAGACAATTTTACATTGTTCTATTTCCAGTTTATGGAGAATGCACCAAAGGATGAACATTTTTGGAGCAAGGCAATAGGATCAGCTGCATATAATGTGTGGTGCGGGCTGGCTTTTGAAAGAGTCTGCCTTCTTCATATAAGGCAGGTGAAACGAAAGTTGGGGATAGATGGCGTAATAAGCGAAGAGTATTCCTGGGTGACCAGAAAAGATGAGACGCATCCTGGTGCACAGATAGATCTTCTCATAGACAGGGCAGACGATGTTATCGATATTTTTGAGATGAAGTACAGCAAGAATCCGTATTCCGTAAATGAAGACTTGCTATATGATTTCTCTAGAAAAGCGGAAACATTCCGTCAAGTCACAAAAACAGACAAGGCGATTCATTATGTCCTTATAGCGTCTATGGGAGTTGCAAGGGATGCAAATGCAGATGAAATACAGAACATAGTCACATCTGATGACCTTTTTGCAGAAATCAGCCTGTAGAAGGAGTTCCGACCTATGAAAAAAGCTGGTCCATATCAATGACTTGAGAAACAAGGTCGGAATGTTTGCCATTTTCTGGTAGATATGTCGTAATGAGTGTAGCGACCAGACCGTGCCTTATTCCTGTCTCGGAGCGGAATGCTCCTATCCTCTTCCTTATGTTGGCTTCTTCCGAGGAAGATAATGAATAGCCGTATTTGGAGAACTTCACTTCGCATATGTTTGCAATCTGGTCGTCTCTTTCTATTATAAGGTCGATCTGGGCCTTTACATTCTCATTGCTTCTCCAGGAATAATATTCAGTATGGATGCGATCCACACCAAGGGCGCGGAGTATCTGCGGGATATGTGCGAAACACACCCTCTCGTATGAAAGTCCATACCAGCTATTCTCATCAGATGTGTCCAGCTTGTTGCTCCAGTAGTGCTCATCAGTTGTCCTGAAGGTACAGAAATGAAGATAGAAGATCGTGTAGAAATCAACAAGCTGATAGATACAGTCTTTTCTCCGAATCTTCTTTTCCCGCCTTCTGAAGGGACGGATGAAATCGCAGTATGTCAGGTCTTCCAGAATATCGGTAAGATGCCCGTTACTCTCAGTCTGGGTCGCTTCAGCAATTTCATTTCTCGTCATGCCTTCTCTTCTTTTCGCAAGAACGGAAATGATCTTCATATATTTCTCAGGAGAGCGGAATAGCGATTTGTACAATCTTCGATATTCTCCACGGAGGGGTGCATCTTGCGCAAAATAAAGCCTGTCCAGATTTTGAGGAAGGCTCTTGTCTGCTTCCACCAGAGACAAATAGTACGGAATCCCGCCCATTGCCATATAAAGCTGCGTTATGGATAGCCTGTTCCAATGGCAGCCTTTATTTTTCAAATATTCTTCAGTTTCTTTCAGGGTGAACTGATGGAGATGCACTTCCCTTGTTATCCTATTGTGTAATCCACCGTGATTGTCTATAATGTTTCGAACGATCCATGAAGTGGCCGAACCGCATACAATAAGCAGTATGTCATTGCGTTTGGACGCCCAAGCGTTCCAGAAATGGTCAAGTGCACGGACAAGACCGGATTTTGGCGTGTCAAGGCATGGAAGCTCATCTATAAATACCACCTTTTTCCTTTTCCTAAGGGATTCCAGGTGTCTTTTCAAAGCATCAAATGCATCATGCCAGTTAGTGAGAGCCTTGCCAAGTGGTGCTCCATAGGAAGCCAGGGCATCAGAAAAAGCCTGAAGTTGATCTGTCTTTTTTCCCTCCAGCACTCCACTCATCGAAAATGCGAATTTTCCTCTAAACGTTTCGTCGACTAGAAACGTCTTGCCAACTCTTCTGCGGCCATATATGGCCACGAACTCGGATTTTTCGGATTTCTCCAATGATAGTAGAACCCTTCTCTCCTCCTCTCTTCCAATAAAACTTGCCATAGCATCTATTTATTTCGGGCCAAAACAATGAAAATTTAGCCATTTTGGCCCACTATTATTTCATTTTACAGCAAAGTTATAAGAAAATTATCTGATATACAAGACAGTATTGTTGTCTGATTATGTGGAATTATTTTGGGCCAAAACAAACGATTTCTAATCGTTCTGGCCCATTATTGATTCAACGCGTTGATTTATAGTTTTTTATAAAGTACTTTCGATAGTGCGGCTTATGCGTGACTTATCTGTTTGCTGAAACTCCTTCTTATGGTGTCAAAATCTCTTCAAATCAGGCACATTTTGACACTTGATAAAGTCGCGGCATATCTGTTGAACCAATCAATGTCTTTTTGCGTGCAGGAGGTAAGCATACCAGACAGTCACAGGGATATGATAAAAGTACCAAATTTTGGACTTTTACTTGGCATATTGCAAAGAAAAAGTAGCTAATTGATGCCTAAAAATACCTATATTTGCATTTTAGCCGTGCTTCTCTTCAGGTACGGATTACAAATCGGGTAATATAAATTTAAGCAGATATGAAATTTTCCAGGACTTTAATGGGAATTCTTGCAGGAGCAGGACTTCTTTTCGGTGCAAGCGCCAATGCCCAGACCTATCTTTCATCATCATCTTCATCCTCTGACGACCCCACTCCATGGTTCATTGGTGGAGGACTGGGATACAACCTAGGTTTCCAGTCAGCGAAGAGCAGCCTTGCCGTTGACGGAATGCAGGGATTCAAGGTTCAGCTTTTCGGCGGAAAGTGGTTCACTCCTTCTGTGGGTGCCCGTCTTGCCCTCGACTTCGGCGGATTCAGCCCCTATAGCTACAAGAACGCAACCAACAGGACTCTGAGGGGAAACTACGGCAACCTTCTCAAGGTAAAGAATACCACGGGATACGATGGCGATATCTATTATTTCGGAGAGAAGCCATATGTTCATGCCGACCTCATGTGGAACGTTCTCAATACGTTCATGGGATATGACGAGTACCGTCGTTTCAGCCTCATTCCTTACGCATCCATAGGTGTAATGGCTTTCAGACAGAGCGAAACCTATACAAGGTTAGCTGCAGGAGCAGGTCTCATGCTTGATTTCCGCCTCACCAAGGCTCTTGACCTCTATTTCGACTTTGCCGTACCTGCAGTAGGGTCGAAGGTGGCCAACAAGCTGGTTACGGATAGCAATCTTACAAGTGAAACATATCCCGGCGATGATTTCATGGGCGACCAGAGTGGGCTAAAGCAGCTTGCCGGACTTCCCAGGCTAGGCCTCGGACTCATTTACAGGATTGGCAACTGCTCAAAGGTGGCCCCTGTCGCTCCCGTTTCTCCCAGGACAGACAATTCCATGGAGGACAGGATCTCAAAGGTTCAGAAAGAGGAGACCGAATCCCGCAATACCGTAAGCAATCTCGAAGAGGTTGCGGACGATACCAATGTAAGGGTATACTTCACAATCGGAAACGCAAAGCTTGACGACAGGGCAAAGAGCGCACTTGACAAGTTCGTCGAGAATGTAATGAACAAGAACAGCAAGGTTTACGAGGTTGTCGGAATGGCTGATGCAGGAACTGGATCGGCAAAGCGCAACCAGAAGCTCTCCACCCAGAGGGCCGAGAACGTAAAGAGCTATCTCCTTTCAAAGGGCATCCCCGCATCCCGTCTTACCGTAAAGGGAATCGGTGGTGTTACCGGTGAGAGCGCAGCAGCCTGCAGGGCCGTGGAGGTAAGGTAGCCTACCTAATTATATATAATAGGTCGAATCAAAGAAATCTGAAAGCCGTCCCCTCGGGGCGGTTTTCTTATTGCTCTCCTAGCGTGAAGGTCGTAATGAGGGAGGTCTTCTGCACAGGTATGCTGTCCTGCACCTGCACGCTGCCCTTTGGAAACATCCTGTCGAAAATAGAGTTCTTCTTTCCTCCGTTTGCTATCATTGCGAGGATTGCCAGGATAACGAAAGCGACGAACATTACAAAGTTCCAGTTTTTGGTCTTGTCCAGCGCATCTTTTATCTCATTTGCGCTCTGGGGCCTTTCAGAGGGAAGGGCCTTCATGCACTTTGAAGACAGCTTGTCGTAGGATGGGCAGAGCTTGAAAAGAATGCATCCAAGGGAGAATATGTCGGCCTGGGGCCCGACGGCCTCTCCTGTGGAAATCTCCGGAGCGGAGTATTCGCTGTTTTCGGATGTCACTTTCCCTTTGACACCCATTATCTTCACTTTCCAGTCTTTGCGTGAGACAAGGATATTGTCGGGTGTGAGATTTCCGTGAATGAGTCCTTTCGCATGGATGAATGAAAGGGCGTCGCATATCTGGGATACGACCTTTGATGCATGCTCCCTGTCCAGATGGTTCCCGGTCTTTAGAAGGGTTGACAGAGGATAGCAGTCGAAGTACTCTGTCTCAATGCAGTCGCCAAGGGAGTCAATACTTTCAAATGAAAGGTATCTCAGGATATTGGGATGGTCGAGACTTTTCTCCACGTTGAACTCGGCCTTCATGGATTCCCTTTCAAGGGTGTCATACCTGTCTTTTTCGCCAAGGCACCTGAGCATCCTTGTCACGTCTGCGGATGCCTCTTTATATAATAGGTATGATCCCAGAGAGTACATGAACTCGGGTCCTGCTCCGGGATTCTTGCCAAGGGAAGGGTCTTCTACTTTCAAAATCATTGCTCTGGGCTGTCTTTGATGCAAAATTACTCAAAATAAGGTCATGCTCGCACATATGCGGAATTCTTTGCCGAAGGGCTAAAATACTGTTAATAAAATTGTTGATAATTCGGAAAATAGTCGTATATTTGCAGTCCGCAAAAATATGCGGAAAAAGGTAATTTACTTATAAACAATTAATTAGCGAACCAATGCCTGGTTTAATTGGAAAGAAAATCGGAATGACTTCCGTTTTCGGTGCTGATGGAAAGAACATTCCATGCACCGTCATCGAGGCTGGTCCATGCGTAGTTACGCAAGTGCGCACTGTTGAAAAGGACGGATACTCCGCCGTGCAGCTTGCCTATGACGAAATGTCAGAGAAGCATGCCAGCGCCCCGCTGAAAGGGCATTTTGCCAAGGCGGGCACCACTCCCAAGAGGAAGCTAGTGGAATTCCCTGCTGACTTCAAGGGAGAGCTCAAATTGGGCGACACGCTGACACTTTCAGACGTCTTTGAGGGCGTTGATTATGTCGATGTCGTCGGTACTTCAAAGGGTAAGGGTTTCCAGGGCGTTGTACACCGCCATCACTTTCAGGGTGTAGGTGGTGAGACCCACGGTCAGCACAACCGCCTTCGTCACCCCGGTTCAATGGGAGCATCTTCATGGCCTTCACGTGTATTCCCCGGAATGCGCATGGCAGGACACATGGGTGATGCAAGGGTAAAGGTGTTCAACCTCTCCGTTGTAAAGCTCATCCCTGAGAACAATCTCATTATCGTTAAGGGCTCCGTTCCCGGAGCAAAGGGTTCTTATGTAATTTTGGAGGCATAGACTATGGAACTGAATGTTTTGAAAATTGACGGAACCGATTCTGGAAAGAAGGTCGTCCTCGACGAAAAGGTGTTTGGTATCACCCCCAACGATCACGCTATCTATCTTGACGTAGTCCAGTATCTGGCCAACCAGCGCCAGGGTACCGCAAAGTCGAAGGACAGGAGCGAGATCAACCGTTCCACCAAGAAGATCATACGTCAGAAAGGCTCCGGTGGTGCCCGTCACGGTAGCACCAAGGCTGGTACTTTCGTAGGTGGAGGTCGTATCCACGGACCCAAGCCCCGTACATACGAGACAAAGCTGAATAAGAAGGTTAAGCAGCTTGCACGTTTCTCCGCCCTTTCATACAAGGCTCAGGAGAATGCAATAAAGGTCGTAGAGTCCTTCGCAATGGAGGCTCCCAAGACCAAGGAGTTCAAGGGCATAATCAAGGCCCTCGGAGCAGGCGAAAGGAAGGTCCTCGTTGTTCTTCCCGCCAACTCTGACAACATCTTCCTCTCATCCCGCAACCTCCCCGAGGTAAAGGTTATCACCGTTGACGAGATCAACACATACGCCATCATGAATGCAAATTCACTGGTGCTTGTTGACGGAGTCCAGGACATACTTTCAGCAAGAGCTAACGCATAAAAATCAGAAATCATGGGAATTATCATAAAGCCTATAGTAACTGAAAAGATGACGGCTCAGGCTGAGAAGATGAACCGTTATGGATTCATAGTTGAGCGTTCAGCCAACAAGATTCAGATCAAGAAGGCTGTTGAAGAGCGCTATGGTGTGACCGTAAAGGATGTCAACACACTCAATTATCATGGTAAGAAGAGGGCCCGCTACACAAAGTCGGGTATCCTTCGTGGACGCGACAATCACTTCAAGAAGGCTTACATCACCCTCGTTGGAGATGACAAGATCGATTTCTACGCTAATATCTAGGAGGACAGGCAATGGCAGTAAAGAAATTCAAACCGGTAACCCCGGGTCAGAGGAACAAGGTTATCAGCGCCTTTGACGATATCACATGCAAGAAGCCTCACAAGGCATTGCTTGAACCCCTTAAGAAGACCGGCGGCCGTAACAACAAGGGTCACATGACCATGCGTTACATCGGCGGCGGTCATAAGAGGATGTACAGGATCATCGACTTCCGTCGTGACAAGGACACTTGCCCTGCAAAGGTTCTCACGATAGAGTACGATCCCAACCGTAGCGCCCGCATCGCACTCGTTGAGTACGAAGATGGCGAGAAGAGGTACATCATCGCTCCCAACGGATTGAAGGTCGGCCAGGTTATCGCCTCCGGAAGCGGAGTCGCTCCCGATCTTGGAAACGCTCTCCCTCTCTCAGAGATTCCGGTTGGTACCAACGTTCACAACATCGAGCTTCGCCCCGGACAGGGTGGCGCAATGGCCCGCTCCGCAGGAACATACGCACAGCTCGCAGCACGCGAAGGCAAGTACGCCGTTCTCCGTCTCCCTTCGGGCGAGACCAGGATGGTCCTCACTTCATGCCGTGCCACCGTTGGAACAGTATCCAATCCTGAGCACAACCTCGAGTCGTCTGGAAAGGCTGGCCGCAGCCGCTGGCTCGGTCGCCGTCCTCGCAACAGGGGCGTTGTCATGAACCCTCATGATCACCCTATGGGTGGTGGTGAAGGACGTGCCTCCGGAGGACACCCTCGCTCACGCAAGGGTATGCCTGCAAAGGGATACAAGACACGCAATCCCAAGGCTGTCTCCAACAGGTTCATCATTGAAAGAAGAAAGAAATAATCGGAATTAATTTAGAGTTATGAGTCGTTCATTAAGAAAAGGTCCGTACATCCAGGAAGCCCTGGAGAAGAGAATTCTTGCTATGAATGATGGTAGCAAGAAGAAGGAAGTGGTCAAGACCTGGTCACGCTCTAGCATGATCTCTCCTGACTTCGTAGGCCATACGATCGCGGTGCATAACGGAAACAAGTTCATTCCGGTTTATGTAACTGAGAACATGGTTGGCCACAAGCTTGGTGAGTTCGCACCCACCAGAACTTTCAGAGGCCATTCAGGCAATAACAAGAAGTAATCTGCTAAAGGAATTTAATTATGGGAAAACGTAAGAAACTTATGGCCGAGAGGCTCAAGGCCCAGAAGCAGCAGACTGCTATCGCCAAGCTGAAAGACAACCCCACATCCCCCAGGAAGATGCGCCTTGTCGCTGACAACGTAAGGGGAATGGAGGTCAATCGCGCACTTGACGTTCTCAAGTATTCCAAGAAGGCACCTTCGATCAAGCTCGAGAAGCTCGTTCGCAGCGCCGTAGCCAACTGGGAGGCTAAGAATCCCGAAAGCGCAAGGGAGCTTGACAACGGTAACGTATACATCAAGACCATCATGGTAGACGAGGGTCGCATGCTCAAGAGGATCCGCCCCTGCCCCCAGGGAAGGGCCGGTCGCATCCGCAAGCGTTCCAACCATGTAACTGTGATTCTCGACGTTAAGAAATCAACATCAGTGGAGGCATAAATATGGGACAGAAAACTAATCCTATCAGCAACAGAATCGGTATCACCCGTGGTTGGGACTCCAATTGGTGTGGTGATAACTATGCGGAGAAGATAGCCGAGGACTACAAGATCCGCAAGTATCTCGAGAATCGTCTGGCAAAGGCCAGCATCTCTAAGATTGTCATTGAGAGGACCCTCAAGCTCATCACTGTCACCATCCAGGCAGCCCGTCCCGGTGTCATCATCGGAAAGGGTGGCCAGGAGGTCGACAAGCTCAAGGAAGAGCTCAAGAAGGTCACCAGCAAGGACGTGCAGATCAACATCGCAGAGGTCAAGAGGCCCGAGGTTGACGCCCGCATCGTTGCCGACTCTATCGCCCGTCAGATCGAGGGCCGTGTTTCCTATCGTAGGGCCATCAAGATGGCCATCGCAACAGCCATGAGGGTTGGTGCCGAGGGAATCAAGATCCAGATCAGCGGCCGTGTAGGTGGAGCCGAGATGGCACGCAGCGAGATGTACAAGGAAGGAAGGACTCCTCTCCACACCTTCCGTGCAGATATCGACTACGCTCTCGCAGTAGCGAAGACAAAGGTCGGAACCCTTGGAATCAAGGTCTGGATCTGCAACGGCGAGGTCTACGGAAAGAAGGACCTCTCACCTAACGCCGGCCTGGCAGCCGCCAATACATCCGGACAGGGTGGCCGTGGAAACGGTCCCCGCGGAGACAGGGGCGGACGCGGCCGTGGCGGCCGTGGCGGCCGTGGTGGCCGTGACCGCGAGAATAAGGCATAATTTGCAAATTATTCTTAACTTTATAGCCTGCTGCGAGCTTTGTTCACAGCAGGCTTTTCGCAAAGGATATACAACACACATATTTAGTCATGAAAAGAAACATAATGTTTGCCGCAATGGCACTTCTGGCCGTTGCATGCGCAAAGAAGACCGAGGGTACCAAGGTTACGCTTGACCTTCCTGATGGAAAAGTCGTAAAGGACGTACACGCAAAGGTCGCCGACATCTATGACCAGGTTCTTCCCGTAGAGGCTGGCTCTTTCGTACTTCCCCTGAATCCTGCCGAGTTCACTTTGCTTGAACTTAACGTATCAGGCGTGGACGAGCCTCTTCCCGCACGCATCATCTCGGATGGAAAGCCTGTTACCATCAAGTTGGAGGATCAGTCTATTGTTGCGACATCCGCAGATCCTGCATCAGTGAACGAGAAGCTCTATGAAGGACAGAAAGTGATAAGGACGATGTTTGCGGACTATCAGAACAAGGTAAAGGAGCTCGAGGAGCAGGGCAAGGAGTCTTCCGCCGAGGCTGAGGCAATGGTGGAGGAGATTGAGAAGAAGTCATCCGACATCTTGAAGAAGATGCTCGCCGAAAACAAGGACAACTTCCTTGGTGTATACGCTCTTTCCTCCCTTCAGTATGACATGCCCGTAGATGAGATCGAAAAGGAGATCGCTTCCCTCTCAGAGCCCATGAAGGCTTCTTCAGTCATAAAGAAGATGCAGTCCGCCATCGAGAGCAAGAAGGCTACCGTTGAAGGAAAGATGTTCACAGACTTCTCTGTCGAGCAGCCTGACGGCACTGTGGCAAAGCTTTCCGACTATGTCGGCAAGGGAAAATATGTCCTTGTTGATTTCTGGGCATCCTGGTGCGGTCCCTGCAGGGCTGAGATTCCCAACCTGAAGAAGGTTTATGAGCAGTACAAGGGCGACAACTTCGAGATGCTATCAGTTGCCGTATGGGACAAGGTTGAGGATACGAAGAAGGCCCTTGAGGAGGAGAAGCTCCCCTGGCCTCAGATCATTAACGCTCAGAAGGTTCCTACCGACATCTATGGAATTCAGGGTATCCCCCATATCATTCTCTTCGGTCCTGACGGAACCATCCTCAAGAGGAACCTCCGTGGCGCAGCCATAGGCGAGGAGGTTGCAAAGAACCTCAAGAAATAGCCACCCGTCAGATATTTCATAAGATATGATCAGGAGAATACTGTGCATCGTTGCGGCATTTGCCACGCTTTCGCTATCTGCCTTTGCTTCCGACAGAGGCTCCCAGGATGGATTCAAGGATTTTTCCGCAGTTCAGCCTGACGGAAGTACCGTAAGCCTTTCCGACTATGTCGGCAAAGGGAAGTACGTACTTGTCGATTTCTGGGCATCGTGGTGCGGCCCCTGCAGAGCTGAAGTGAAGTATCTCAAGGAGGCTGCCGCCTATCGCGGCGACAGGTTCGAGATAGTAGGAGTAGCCGTATGGGACAAGGTCTCCGACTCCCAGAAGGCCATATCCGAACTCGGAATGGCATGGCCCCAGATCCTTGGGACAGGCCAGGTCGCAACCGATCTTTACGGCATACAGGGTATTCCCCATATCATTCTCTTCGGCCCTGACGGGAGCATTGTCGCAACTGACATACGTGGCGAAGGAATGCTTTCCACCGTCAGGAACTGCCTGCGTTAGGTAGAAGTGGACGTAAGAGAAAAGATAAAGCTTTTTCCGCATTCCCCGGGAGTCTACAGATACTATGATTCCCAGGGGAATGTCATATATGTGGGCAAGGCGAAGGACCTTCACAGGAGGGTCGCCCAGTATTTCGTGGACCCTTCGCGTCTTAACAACAAGACAAGGGTACTGGTATCTAAGATTGCCGACGCCCAGTATACGGTAGTGGATAGCGAGGCTGACGCCCTGCTCCTGGAGAACAACCTCATAAAGCAGTACAAGCCGCGCTACAACATCCTTCTCAAAGACAGCAAGACCTATCCTTGGATATGCGTTACCAATGACGACTTCCCCAAGGTTTTCATCACCAGGCGCATCGTCAAGGACGGGTCGTCCTATTTCGGGCCGTATGCAAGCGCAACCCATGCAAGGGACCTCGTGGACATGTTCCACCAGGTATATCCGCTTCGCACCTGCAACCTCAAGATAACCGGCGAGGGGATCCTTCGGAAGAAATACCGTCCCTGCCTGGAGTTTCACATAGGAAGGTGCAGGGGATGCTGCGTGGGGGCGATCTCAAAGGAGGAGTACGCTGCATTCATCGATGAGATAAAGTCCATGCTGAAAGGCGGCGGAAGGGAAATCATAGACCGCTACCGCACTTTGATGCAGGAGGCGGCCGGGGAACTTCGTTTCGAGCAGGCAGCCATCTACAAGGAAAGGATGCAGTCCCTGGAGAAGCACTACTCCAAGTCGATAATAACATCCACCATCCAGTCCGACCTTGACGTATTCTCCCTTGTCGTAGACGAAACCGAAGGCTTCGGCAACTTCATGAGGGTAAGGGGCGGAGCAGTGGTGCAGAGCCTGAACCTTGGATTCCGGATGAACATAGAGGAGGAGCCGTCGAGCGTCCTTAGCGCATTCATCGCCGAAATCGAGTCAAAGTTCGGAAGCCTTTCCAGGGAAGTCCTGGTGCCCTTCCTCCCGGATGTGGAGATAGATGGGGTGGACTTCAGGATTCCCGTAAAGGGAGACAAGCTTTCCCTTCTGGAGTTAGGTACGCGCAATGCACGCGAGTTCCAGTTCAATTCCCTCAAACAGAGGGAGCATACCGACCCCGACCAGTTCCACAGAAAGGTCCTGGAAGAGCTTGGAAAGGCCCTTGGAATGAAGGAGCTTCCTGTGCATATGGAATGCTTCGACAACTCGAACATACAGGGAACCAACCCCGTGGCTTCGTGTGTCGTGTTCCGGGACGGTGTCCCATCGAAGAAGGACTATCGCAAATTCAAGATAAAGACAGTCGTTGGCGCCAACGACTTCGCCTCCATGAAGGAGGTGGTGAACAGGCGCTACTCAAGGATGCTGGCCGAGGCTCCGGACGACCTTCCGCAGCTGGTCGTGATAGACGGAGGAAAAGGGCAGCTGGATTTCGCTTTCCAGGCCCTAGCCGAGCTGGGGCTTACCGACAAGCTGACGGTAATAGGCCTTGCAAAGAGACTAGAGGAGGTGATAAGGGTAGGGGATCCGTATCCGCTCTTCCTTGACAGGAACTCCCAGGCCCTGAAGCTCCTTCAGCAGATAAGGGACGAGGCGCACCGCTTCGGGATAACCTTCCACAGGAGCCTTCGAAGCAAGGGGCAGGTCCTTTCCGCCCTAAGGGAGATAAAGGGAGTAGGGGAAAAGACAGAGCAGAGGCTCCTTCTTCGCTGGGGGAGCACGGCCCGCCTTGCAAAGGCATCTGAAGATGAACTTGCCGAGTTCCTTTCAAACAGGGACCTGGCAAAAAGGATACTCGCCCACCTGAAGGGAGAGCAGTAGAAAAACAGCCAGAGATGACAGAAGAAAGAGAGAAGATATTCAACAAATGGTTCAACGCCTTCATCCTCATAGGGATGATCATAAGTGTCACCATAATAACCATATTCAAGCTTCAGGCACCTGGGGCCCGTACGTTCATGCTCATCGTGGCGGCAATAGGCTCCATAATGGGAGTCGTTAACACGGTGCTAAGTGCAAACGGCAACATATGGACATTCCTTTTCGGGCTCATTGACGTTGTGCTATGCTCGATTGTATACTACGATAGCGGTGTAATGGGGACTTTCGCCCTCCATGTGCTCTACTTTCTGCCAATGCAGTTCGTAGGCTACTGGCAGTGGAGGAAAAGGGGAGCCAAGGCAGTATCGGATGAGAGCGGAGAGGCTTCGAAGGTAAGGGCCAGGAGGCTCACTCCGAAGCAGTGGATGCTCGTTGCGGTGGCCCTTGTGTGTGGAATAGCCGTAGCATACGCAATCCTCTACTACATCGATGCCGCAAGGCTGGACCCTTCAGAAATAGACAGAGCCAAGATCCTTCTCGATGCCACGGTAGTCATGCTGAACATAATGGGACAGATCCTGATGAGCCTCGCATTCACCGAGCAATGGTATATCTGGCTTGCCGTAAACGTCTTTTCCATAATGCTTTGGACCAACCGCCTGCTGGCCGCCCCGAGGGACAGCTACTCCATCGTCATGGTCATCAAGTACGTGTTCTATCTGCTCAACTCGCTAAACGGCATCCGTATCTGGCACAATCTTAGCAAGGAGGAGCCAAAGCAGGCCTGACAAACGGGACATTCCCTTTTTGGGATAGTATGTTTTTACCACAATTTGTTTTATAATTCGGAATTTTTAACTTACTTTGCAGTGCTTATGCGGATTAGTTCCACTTAGGCAAGTCTCGACAAAAGTGTATATAAACATAAACTAAAAACGAAAGATTATGACAAAGGAAGAAGTTGTAAAAAAAGTCAAGGAGATCATCGTTGATAAGCTCGGCGTTGAAGAGGCCGACGTTACTGAGAACGCAAACTTCACCAACGACCTTGGTGCTGATTCTCTCGATACCGTAGAGCTTCTTATGGAGTTCGAGCATCAGTTCGGTGTAAAGATCCCCGATGAGGATGCATCCAACATCGTTACTGTCGCTGACGCTATCAAGTACGTTGAGGCTAAGCTCGACGAGGCAAAGTAATCTACCTTGCATACAGCAATAAGGCCACTCCTACCGGGGTGGTCTTTCTTTTTGGTACATACATCAATGGACGCCCCTTCGTGGAGCGCCCATTGCATGTTTTGTAAACGTCTCCGCATGCACATTCCCAGCATAAGAAAAGAGGCTGAGTGTTGTGGTGACCCACTTACTCAGCCTTTCCTTCTTTCTCTATTTTCCAGTTGTTTGGTAGCAGCCGCTGCCATTCTTCATCGGTCGCCTT
>Ga0181612_141668_pt1 | contig 15018 bp, 10 predicted proteins | sample HoacroProtozoa21_FD_119630 | JGI IMG/M metagenome (GOLD analysis project Ga0181612, IMG submission 119630) | Hoatzin crop microbial communities from Cojedes, Venezuel. Combined Assembly of Gp0051906, Gp0051904, Gp0051908 | reverse complement strand
TCCTTCCCTCGAGGCAAGGGATTTACCTCCTCAGGGCTTGTTTTTGGGTAGGCAGTGGTGGAGGATTCCCAGTTTCTCTTGCAGCTGATGTCATGGGACATGCTGCTGGGACTTGGCCTGCTTGTCCTTTCAAAAGTCTACCAGGAAACCTCCTCCACAGGGAAGCAATGGTTATATAGTAACAGTGGACATCTTGACCCATTCCAAGCAGCAGCTGGCACTGAGGTAAATAAATTATAATTGAGTTAATTAGGTGGCTCCTACTAATTGTCTACACAGAAGTGCTATGCTACTGGTGTGCTGTAACTTTTTAGGGTGTGATAGATGGGGCGATGCTGGTGAGAGGAACTCAGACGCTGCACCCTCTGCCTGCAGAACCTTCTAGAAAGGGGCTCTGAGCATGCCCGGTGGGGAGGGGCACACTGCATGCTCTGTGGGAGGGTCAGCCATTGGACTGCCCCCTACCAGGAGCTGTTCAGTGCATGGCCTCAGCCAGCCAGAGGGGCAGAAAGTGCTGGCAGAGGGGAGGTTGTTTTAAAAAGCGAGGCAAGCACAGTCATGAACAGATGTTGTGTAAAAAGGGAGATGGAGTGTTTGGATGGTGCGCCCTTGGCTCGGAGGCCAGCTCCTTGTCTGAGGAGTGACACAGGTAAAGACAGAGGATTTGGGTTGTGGGACGGGATGGTGTGAGCATCCTCCACATCTGTGCCTCTCCACTGATGGCAGAGGGGGGAGCCTCTGACAAATAGGGTCTTCCGTCAAGTCAGGATGCATCTGGGTCTTGCTTCCTTTTGAGGTCAAAGCAGATGGTGTCCGGTCCAGTGCAAAACGAGGTGTTGTGGTCCAGTTTCTGAACTGGCAGAAAGCAACATGCAGTCACTGACTAAATGAGGTCTTAATTCATTTTCATGAGATGAGACTCTGTCCCTATCAACTATAGGTATGGTGGTGACATGCTGTGACGTGTGTTTTGCTTAACATATGCCACTGTTTTATTTCTCTGTACTAATGTTTATCAATACTGTTACTTAAATAAACAAATCCTTTTAGTCTGTTTGTCAAGCAGTGTTGACAGCAAGTGCACTTACAGAAATTTTCCTTATTTCTTAAATCAGATTGCATAAGGCACAAAAGTGTTTTGTGTCTGGGGGCTTGCTTCTGGTATCAGCAAGATGAAATTACTCTAAAAGTGCATCACTTTGTTCCCTAGATTATAAATGATCACTTCTCTTTGGTTATTTACATTTTTGTGTCCTAAATAAATACTGTGTGTCTTGAGAAACTTTGCTATTGCCTTAAGTCTTTCCAGCAAGTAGTGGAGGGAATTTGGATTGGAAAGTACCTACAAAGGAGTTGCCGATACATTAAATAGTAAAATCAGGCAGAAAGTTGGATGGAATTTTGTGTTATCTAGCTTCTTGAAAAGTGTTTTCCATAGAGAAGCAATTCAGTGCTTTTAGCTAAATAAATGGCAAAGGTTAATTACAGAAATGTAGCATCTCTGCTTTTATCAAAAGACAACTGACAGCACAGCTTCCTGGCATTTTGTAGATGGTGGCTGGTATAGTCCTGTGGATAGTATGAACTTCTTTTTCCATAAAATAAAGCTAGAGGTTATAGCCAAGTGAGTGAAGGAAGATGGTCCACTTGTTGACCCTTCTTTGCACGAGACTAAGCCCTGAAGTACAGTAGCGTGGTACCACTTCAATCACTGTGCTTTCCAGTTCGTAGAATATAGTTGTTTCCCTGTGAATGAAGGCTGAATTGTGTTATTTAGAAAAGGTAAGTGGTGTTTCCAAATGTGTTCCAATCCACAGGTTGTATTCTGTTCTGCTATCTCATTGCCTGTTTGTCAGATTGGTTGCCATCAAGAACAGCATTTGGCTCGGGGATTGCTGGCCTCATTCTGAATTTCGCTCATTTACTCAGTGTTGCTGTTCTTCATGGGGGAAAATTCACATGGAACTGATGGACTCTTCTGTTACTTTGTACGGTTTTTTTTATATCCTTCCATCCGCTGTTTACAAAAAACTAATAATTTGAAAACAATATTTCACCTGAATTAGCGCAAATACTTTAAAAATTCTTCTGCCACAGTCCTCAAGCAACGTATATGTCCCTAAAGAGGGTTTGTGCAGGTATTCTGGAGGATATGAGTGGCCAGTACTATTGAAGCAATTATCTTAAATTTGAGGGTTTCTTCAGTATGCTGTTCGATTTGTTGTTTTCCTCAGTGTGCAGTTGAAGAGCTCTCTCCTTAGTTCTGATTCTGATATGTTGATTTTTCCTGCCTCCTCCTAGTAACGAAGACAGTGTGTGCAGAGCAGTGTGATGGACGGTGCTATGGGCCCTACGTCAGTGACTGCTGCCACCGGGAATGCGCCGGAGGCTGTTCCGGACCTAAAGACACTGATTGCTTTGTATGTGTGAGACTTCTCATTTTTCTTTTTCTTGGCAGTCACACTGCAAATTCTTAATGCTTTAATCCATGAAATTCACGATTTTGTCCCTTTTAATGTATTGCATACACACTCCCAGATTTAGACTGCAAGTTTTAGCATGTAATATTTTTCACATTATATTAACATCCCTTATTTACTTAATATTACCCATTAACAGATTTACAAGATCTGTAAATACAGATTGGGAACCGTTAACATGCTAATCTCTGTGATTTTTATCTTTTGCTTTTCTAAAATTAACTTTCAGAGGTGATAGGGAATGTTTAGAAGTATTTATTATTACGTTTGAGCAAGGCTTTTATTACTGCTCTGTGTGCTTTTTATTTGAAAGTCAAGAATGCAGTTTAGCTTCTCTCTGAAGAGTGTTCCGTATTACTGTCAGACTTGAGTCAAATTCAGCTTATTTACTGGGCATTCTTCTTGGTGGAGATGGAAGGAAGTTGATTTCCAAAATGCTCTACCTCAAATGCGTGCTTACTACATGTACTTCAGATGAAAAAAGGGAAAGGGTAACTTTTTCCTTAAAAAAATAGACAATCTGAACATACAGGCCTTTAGACAAATTCTTCTTGCTTGTATTTCAGTATTCACAGTAGTATGAAGCAGCTTCAGAACCCTACACTGATCTCAAAAAATGTGTAGCTCGCCACACTGGGTTGCAGAGACAAGTTTTGCTAATGTTTTCAGGGGAAGCAAACCTAGGCCAAATGAAACCTAGAACTAGAAAATGCCCAGAGAGGTGGATTTTCAAAGGTGCCCAAGTGACTGAAGAGACAATTATTTACAAAGTTGGGTAGGCTTCTTTTAAAATCTGCCAGATAGGATTGGGAGGAGAGATCTTATGGTATGGAAAACTGCAGATATTTTGATAGTGTAGGCAAGTGGATCATAATGAACTAGCAAAAATGAACCTTTTCTTGGCTGGACCTGAAACTTGCTTGCTATTCAGATATCATTCGATAGTGTTAAGTGTTGTGCTTCAAAAACACATTCTAAATGCTATTGTTTCACTGCTGATAAGATGCAGTGATGGCCTGACTTAATTCTAACAGGCTTTAACTAAAGCTATTCTTTGCGGCTGGGGCTTTGCACAAGTAGATATTCAACATGGTATGTGATGCAACGCTCACTGGAAGTTCTGTGTTGGCTTTGGACTAGAGAGATGGGAAAATAACATTCTTTCCTGTGTCATGTACAATCTAAATAGGTAAAGGAAAGAGGAAAAATGCAGTTATTGTTCCTGTATGACTGTTGAGGAACATCCTCAAAGCTGATGTGTTGATGTGTGTCCATTTTCAAAGGTTAAGGACAAGTTATTTGCAACATAAGTTCTGTAATACTGCAGCTTGAAAGAAAATGAGTTAGACTTTCTGGATTGCGGCAGCTATGGAAATATGTATGCTAAAAATCAACTAGCGTGTTTGTTCTGATCCAGCAGAGAAGCACCCAGGGCTTTATTCTCATTCACTACTGGCCAGATAGCAATGTAAAAGAAATTCAGCAGGGGTCTGGCAATTTTCAGCCTAGTCATTACTGCTTCGTACACACTGGGTGAAAAGTGTAACCCTTCAGGCTACAGACAACTGTGCTTAGCTTTCAGCTGAGAGACACAACCTTTTTTTTTTTCCCTGCATATGTTCTTGTGCTTTCATTCACAAAGTAGTGGCATTTAGCACCAAATGCTAGAAGTTTGCATATATTACAGAAGCAATTACAAATGTATACAAAGCATTATACTCAAACATTAAAAGTTCCCAAATCTTCTAGATGAGCTTTTCCTGAGAAGTGAAAGTGAGAACAAATACCAAAGAGTATTGGTGTGCTTTAATTCATGAATTTGCTAAACTGTTATCAGAGGATTGTCATGTACATGACAGAGTATCTTTCAAGTCAACAGTGGATGTAAAAAATGTCTTGAGGAAACAAACTAAATTAGTATTTATTGATAAGCAAAAGTACAGTTTATGAAGCATTACAAATCCTTTAGTGTATTAAGGCAGCTTGCAACAGCATCCTGTTGTAAATATGGTTCTAATATTTCTGGATAAAATTCATCCATCCTCCTCCATATGCTGCCTTACAATCATTTGCATATTCAGTTCTAAAAGCAAGACAATAATCAGCATCTGACATAACTGCAAGCAAACATGCTAAAACAAAGTTTTAGAGATGTTCTTATCTTGCATTCAGAAATAAACTGGATCTAAAACTTGAAATGCATAGCAGGGCCTGGCTGAATGTCCATTGAAACCAGAAAAGCGACACAACCCTATTCTTAGAGTGGTCTTCCCATCCAGTTCTTAGTAAGGAAGTAACTGACTGTGTTTATGTTTAAAAAAAGGTCTGATTCTGTGAGAAACTGATAGGTTTTGTAATACGCATTTTAAGGAACCAGAAAAGAGAGGATCAGTTTGGCTTACCTTCAAACTCCTGAGGACTGTGGAAGCTTATGCTCTATGTAGGACAGTGCCTTCATCACGGAACTCCATTTGTCCCTTTCAGATGCAGATTTTCTTCTTCTTCCTTGGTTGCATTATTAGCCTCTCCGTTCTGAAATCTTCTGACATGACAAGTAACCTCCCTCCATCCTGTTGGTTCTTATCTGAAAGGAGAGAAGAACTGTTAGTAAAAGCAGCAGAACAGAGGAATCTTTTTCTCTTTTCTCTTGGTCCCATCTCTGGAGGGGAGGGGACAGGACACACATGTTGATATACTTGCCCTTTAAGTATTCAAAACCACCTGCATTTTTTACAACCTGGAAAAGGACCAGAAGGATTCATCCCTAGAGTACAACTTCTAAAGCAACCTGGCTTCCGAAAGACATGTTAGTGGGGAAGCAGAATCCAGTAGCTGTGGTTGCTTAAACCATTAGAGGGATCCAAGCCAGCCTACAGCTTTGATATTCATATGAAATTTGACATTCATGGTATGCTTTGTGAATATGACTCCAACAGTTTTTTATGAGTTTATAAAGGTGTTAAAGTGTTTAAAACCATAGACATGATATGTGGTCATCGGGAATGTCAAAATCAGTGGGGGTTTTTCCATTACTAATTATCAACCTTGCTTGGTCAATTATTTTCCCTGCATATTGCTTCTCTCTTTATCCACACACTTGCTTCTTCATTTGTCAGGGCCCTGTCCTCTGTTTTCTTTTCTCAGTGTGTGAAGCAACTGACCTTGTTAAACTTGCCACTTAGTGAAATGACCCCCTCCTGTGCTAGCTCGAAAGAAGTTCTTATCCCTCTTGCTTTCTAATTGGGAATTTCAGTTTTCAGCTGGATGATGGACTCATGCTGTAAGAAATCTAAAGGTTGGACCTCTGAAAAAGTCATTAGCATTTGTTTAGACTGACTATGATAAATAGCAGTTCACGCTTGGCAGTTTTAGAATGTCCTATTGAGTTGTGAATTAGTTGATTGCTAGTAGTAACAATAGCTATGAAACAAATTACAGTGTTGTTACGTTTTTGTAGGAAGTTTTGTAACAGTCAACTGTCTTTCAAATTAAAGGGGCTCTCTGAGCCCCTTTCATAAGTCATGTATTTGCAAAGACCCTAGCAAGAAATCTAAGTGGCCAAAATGAAGGTTAGAATATATATTTTATATTTATTTTAAACTAATAAAAACCCAAGAAGCTGTATGATTTAATTTAATATTTTTTCTCCCTTGCTTTGCAGGCCTGTATGAATTTCAATGATAGTGGTGCATGTGTCACGCAGTGCCCCCAGACTTTCGTATACAATCCCACCACATTCCAACTGGAGCATAATCACAATGCCAAGTACACCTATGGGGCTTTTTGCGTCAAAAAGTGCCCACGTAAGTGCTGAGTTAGCTGCCTTTTCGTGCAGTGACAGAAAGTTTGAGTTGCATTTCAGGAGCCATGAAAACAATGACAGAATGAGAGCTAAGTGCATGGTGCAATGTCCCAACTCACTCCACATGTGCTTGCAGCCTGTAATAACTCGGTCATTTGTTAATTAAAGACAGTGACATTCTGGGTTGCTGAAACTTCCCAAGCATCCTATGCTGTAGTGATTTTCTTAAAGATAAGGCAATCACTATGTTTCTGTTTTCATGACCACCACTTGTTACATTCATGCTTTAGATCAGCATTTTAAAAATTTCAGGATGAACTGTTAAAATAGTGCCAAAAAGCTGTATTGGTGGGATTGTAAAATTTTGTTTTCAGAAAAATAACGGTCCACGACCAGTACTACCTGGCACCAAATGCTTTCATAATGCCAATGTCCTTTTCTTGACTTGGACTAATGATGGTTTGACAGAAGGTTGTCACAAATATTTTCTGAGCAGGTTTGTCCCAGTGAGGAAGACGCGTGCAATACTGACAGAAATACAGTCTTAAAACTCCAGTGTAAAATTAGAGGGGAGGGGGGGGAGTTAAAAAAAGGATAATCCCATGCATGTAAAAAACCCACATGCTTCTGAGATACCAGACAGATGATGACAAGTAACAGAAAAATTTAGAGGGTTATCACTTACATAGTCTTTGCTACTGCCATTTTAGTTAGGAGGAAAAATAAGGGAGACAAGATTCTTGTTCCCCCTTTCATTCCCACTCAAATTGAGAGTTGTGTTGTGCATTAATTATTTTATACATAAATTACATATAAGAAGGATGGGTAATCTATAATAAATGGAACCATAATTCAACCTAAAGCGAAATCCAAATTTTGAATGTCTGTGGAGAACTTCAGATTGACAGTAGGCTTAGACTGTGACTGTCAAGGCTTAGTTCTGTCTCTGTTAGAGTGGTGAGTTTTTTGAAGCAAGATTATTTTTTTGTTTATAAAACTGGTAGAACATGGACTACTTAAGGGGTATGATTCTTTGTCCAAATACTTAATTAAACATTTCTTTTTTTTTTCTTTTTCTTTGTTTCTTGACGTTACTAAGCTTTCAGTTATCAGTCTATATCCGTTTTGGCAGTTGTTTTACAAGGCAAAATTGATATACTTGTCATTGTCTTGTGCTGTGTTTTATCCCAGACGTATATATTTCTGTTTGTATGAATGAGACAGGGCAGAGCATCTTGTTTTATTTCTCTTCAATTACTGTAGCTTTTTTTAGCACAAATGATAAAATCAAACTGGGGGAGGAGAGGAATCAGGCCTGACAATTCATGGTTTTTCATAAGTCTTTGACAACACGCCTAATTTGTTTGCTTATGCACTTCTGTAAACACTGGACATTAAGTGTTAATGTCAATGTGGAAGTGCTGAGGTAATTAATATGGATTGACATAGAGTCCAAAAATATGTGTCCCACTATTACTTAGTCCAGTGGTTCACTTTCTGCCAATATCTTCTTTTTCTCCTCAGACAACTTTGTGGTAGATTCCAGCTCTTGTGTCCGTGCATGTCCAAGCTCCAAGATGGAGGTTGAAGAAAATGGTATTAAGATGTGCAAGCCCTGCACTGACATTTGTCCTAAAGGTAGGCAGTAGTTTAGCATAAATTTTCTTGAATGTGGTCTGTGCTGTAGTAGAGCAGAGCAGGGTGTTATTTTGGCATGAAATACCCTTCATGAGTATGTTGTAGAATATTAATAGCCTTTGGATATCCACAGAACCTTGAGCTATGTAGGCTGTGGGTGAAGTGTATTCTGAAATACAGTAGAATGAAAATTTATTCAGTTGTAATGGTAATACAACCAAACTAATTACTTTTGATTAGATAAAAATGAGGGGGATTTCTCTTTTGATTTAAGACAAGTCTGAAACATTTCTTTATTATGTTATTTTATGACAAGTTTTTCCTGGAGGTGTTTTAGAGCTGTCCTTTTGTCATTCCAAAGGGTGCCATACTAAAGGCCTGGCTTCAATGTAAGGTATGTCTCACAGGTGTCAATACAATATTAGGTTTCCATTAATTTCCTCTGTCTTTTAAAAATGTCTCTCTTTTCCCAGAATCTTCTACCTCCTTTCTAAGTGTCCAAAACAGAGACTAGACGTTTTTGAGTGTTGATGCTGTTGAGAAGACTGAAATCTATAGGTTACCTTGCTATCCTGAGCTCCACTAGCAAGACTTTCTGCTCCCTACTTGAAGGTCTCAGGAGCAAAGAACCATCAGTTTTCCCACATGGGCCTATGTCACTTTTCAGTCCTGGTGGAAGCCATATCTGGAAGGGAATTCACAGTGAAGCTACTGAAAAACTCTGTAAATCAACAGTCATGCCACATGGCTGAAGAGTCAAACACAGAGATCTCTGCCAAGGCGGGGTACTGACATGCTGAATTTTAATTGAAGGCAACATCCAGTCCTTTGACCTGATCTCAGTAACAGCTTTTTCGCTGGGTAGATAGTTTTGTGCATGAAAATGCACATGTAGTGTTCCTTTCAAGCTCTTAGCCTTACTCTGTGAGGAGGAAAGTTATCACATGTGTGTAAAAGGTTCAGGTGTGCTGCTGGTAGATGCCAGAAGATGAGCCCAGTTAGGGAGAAAGGATACATTATGTGATGGAAGTCATGAAGGACTTGTTCCTGGATGCACCATGCATCCCAGAAAATGCATTTAAATTACATAGAAAGGCTGCACAGAGAAGCAGAGAAGTTTCCTCACTGGGTGCCAAAGTTTCTCCAGGCCCGAGTAACTTATTTGTTGGGATGATGAGTAAGGAGTTGTTTGTATGTCATTTGTAAAGGAACTTATGGCATGTGAATGGTCAAGTTAACAAATCCACCAGAGCAAAGGGGACCTCTTGAGCTATCAGTGTTAGTATCTCTCGGTTTCTGCAATGAGTAGGGCACAAATAAATGGTATGGCCACCAGGCTAGCCTGAGCTAAGTTATTAACTATCTGTTTACAGCTGGCTTGAGCGAGATCTTGTGTGGTTCATACAGAATCACAGAATCACAGAATAGTAGGGGTTGGAAGGGACCTCTGTGGGTCATCTAGTCCAACCCTCCTGCCGAAGCAGGGTTAGATCCCGTGTGAAATACCTTAACCTGTGTACCAGGATGCTATTCTGTGGCAGGTACTTTCGCTTATTGTTTGTTTTAAATTGGCATGTGATTTTTTGGGAAATATGGGTAAAGGATGCCATTTTAACACCTCTCTGCTGCTTTATCTCTGGAAGAAATGAAGACTCGTGTCTAGAAGGCAAACATGCTCTGATTCAGTGATTGTTTTTTCCTAGTTCTTTACACAAACTCGTTGTTTTCGCAGCATGTGATGGCATTGGAACAGGGAGTTTAGTGTCAGCTCAGACGGTGGATTCCAGCAACATTGACAAGTTCGTAAACTGTACCAAGATCAATGGCAACCTTATCTTCCTTGTTACTGGGATTCATGGGTAAGTGACAAAATGTTAAGACATTATGTCATGGTGCCAGCTGAAACAAATTGTGTCTGCCTCTTAATGATGGCTGCAGGCTTATTTTGCAGAATAGCAGATCCAGGATAAGTTAGTTTTCTGCCTTCCATTATGAAGGAAACTGTTACCTTGATTCTTATGATTCAACCTCTAGGAAAAGAAAGGGTGAAGTCGACTGTTTGCACTAGAAAGAGATGACTATGATCTCTGACTTTATCAGATCCTTGGTACTGGCTTACAGTAATGGCTGGTTAGAGAACAGAAGGGAGACAGAGAAGTTACCTTCTTCTGTTCTAAATTTCATATAACCAGCAGTCTAATGTGCAGAATATGCAGAGAGAGTGCCTCACCTAGCATAAATCGTCATAGCCTAGATGGCTGTCATTGCATATAAGTGCAAAAATGCTTTGAGGTTTTAATGCTTGGTGGGGGTATTTCATTTCTCAGGTGAAAAACTTGCTTGGCAAGTATCTGTGCTATTTGATGTTCCCTGTCCAGTACCTTCTAAAATCTCTACCCTTTTAATGCTATGTGTCAGGAACTGCTGGCATGCTTTTAGTTTTGTTTCGCTTATAGCTTGTCACTCATTTCAGTAGCAGTTTTGTTAGTCCTGGTAGTACACTATCCCAGTTGTACCATTTGAGCTAGTTTGCTGGAAAAAATCTTGAAGATTCATCTTTCCTTCAGGGAGGTCACCTGTGCTTGTTGAGAATCTCTTTATTTTCCATGAGCATAAATATTTGCTAAAACATTAATGATTTGAACCTTAAAAACACTGAGCACCATTATTTTCCTTCAAGATGACTTGGGAGAAGGTAGATAGAGGTTCTGCTGGAACAATAGTCTGAAGAAGCTGGAAACAGTCTGAAGAAATCTGGCACATATGCTGCCTCAAAGCAAAGTGTTGACCTCCTGAATACTGCTTTCTACATGTTATGGCTTTGAGAACCTGATCTTTTTTTATATAAAGCATCACGTTTTGTGCTTTTAATCTTTCAGAGACCCGTATCACACAATTGCCGCAATCAATCCAGAGAAATTAAATATCTTCCAAACAGTGAGAGAGATAACAGGTAACACGTCTGATTTAATATAATCTGAACTTCTCACTTTGCATTTACGATTGTCATTTGTTGGGTTTTCTGAAGAACACAAGGTGCTTTTCTCTTTAAACTCATCACGCTGTAAATTTGATAGAAGTTTAATACACAACAACTTCAGTCTCAGCTGATTTTCACAAGTGCGTTGTCCTTTGCTCATGAATACAGAATGCCCTTTATGTTTGGTGTACACAAGCATCAAAAGACCAAGACCTTACTGGCAGGTGGGCAGGGGAGGCAGTCTTGGTCCCACACTAGCAAAATGGGAAAAGTGTTACAGGGGGGGCACCTAGTGAGGAAAATGGTGATGAAATGTGGGAAACCATTATCTTCACCTGAAAGCATTTGAAATATGCCTTGGAAAAAACACCAGACAAGCCAGTCTGGTTTTGCAGTTACTTCTCGTTGTCTAACAAAAGATGCAGCTGCAAATTAGCTTCTGTAATTTAAAGACAAATGTTTGAGGTGGTAGTCCCTCCCATGTTTTTTGACTTTTCAATGGGGTCGTATAGCTGGAACTCAGTACTTTGTTTGCATCTTTCTTCTTGTTGTTTCACCACTCGGGGGACACTGAGGAAGATACTGCAGCTTTAAGTTCTCGATTGACTGCTGATTATGTATAGATAGGGAAATGCAAAAAAAAAAAAAAAAAGTATTTCATGCACAAAAACCAATCTTTGGACACTACAGCATGATTGTAGCTGGGTGGAGCTCAGCAAGTGTTTGGCATTTGAAATGGGTTCTCTCCTGTATGCTTCACCTCTCAAAAGTTGTGTATTTCAGCAAACCAGTGGGATTAAAAATGAAACTAAGCTCTAAATCTCTCCTTAATTAATGTCAAAGATAATCTGGCATCTGGGTGTTTGTAATTTGCCGTTCTTAAGCACACTTGTCTAATTGACAGTCTCAGCTCTACTACTTAAGTGGAATTACCCCTGTGCTTAAAGATGTACTGCATTTCAGTCCAGTACTGAATCAAAATCATAGGGAACTGCATTGTGTAGAGTTCTGTGTAGAACAAAGTAACTAGTCCCGCAGACTTGTGCAGGAAATGCTCTCTGATGACAAACAGTCCTCCCACACGCACTCAGAAACAAATGGAAGTTCTTTGTTTTACGAAAGTTTTTTCATCTTTTAATGAATTGTGATGGATCTCTCAACTTCTGTCTCTAGCATATTTTAAAACAGAATGTTCTTAATTCAGGCAAATCTTCATTTTTTTTTTCTGCTGCTGCTGTTCAAAAAAGACTGTGAGGCCTTGCGAGATTCCAGTCTGTGTTTAGGTTCACCCTTGTTGTGGCTGTTGAAAGTGGATGTAATGCTGCTGTGATGAGTCCTCCTTTGCTTTCTTGGAGGAGACAGCGATGAGCAGCCTGATGAATTCAAAGACATTAGTCTGCTGCATTCGTTGCCTATTTATTTATTTTTCTCAAACCAGCACTGTCTTTCTTTTATAGGCTAAGCCTGTCCTAACTCATGTATGTGATAAAGCAGTTTTTATAGCTGAGATCTGTGACATTGATGTGCTTGCCTTTTTCTCCTTCAGGGTATTTGAACATACAGTCATGGCCTGAGAATATGACAGATTTCAGGGTGTTTTCTAACTTGGTTACTATTGGTGGAAGAGCTCTCTATAGGTAAGGTACTTCCTCTGTTGATAGAACCGTTTTTTATTAGTATTCCATGATTCTTCGTTGAGTAGCCCAGAATGCAACGTCTATTGGGAAGGGCATCATAAACTGATATGTTTTTCTCTGTTGCCAGGGTATTCACTAACAATATATTTGCTAATCAGTTGTTTATAATGGGTGATACCTTTTGAACATAATGATTTAAAAAACAGAAAAACAGCATCCTGGTTCATTGCTGTAGCTATTAACTTATTGTCAGGAAAGTAGATTTTATGGTTTAAAATATCTTGTGAACACAAAACATAGCTTAAAAGACATTAACAGTAGAACTTAGCTCCGTTGTCAGGAAGCATATATGGTTGTGATTGGAAGTGCAGACTCATGTGCCCAAAGAGCAGTGTGTTCTTCAGAAGTGGTAAAAGATAAATACATGGAAGAGCACAGAAATCACAGAGGTACCTTGCAGGTGGGGTGTATGTTAGCTCTGCAGTGCCATTTTTACCAGAGATGTTTCTTATGAAAACTCATACGGAGGAATCGGTTTGAAGAGAAGAAAATGAGGTGAAAAATAATGGGGGAAGCACAAGAAAGTACCTGAATGATAGATAGTGCAACCTCTGGTTCCACTTTGTGTAAAAGTAGTAAATCAGTCATGGTATTCTGCTGGCATCTTAAACAGCAACCCAAGCAGATTATGAATGGCAGTGAAACCTTGAGATTGAATTACAGCCCAGCATTCTGTTTGGAAGCAGCAATTTTTATTTGGAACAGTTGGAAAACAATTATGATTATTAAAATACAATAACTTAAAGGATGCCCAGAAACTGGATATTGTCTTCACTAATCTTCAGTCATAAAATATGTGCGCTCATTTCTGTGTTACACAGACAATCATTTACCATTCCTTTGATGAATAAAGGCGATAACCACATATTACAACAAGAGAAAAATGAAATGTAGAAAGTGGCCTGGAAAAAATTCCTTGAAAATCGTAATTTCTTCCTGTGTTACTATAAATGACATTAGTTTGATGCCTGACAGAAGATGTTAAAATATTTTGCATTACTTTGTCAGTTTCTTCTTAGCCTCTAAACTATTATAATAGCACTTTATAGCTAAAAATATGTTAATGACTGAAATGGAACTAGTTGAGTTCTGCTGGCCCACTTGGCCTAGCGCTGTGAGCATCACAGCTTGTGGTATCACAGTTCTTACAGTGCTCATAATTTCCTAGGCAACAGAACTGGATGTTGACTCGTGAAATATTTGTGTCACCCCAAAGTAAAAGTTTTCTGGCCAAATTTCAGTTTTGCCAGAAAGGATAGCATGACATTAGGAGCTAAGTCTAGCAGGAAATTCCCAACCACCTCTAAGTTCTGCCTTCTGGATCTAATTCCTATTCTCTCTTTCCTTTGTTTTCATCACAGTGGCCTTTCCTTACTCATCCTAAAGCAACAAGGCATTACGTCTCTGCAGTTTCAGTCTTTGAAGCAAATCAGTGCTGGCAACGTCTACATAACAGACAACAGCAATTTGTGCTACTACCACACTGTCAACTGGACCAGCCTCTTCAGCACACCCAGTCAGAAGACGGTGATCCATCGAAATAAAAAGGCAGAGAACTGCAGTAAGTACTGCTGCTCAGCGCAAATCTTCTTGCCTATGATTGGCTCACTTGGGGGGAAAAATGATACAACTACTGACATGATACAGGGTAGTGGCTTAGCCAGAAACTCGGCTGGTGTCTCGTGGAGTTCCATGGACATCAGTGGAGCTGTGATCGTTTACAGAATCTGAGGATTTGGCCCAGTCTGCCTCTGAGCAGACTTACAGGTGAATGAAATGTTTTAAGGTATGAACAAATGGAAGGAAGAAGAGAGAGGATGCTGCTTCCTTACCATGACATGAACTTTCCAGATTAGAGATCCAATTTCACAAATATGAATTCTGAAGGCCGTAAATGTGGAGTGAATGTAGAATTCATGAATCACATAATCACAGAATGGTTTGGTTTGGAAGGGACCTTTAATGGTCATCTAGTCCAACCCCCCTGCAATGAGCAGGGACATCTTCAACCAGACCAGGTTGCTCAGAGCCCTGTCCAACCTGACCCTGAATGTTTCCAGGGATGGGGCATTGACTACCTCTCTGAGCAACCTGTTCCAGTGTTTCACCACCTTCATGGTAAAAAATGTTTTCCTTGTATCTAGTCTAAGTCTACCCTCTTTCAGTTTAAAAGCGTTACCCCTTGTTCTGTCATATCAGACCCTGCTAAAAAGCCTGTCCCCGTCTTTCCTGTAGGCCCCTTCAGGTACTGAAAGGCTCCTAGAAGGTGTCCCAGGGCCTTCTCTTCTCAAGGCTGAACAGCCCCAACTCTCTCAGCCTTTCCTCTTCGGAGAGGTGCTCCAGCCCTCAGACTGTCTTTGTGGCCCTCCTCTGGACCTGCTCCAACAGCTCCATGTCCTTCTTGTGCTGGGGGCTCCACAG
>Ga0181612_116132_pt1 | contig 15019 bp, 15 predicted proteins | sample HoacroProtozoa21_FD_119630 | JGI IMG/M metagenome (GOLD analysis project Ga0181612, IMG submission 119630) | Hoatzin crop microbial communities from Cojedes, Venezuel. Combined Assembly of Gp0051906, Gp0051904, Gp0051908 | reverse complement strand
GCAGCGACCTTCCACCCCAGCACTGCCCCAGGCTCTGCCACTGCTGGGGTGGGCAGGGAAGGGGAGGTGTGGGGCTGAAACCCAGGGTGGGTGGAAGAGGCACTGTGAGGAGCTGGTCTGGTAAGGTGGAAGGCGAAGAGAGGGAGAAGGCAGAGCTCAAGGCAGAAAAGAAAAGCAATGAGAGTAGAGGAGAGGGAAGAACAAAGGAACCAAATAGAGAGGAGAAAAGGAAAGGCAGGGAGAGAGGTAAAACCTGTCCAAGGCCAAGGCACAGAGATGCGATACAGAGGAAGGGAGAGTGTAAGGGAGAGAGACAGAGAAAAGCACTGATCCACAGCCGAAGGGCATGACAGAGGGAAACACCAAGAAAAAACAGGCAGCTAAATAGCCGAGCAGGGTCTCCTGGAGCAGATCTGCATGACTGACTGTGCCACAGCTGGGAGAGGTGTTGGCAGTGCTCTCTCTGGCCCACGCCACCTCGCTGCATGACCCTGGCTGTCATTTCCATGAGCACTGAGCTAGCAGTGGTCCCGAGGACCCTGAACTAGTGTCTCAGCAGTGCCCTGCTGGGGACCTGGCCCTGTCAGTAAGCAGGCTGATTTGGATGTGGGTGAGCTAATGTGTGACAGCTCTGGGCAGAGCCTTTCCTGCTCCTTCCCCATCCTGGACAGTGGAGGGGGGAAGCGAGATGGAGCAGCTTCTCCCAAGCAGCAGGGAGATACAAGAGAGGAAATCCAGGTGGGGAATGAAGGCTGTTCAGTCCTTTGCTTGTAGCTCTGTGTCACTCTACTTGTAAAATGTAAAGGGAAATGTTTACTCTGCTCTTGAAACCTGAAGTTTTGCTGTGGTGCTGCAGGGGAGGCAAGGTGCTCTCATGAATATCCTATTCAATTATCACAGACCACACCATCAGCCATGCTCCTGTCAACTAAGGCTTCAATGAGGAAAATGCTTTGGCTGTGCACCAGCCTCCTCTGTCTTCCCACACTTCTCAACAATGAACTTCTGCTACACAGAGCATCCGGACAGTGATGTTTCTACAGGATCTTTCACCCCCCACTGCTTTACACCTAGCATCTGCGCAAAGAAGAAAAGGTCTCTCCTGAACAGCAGCTCCTGCTGGGGTGAAACCCTGCAGCTGCTACCTGTGCCCACAACCACATACAGCAGTTGAACTTCAGGGGGGACAGGGGTATATATCCCACCTGAAATGACATGGTGACCTGAAGAAGGTAGCAACCAGACTCTTGATCAGGATCTGGCAAGGACTTTCTGACTGTTTATTATCCTCCTGGTCAGACGTTTGTCTTTTGTTTTTCTAATCTTCTGAAAGAGAGCCTAACCCACAGCACAACCTTTAGCCAAAAGCTTCCCCATTCCCCAAGGAGCAGAGTACAATCTTCCAAATCACCAGGGTTGCCCCCAGCAAAACCCAAGTAACCAGAGTTGCAGCGCTACATAATTCTAAACACTGCCTTTAAAACAGCTCTGCCTAAGATATCCTCTCTCATAACCTCTTCAGCTTTTTTCCAGATAGATCAACCCCACATCCCCACTGCAGAGTTGAACTCTGTGTGTATACCAGTATCTCGTATCCCCAAAGAGCAGGAATCCATAGCAAAGGATTCTTTGTATTGGTATAGACTCCATCTCCTCACTGGGGCAGCTGGCTTTTTCTCAGCTTCTGAAGGGTTCAGCAGGTCTCAGTGGCATGGCTCTGCTTCTTGCTTCATGGGATTGCCTGACCCCACTAACACCAGCCCCAGCTCCACTAGGACAGTGTGTCAGCCTTGCTGCTGGAGGCAGAGAATGATGGTGTTGAGTGCTGGCTCTGATCTTCACGGGACCTCTGTTTATTAATTTGTGTTGTGGATCTTCGTGTCCATCTGAGCTTGACTGACCCAGTAATTGCCCTTATGTGTCCACATGTACTTTTTCCTCTGGCTTGCCCTGGCCATTCTCTCCAGCCACCTTTACTTCAATGGTAGCATTGGTGCTGATGTTCGCTCCACAGGTCTTCTGCAAGGTGGCTGATAGGGCTTTCACAACAGTATCTGTATGAAACTCACCACAAGCAACAGGTAAGACATGGACCCCTCTTACAGATCTGAATTCTTCACAGCAACAGCATGTCTTGGATGCCAGAGACCTTACCTGTGAAATCACTCTTGACCTACATTTTTTTCTCATTCCTTTTATGTGTTTAAAGTACAAGCAGGGAAAGGAGGAGAGAGATCCTGTATCTCCTTCCTCCTTAGTCACTAGTTTAGGTGAGAAGGGGAAGAGTTAAACCTACTCGTAAGATATCAGATATAGGAGAGAGATTATTGGTCCCACTATGATCTTAGATACTGCTGACTCAGAGCAAAGTGTGAGAAGACCTAGACCATCTCCCTCTATTCCTCCTATCCCGAAGCTTCTACAGCTTATTAACAAACAGTTGTTCTGAAACCTTACTGGAACTTCAATGCCAAATGCAACATTAGATGGTGAAAGTGGAGCGTAATTTTATAGATTTCAATGACATTTTCACTAGGGATAATTTTTACAAGACCTCTGCGTCTGCTGCTTCAAGCAACTTGTGAGAAGAGACACTGTTATGTTCCAGAAGGACTCTGAATCTAATTGCATTAGTGTTTGTAGGGTTGCAAGAGTCTCAACTGCATGGTGCTGTAGCAAGGTAAAGCACTGTGCAATATTTAATCTATGCTCTCATCTATTCCCTCGTGTCAGCGCAGGATGAGAACATTCTGAAAGGAGGCATAAGTGTCTGTCAGAACCTGAAAAGGTTTCCAGAGGGGACCTGTTTGACACAGCCTCCTTCACCCAAGAACATGGGCTTGACTGCCTGAGACCATGCCCAGTTAGTGTAACTTCAGTGCTTTCCAAGGTCCGCAGAACTGATGAATCGGGTCTGTGATTGCAGCTGTCACTCCTGAGTGGTACAGCACTGAAGGCATAATGTTGTGCCATACCCCTCTCCCCTCCTTCAGGTAGGGTTGTCACCAGAGCACAGACATGGCTTTGACTGCAGATATCCTCTGGGGCCACAGGCAGCTGAACACAAGACCCAATAGCCTCGGGGCTTAATCACTTATTCTAGAGACTGGCACTGAGCTATGGGAAACGCACATGTGGCTTCGAGCCATTTGGTTTCCTGCTTTGCTCCTCTACTGTATACAGCCCTATTGAAAAAGGGAGAGGGGGAAGGCAAACCTGCAGTGCATGCTGCGATAGACCCTTTGTGGGGACTGTGAAGTTAGTGCTATGAAGACCTCCAGCCAAATGGAACATGTTGAATAGATGCGATAGGGAAAAAAAGCCACAAGTGTTTGGATTTGCCACTTCTAAGGGCTAGTATATCATAGCCATATTTACGTAGTCACCCAGAGCTTCTCCTAAGCTTTCTGCTGTAGCAGAGCTGTTTGTTCATTCCATTTTTTCACTCCCTGGGCTTCCCATCTTTAAGTTATTGTTAAAAAAGGGCTGCAATAAGTTTTAAACATCTTGGTCCTAAAGTCTTCTTGCTTTTTTCCATTCTTCAGCCAGGAAGCACAGCAGTAGCTTCAAAGCACTGCACATTGTAGTGTGTTTTCCCCAGGCACTCAGGTCAGATCACTGTGTCTGGTGCACCTGTAGCACAACTGTACTGTACATCCAGGCACCACTGGAGCCCTCTCTGTGGAGGACTTTATTCAGCAGCCCCTCTGGCACAGAAGTCGAGGGAAAATGGAGCCCTGGTGAGGATGAGGGGATGGCTGGGCAGGCAGGGCGCACAAAGTTCCTTCCCCTTCTTAGTGCTCTGCTGCAGATGTGCTACAGAAAGAGAGTTTTCATCCTGAGAAGGACTCGTGAGTTTCTGGAACAGGAACCTTCTTCCCTCAGGATCCCACGCAAAGCCAGACAAAAAGCACCGGGAAGTATGCACAGACAATCCAACACAAGAAAATGTGCAGTGTTTCCTTTTCTGTTAGTAAGGGCCAGCTTACACTGAAGCTTTGTCACACACTGGAGAGTGAATAATTAGAAATCTCCAGGGTCCTCTAGGCCCTCCCTGTGCACTGCAGCAGAGCTGATTTTCTTCATCTTTAAACCACCCTGCCAGAGCAGTGTTTTTACCAGTCTTCGGACATTGGCCCCAGGGATGGTTCTCTGGGTTTCTCTGGCAATTTATTCCTTTGGGGAACTAATGAGTTCCTCCCAGAGTTTTGGCCAGACTCCTACATCTTATCTATGTTGAGAATAGCTTGTTTCTACTTTCTTAGTAACACTCCTTTGTATATCAACAGCTCTTACCTGTCATAACATCCTTCTTTGCCAGATTGCTTTTCCTAGCCCTCTTAAGCCCTACTCGGAAATCTTTCTTTTGTTACTGAATTTACGTTTTTTCTACTGAGAAATGACTAAAATGTCTCCCCAGCTTTAATGAATAATGAAACACTATACTCACGAAAATAATAATTAGCAACATAGCTAAGAATAAATCCATGTGTGGATCCGACTCCCAAAGGCAGCAGGAAAAGCTGCAGCCACGAACATAGATGGTGCTGAAAATAGCTAAGCACTTAGGGGAAAAAAAGAAGAAGAAAAAAAAAAAGCTTAGGGGAACTTATGAATGGCCAAGTGTCCTATAGATAGCTAGCAATCCACACAGATTGTTAAACACAGCCCTGAGTCTGGCTGCTCCTTTTCCTGTCAGCCTCCCCCAAATGCTGTTCAGCAGATTTAGGGGTTTTCTGAGGATGTCAAGAAGTTGTGTAGCTGGAGCAAGCTAGGACAAGTAAGATGGAGTGGAAGGATGTCAGACACTTTTCAGAGGTTCTCCAAGAGTTTCCATCCAGGCTCCCATTGTCCTAATGGTGAGCTTCCAGATGAGGGAAGAGGTGCCCACTGTGAGAAGAGCCAAATGCATGAGGATTTATGATGATGACAACCATTATTATTTCTACATCCTTGGGATATATCTCCCTTGTGGTGCCGGGAAAGGAAGCAATGAAACAAGCAACAGGAGTCAAGACAGCAGGACTGAGCAGAACAAAAGAAAGGTCACAAGGCAGCACACTGGTTCACAGAGGAAAAACAATTTAGATACTATAGGAAACAGCTTGCTTTCTCCTAGCACCATCTAAAATACAGAGCCATTTCTTGGTAGAGAGACATAATGCCTGCTTCTTCAGGAAGTCAGAGGACAAGGCTGGTTCTTGCCAGTCCAATCTATTGACCCATTAACAATAACAATACTAAGTCCTTCATAAGACACATCATTGGACTTAAGCAAACTGTACATCTGCTCAAATGAAGCAAAGATTATGGTATGCAAAGATTATGGTATGCAAACATCTGTGTTATGTGGCCAGGTTATGCCATTAGTTGTACTGTCCTTTTCAGACGGTCTGGTCCCTCAGCCATGAAAACAGAGACAAATCGTGCAAATTTCATTATAGTGAATGATTACATATCTAAAATTGTAGCCCAGGAGTGTGGGTTTTTTCTCTTTTGGGGATAACTCTTTCGTTTTCCTCCTTCCCAGTCAGAGAGAGGAACTCATATTGCATACCTATCACAAACTGCATGTCACAAACACACACACACACACATATATATAAACATACTGGAGTAAGTAATTTGCAATAAATCCACTGCCTGAAGTCCATTGGCATAACCAATTCACTAAATCCTGCTGAAATGAAATCAGAAATGACGCCTAGCTACAGACTATTTTCAAACAGATTAAATTCAACAGGAGTCATTTGGTCCCTTCCAGAAAGCAGGAGTTATGAATGTACAAACACTTTCTGTACTCTTTCAAACCGGTCGCTAACTCAAGCAGCCTAATCCTTAGTAATATCCAAGAGTACTCAGTGTAGAACTGAAGGACCTATTGGGGCTTTCAGGTAAATAACATTTTGATCTCAGTGAAAAACAGAGGAAAAAAGTTTCCACCTGTATTTTGCTTTGGTTGCAGAAGCAATTATTTTGAAGCCTGAAGAAAATACAACAGATCCCCCCAAGATGCCTGCTTTCCAGATTGTACTCTCACAGCACTTTACAAACATTCATGAATTATTAATATTGTAGTACACATTCCTATGCTTTAGCTGTAGTGGGCCAACACAAACTTGACTGAAAGAAGAATTAAAGGGCCAGGTTTTAAGGAATGAATGGTGGGATCTTGACAAATGCCTACTTGCCTTAATCCTATTGAAACCAGTGCGAATTAGGCACCAAGGCTCTTTGAAAATCCTGCTAGGCTCCTGCCAATATAAATCTTATTTGTTAGGACAGTTCTGTAAATTACCTGATACCACCCTGCCACTGTTTGGAACTAGGCTTGTAAATATCTGCTGAAAGATTGCAAAGTAAAACAAAGGAGCTTAAAGAAGACTTAAAGCGTTAGTAGGAAATCTGGATATTTGAAGCTTAGGAAACTCAGGGGTATAAAGGGATTACACTGAAATCCTGGTCCTACTTTTTGCGGTTGGAAGTTGGAAAGTTAAAATGCAGGAGGCAGAGGCTTGGCAAGGGAGAACAGAGGATCTCAGCATTGGGGCAGCCAACAGACGGCTGTCCTGCAGCACTGCCCTACCTTTGCTGCTGAATCCCTCTGTTACCCTGGCCCCCACTTTTCATGGTGTGATTCCTAGTGGTATGCTCTGCATCTCTGAGCAGCTGGCTTCAGACACCTTGAGTCTGATTTGGAGCAGTGCTGAGGACTCAGAGCTGCAGCTAACAGTAATGGCAGATGTTTTCAGAAATGTGCAACTGAAAATAAAAAAACTACTGATAAAAGTCAGGTCCTCTGTTTCTCAAATTTAGCATGTAAAATGAAGGAGTCCTGCTGACCGAACTCTCTCTTTTGTGCCTCGCTTTGCCTCCATCTGCAAAAATGGAGTAAAAATACTCAATTGTCTCACATGGGTGTTGCAAAGATTGACTTAGTAATGTTAGGGATGTGCTCAGAATCAGTGTTTCTGATTTCAGAGCAGAGTTTGAATAGTATTTATTGAGCAAAGCTGTGGGGTCACACGCTGACTTATTATGAGAGAACAAAATATTGAATAACTGCTCATTAAGTGAGCACTGTCCATTCTGTGACCTGAACACGGTAGGAATCCCTGGAAAGAAGAGTAAGACGTGTTTCTGTCACCAGAAGTGTACTGAAATACATTCACAAGAGGAGACCATGCTGAGATTGCACAGGCAACTGCACTTCCAATATTGGCTAATTTTTTAGTAATTGACTTAGCAGCCTTAATGACTTTCTTCCAACACAGTTTCTTTGTGGTCTTTTTCACACATATACTAGTTCATGTTGCAGCTGAAGCCTAGCAATGCAAGATAATTCAACCTTTACCCAGATTTCACTTTCTAAAATGCAGTTAACTAAATCAAACATCTTGGCCTCATGAGCACCTTAAAAATAACCTTCCACTGTCCAAGAGGTGTCAAAGCCCTATCCAGTACCTTAGGCGGGGTGAGGGATTTTTCAACAAGTAGCTCCCAGGCAGAGAACATCAACAGCTCCCTGGGGTCCCAGCACCCAGTGTGGGATGGGGTGAGGCTGGGTGCCCAGCTGAGTCCAGGGCTTGTAGGGAGCTGTTGGCCTCAGAAGCCCCTGAGATCTTCCTCCCACATGGAGATACTGATAAAAAAAGTAGTCCTAACATAAGCAGCATGCTGTTAGAAATATGACATATGTCCACTGTGGGAGTCATACTTCAATCGCTCAGTATCTGCCTGTTGCTTAAAAGCCACAAGTTGGCCACCCTTGAATTAGGTGAGGCAGGATTATCAGTGGAAAATGACACATTTTTCTTAGCAAAAAATAAATTAATAGAAAGTAAATCTTATCTGGCAATTTAATAAGTGCACAATTACTGCATCAGGGAAAAGCCCCCTAAAGATTTAATGATTTAATACGTAGAAAAAGCTACCGAACAGAGAATTACTTTGTTCAAAGGATCAGTTATATCCTTGCCTAGTTATCAGCAACTCAGTGGCTATGCTACAACATCAGAGCTGGAATAGCAGGGGTGCTGCAGGGCAGAAGCACAGGGCGTTGATAAAAGTGGAGCAAAGGAATGACAGAAATCCTGTTCAGCATTTTCCCGTGCTCTGTATAACTGAGTGCTATTTCACTGCCACTGGCAGCAAACCAACCTCTTGTTTACACCACAGTACTTGAAACTTGTAGTTTTTAAAAACTGTGCCCATCTCCAATTCCGATTAGCTTCTCCAGGCATTTCTGCGCTATTCAGAGTTTTCACAAACAAATTTCCAAACAGCAGAATCGCTCTGTACGGTACCCCTCAGAGGTACTCGGCATACTCTCTCTTCTGCTGCGCCTGACAGCAGGAAAAGCTTAGAGGGAAGTAAACATGAGAGAAGTTGAAAAATTACAGGTTGGGGATATCAGCATCGATGATACCATACTGTGTAAAGCTGAGATGCAATGAATCATGTGTGAAAGATGGAACTGAATGGGGCTGGAAATAGGGAGGCAGAGCAACGAGGAGCACATTTTGGTCTCTGCAGGGACCAGTCAGAACCACAGAAGAGAAAGAGAAGGAAGCAAGCCCTGCCAATGGGACCACTTCTGCACTTTGCAAGATGGAAAGGCTGGCCTTAGCTTGGTAAGGGCCCTTCAGCTCTGGAGTGGGTGCTTACAAGTTACGGTAGCATCTGCTGTGATCAGTCCTGCTTCTTCTATGGGGAGAAGTCAGTGGACCAACACGATTGTAGATGCTTCCAACAAAATTATCTCCTCACCTAGTCCAGCGCCTTTTCTGCCTCCCCTTTAATTTCTGTGCTGTGGCGGTGTACACTTCTGTGACAAAGCCAGAAGCAGCGGTTGCCCCAGCGGTAGGCTGAAACCCCATCTGCTTTGGGAGCAGTAGGGACTACAAAATCCCCACCACCTCACAAATGCTAACACAAGACCTACATTTCCACTACCTTCTTGGCAAACATGCAGTGAGGTTTGGACCAGAGAGACAACCACATGTTCACTTTGGTACAAGGTCTCTTTCTTCCCTACACTGACAGCCTCTCCATTTCCTTTCTGGAGGAGGGACAGCGTCCTTCCTCCAGACTGCCAACAGGACCTTCTCTTTTGGCCATCTACACTGCCTCTAGGAAGTATCTGTCTGGATCACTCGCCCTTGACCATCAACTCTGCATCAATCCTGACAGCCATAGGTTTAACTCCAGAGGAGCAGGAGGAGGGTCTCTTGGGCTGCCATGGAGGGCAATCTCAGCAGAAGGTCCTCAGAATGGGAGACAGGGTATCCTCACCAGGCATAGGCTTCAAGCCATAACCAGTGACTAGATTTGACGGGTTTACAGTGTCACACCATGCTGGCACGCCTCAGGACAAGAGACATAGGCACCATTCCTCTTCCATGCTTACAGAGTGCCGACAAACTGCTTTTTTTCCAAGACTTCTTAATTTCTGTACTGGGATTTCTGTATTTCCGTTTCAGTCTCTTAGCAGTCTCTGCTAAGAAAAACTCTCCCTTGAGCATGTGAGGCTGCTTCATGCCCCCCTGGGAGAAGTAAACTTTCTTCTGAATATAATTCATGGACAGAGAGGCCTAGGAGGCAACACATAATTTCATCAGCAGCCAGCATATGTAGCAGTGGTAGGAAAAATTCCCACCTGTGCCTGACCAGAAACTTGTGTCCCAACTTATGCACCAGAGATTTGAGGAAGGCAGTACAGACATGCATAGGTCTCCACAAACAACAGCATATTTAGGACTAGGGAGAAACCCCAGGCAGGCTCTCATTAATAAAAATCTATGATCGCATATCACTGAGGTTCTTGCCTCTTCTCAGGCTTCCTTTTAAGCACAGTTTGAAGGTTCTGACCTCTTTCTTAAGCCCATCCTGGCCTGGAGCTTATGTTCCAGACAGGCTGCCTCTCCTGCTGCAAGCACAAGCTCCCAAACTGGAGATCCTCCAGGGCCGCAACCGAGAGCCTGAAGTTCATGAGCAAATCACCAAGGTCAGGACATAGGACCTGTAATATCATAGACTTGCTTGCTTCCTCAAGTCTGCAGCTCAGCCCTTCCTCAGGAGATCGTCCCATGGAGTCCTGTAGGCAGGTACACACCCCAGTCCCACAGACACAAATATGAAGTGACTGGCAAATAAAGCAAACAAATGATTTGAATTATTCAAGCTATTTCTTCCAGGTGAGGAGAAGGGAGGGGAAGAAGAAAGGAACAAACCCATACTTCTTCTGTCATTTCTAGATTAAATCATGCAGGGCATGTGAATACTAGTTTAAAAGCTATTGGTTGTATATAGAGAAAACAGGCAGAATGACTTCAGCAGATAATTCCACTTTCTTCTGTGCCTCAGTTTCCTCACATACAAAGGGAGTAATAACGAGAGTGTTCCAGGCTTGATTTGTTAGGGAGCTAAGCTGACATCTTCCGACACCAGTGAAAAGTGTAGTACTAGTTTCAGTGGTAACACATTTGGCCCATTTTTTCCCAATTATTTTGCAACTCATCCTTCACAGGCACAAGCACAAAGTAGCGTGACTCATATATTACATAAAAAGCCTGTTTTACAAGCATCTTTCTGGGCACATATTAAAGGCTGAAGCAGAAAATGTAAAATGGAGACTACCTCGAAACCTTGCTTTGACTGCCTTGTGCATGTGCCTTTAAACAGTCTTTATCACATCTTTTTTTTTCTTGCAAGTCTCCCCCACCCCGGCTACTACAAAGGATAGACAGAGCTCGCTGAGTGGGTAGTGATTCAGTATTTTCCCGTTATCCTAATTTCAGGCATGGCAAAGTGCCTTATTTGTCACACATCATTCAAACCCATCACTGAATGTGGAATGCTAATTTCCTCATGATCTTATTTCTGTGGTGCTATTTTGCCACAGTATCTCAGTGCTTCACGAGCCTTAATGGATGTTCTCCTGGGAGGTAGGTGGGGTTCTTATCTCTATTTTACAGACAGTGAAATCAGACATAAAGAGGATAAGGTCAAAATGGCCAGAGCACCCAATAATTTTGGGTCCCTAATTTGCGATGCCTTGGATTAGCACTTCCCCAGCTGCATGCGTGTTGAGAGCAGAACTCCATACAATACCAGCTCTGAACTTCTGTAAGTCAGACCCCAGGTGTCTCAGACTGAGAACTCAGAAGATGAGAACACACCAATTAGTGGCCACCCATGGAAAACCTCATTTATACGGCTTTTTCATATCACATAGGAACTCATGGCAAAAGGAAGGAAAAAGCCTAATTCTTCAGGGCAGTATTCAATTGTCAAAACATGAGACCATTCTTCTGTTTTTGAACAGCCCCTTGCCCAGTTCAATACACAACCTTCATCACCGGCAGTAAATGAAAGAGGAGACCTACAGAAAACACTTTCATTTATGGCAAAACTCATTCAGACCCTAAGTATATTCCATTCCGTGCACTGAATAAGACAGGGATCCTACTGAAAAAAATATATACCAGTATTTGACCTTGTAATTAAGGACCACATCATTATGCCTATACATGAGAGAAGACAAATTAAAATGGATAGGCAACCCTTTCAATTAATTCTCTGTATTCTAAGTGTTTAACTTTAAAAACTCCATGTATGCTTAGCAAAAGTGTTTAATCTCTTATTTTAAAAACATAAACTAAAAAGGAAGAAAACTGGAAATTTAATCATTTGAAATCATAATGGCATTCTCTTTCCTTACATTATAAAGGCGCAACTGTTGCTAATTAAATGGTTGCAAAACTCTTTACATTTTCAAAGCTTTATTGTTCTTATCTCAACAGATACAGCCAAATAAATTAAAAAACCACAGTGTCTATTTGAAAAAGACCCCTACCAAGAAAATTCTTATCCAAGCAGGGAAAGCTCAGCAAAATTTTATGTAGTTGAAAAGATTGTCCTTGACTATTACAGTTTATCTCACCCCCCAAAAGTTGGGTAATCCTGACTATAGGCAGGGTGTCTTGTTCCCCTTCTTGTGTTGTGTAAAGGCTTTGGAATAACCAAAGAAAGGATATCTTCCTGAGGGTTGTATGGACTCAGCACGTGATAATGGGAGATACCACAGGTCACCTTTAGTTTTTCTGTATTTTCATGCAGCAGTAGCTCTTCTGCTGCAGAAGAATATATCCAGTGAAGGTGAATATTATATCTCAGCATGTTTTCTTCAGTATTCCCAGCAACCACTGGGACACATCATAATGGGAACAGAGAGGATTAAGCACTGAAGGTGAGTGCTAGTAGGGGTACAACACTCCAGTTGGGAATTTCTGAGTTACTGCCATATAAACGCTTTGAGACAATTCATGTCAGGCAGGTAGAAGAAGCCACCAACTGATAAATCCCTTGTAATAATTCTCTCCTGAGGATGATGAAAAGGAAACCTCAGTGTGGAGTTCCAGCAGATGTCCGTGCTCAGAAGATGGATGTTGAAACAAAGTCTAGGAAGAAGGTGAGATGCCTTGCAGAAACCATAGTCTTCAGTCCACTAGAAAATATGGGGAGAACTAGGCACCTCAGTATCACAGTACACCAAATAAATGCCTTTTGAACATGCCTATAGCAAATGCTGAAGACAGAGCAACATCTAAACTGTCAAAGTTTTGGCATCTTACTCTGGGTATCTGGGAGGCATCTTCTGTTTTGGATTCCAAGCCTTGAACCCCTTCCCAGAAAGAGGCAACAACTATAGTTCCTCTCTGACAGCATGCAGTAGATAGGTATTTATCTAGTAGCTCACTGGAGAGACTAGCTTCCCTAAATTACAGGAGATGTTGATTCAGCTCCCTACTGTAGCTGAAAAGATCTCAAGTCTTGCCTTCCTCCTACAGAAGACTATTTAGAGTAAGCTGCTCCTTGCCTTTCCTGCTTAAGCTCTTAGGCTTTTCTTCATGGAAGAATTAAAAAAGCATGAGACCAGAGACAGAGAGAGCACATAAGTAAATATAGCTTTATAGCCTACTGGTTAAGCACTCTTCTGCAAGAGGACAGATTGGGTCTAGTTCCTGCTTCAGTGAATATTTTGTACTAATGATACAAAATAGTGTTGAGAGAGCTCAAGAGACCATTTAGCCCATCCTCTGGTCCAGAAGTACCTCCTACAGTCCTTCAGTGACCGGAACTGACAGTTTTCTCAGACAACCAGTGCATCACCACCCTTTTGAACTCCCCCTGAAGTCTAGTCTGAATCACACTGACGGCCCATTAAAAACCATTACTCCTTGTTTTATCCACCCTGAACAGGAAGAACAGATTATTCCCATTTTCTTGCACTCACCACACTAGCATTCTCACCTCTCTCAGCCTTACTCCTTTTAGGTTAAACAACCCTAATTACTTCAGTCTTTCCTCACAAGTTATACTTCCCTTGACCTCCAGCAATTCTCACTATCCCAGTCTGCACTCTCTCTCACTGGACCACACTTTCTTAGAGCACAGTAGAGGATTAAGGCATGACAATTCACCTGAGACTTACCTGTGCTCACCAGAGCTGAAGGCTTATTAGAAGTGTCTCATAGCCTATACTCCCATTTGCACAATCTGGTAAGATGATGTTTTCTTTTTTGGCAATAGAATGATGTTCTAGACTAACACTGAACTTGTGGTCCTCTAGAGAACCTGTCTCTCCCTCCTGAAGGATAGCTAGCTGGCCTGTTGGCTCCCATGGACAGCTGGCTGCAATTTATTAATCATTCCCAGGGAGAGCACTTTACATTCACTTCAGTACTGTTCAAACCAGCTCCTTGGTTTGACAAGCTTGTTCTGAATTCCAGTAATTTTCACCAGCCTATGCCTGTTTTATACCATCTGCAGATTTTAAAAAACACTTCCTCTAGACAGTCATCCAGGTTGAAATTAAAATATAAAGTACAATGTACTTAATGAAAACACGAAACACCAACAGGCCGCAGCTCAAGCTTGTGGCAACCCGCTCGATAGAGTCTTCTGTTTCGACAGGAAATCAGTGAGAATTACTGAGTAGGATTATCTACACCAGTTCTGCATCCCTGCTGTAATGTTTTCCTTTGGACCATGTTTCTTTGCTTCATTTATGATAAAAGCCTGTGAGATAATGTCAAAATCCTTACAAATGACAAGGTATGACAATTACTTCCCCTGTACCTACAAGGCTTGTATAGAAGAAAGCTAAATTAGTTTGACATGATCTATTCTTGACAGATCTGTACTGGCTCCTAATAATCTCCTTTATTTGATTATTTCCACCATTTTTTTCCCTCGTTCTTTTTCAGCCTTCTGACACCTCACCCAGCCTTCACGAGTCTTCAAAGCATTCAAAGCTCGTGGTTCAGAGATTGCTTCCAACAGCTTTGTAAATAAGCCAGGACAATTTAAAACAACCATCTTACATCAATACATCTGGACTTGTTCTGCCCTTTTCCTAGATTCTGATCTTCCTCCTTTGTGGCTCCTATTAATTGCTTTAGCCATCAACTTGCAGTTGACCATGTTACCGGAGACACGCAAAATGGGCATAAAATGCTTTGGCCTTATTGACAATGTATGATGTAAAGCTTTAACCAAAGCTCTTCCCTCCCCTCCATGAGTACCGTAAACACTAAGGTAGAGAGTCAGGATGATATTCTTCCACTCTCTTGCTCTGTCCCGATTAATATTTTATTTGTATGTGCAAAATAGATCAGCTTCTCCAGGAAACACTGGTCCCAGTATATTCTACAGCCTAATAGCACATTCTCCTGGGAGGTGGGGGTAGAGACCTACTGAGGCAGAGATGGTATATTCACCATATCTCTGGGTAAATTCTTTAATCAAAGTGTTTCTGGAGAAAAGGAGGGTAGTACATTCCTTTCCTCTTGGATGCATTCTGTGCGGACACTTGTCCTGCGTGCTCAGCCAAACTTACCTGTTTTGGCTGTGCAGGGAAAACACCTGGAAGAATACATGTTTTGTAGATCCCATGGTAGCTTAGCTGTTAAGTAGGTACTGAGCTGATTATTGCTTATAAAACTAAGGATCATCT
>Ga0181612_109170_pt1 | contig 15019 bp, 7 predicted proteins | sample HoacroProtozoa21_FD_119630 | JGI IMG/M metagenome (GOLD analysis project Ga0181612, IMG submission 119630) | Hoatzin crop microbial communities from Cojedes, Venezuel. Combined Assembly of Gp0051906, Gp0051904, Gp0051908 | reverse complement strand
GTCCACTCTGCAAATCTTTCTGAGGCTATGCATTTGTCTGCTTCTCAGTCGGTACCACTTGAAACTCCCACTCCAGTTGTCTACCTCCCAGTATCCATACCTTCCATTTTAACATTATCTCCCACATGTGAAAATAGAACTTTAAACAGCATCCACCAGTTCTGCCTCCAAAAATAATCAGTACCGGCTTTATCAGAGGACATAATCCTGCAGCTGAGGAGATACTGAAAATATGCCTCTAGTGAATGTTTTCTCCTATTTCCATTAACTCCATGGTGAGCTGACAAAGACTTCAGACACTTTCATTATATGACGTGTCTTCTTCCTGCAAACACTTGTTTCCTTCTCGCTGCTTGACTGATGCTAATGTTGTCATTTGTCATGACTAAGGTTAGCCTTCCTGTGTACCAGAACATTGAGATTTGAAAAGGTAAGTCTGGAGTCTTAAGTAAGTTATCCTTCACCACTTTATACCACCAGGCAAGGGAGTCAGCAATCCATCTTCACATAGGGAGGGCTGGAATTCCACCTCTTCTGTGTCACTGGAGCACTCAAAGCAGTTGGAGGAGATTAGTGACTCAAGCCCCAAACCTTCATTGAATGGAAGCTGGTTCCAAATGTTTGTATATGCAGTGCACGGGATAGAACTTCTTACAGCAGACATTCAGCAACCACTCTACGCGACTCCATCAGGGACAGATCGTTAGTCTGTTTCCTGTACGCTATTTTCTGATTCTGTTAGCATTCACAAATATCTCAACATCTAGCATTTTTCTGTTAGAACCTCTATAATTTGTCACTGCTTCTCCGAGGACAAATATTTGCTATAGAAAGATGAATCTGATTGGCTTGGTTTTAGGACCATAGCTTTTTCTTTTCCTTCTTTTTCTAATAGCTTCATTATTGTTTTTGGCAGCTGAGTCACAAGAAGATGTTACATAAAGGGTATTTGCAGTATAATGAGGTTCAATGGAGTTGAAAGCTAAAGTTCATTAGCCTCACATTTAAGGCTATTAGAGCAGAGAGGCTGTAGTGAGGCATTGTGTTTGTCATTTGCACATTGATTCTGAAAAGCAAAAAGCATAGATTCTCCAACACTTACTGGCTTCCTTTTCAGCCTCCCAGCTGATTTTCATTTGGAACAGTGTCCAGTATTGCAGAACGGAGATTGATAGAACCATTCAGCACAGTGTCAGCAAGTGTACGTAACCTGTTCTGACCATCACCAAAGTTACCAGGAGAATGAATCAGAAAGGATTTGAGCAAAATATGGTGTTGGTACCATAGTGACCATGCAGTTGCTAAGGATGTGATTAGCACTCCGATTGCAGGAACAGGAGAGTTAATTGCTATGTGCTCATTCCATTTCTCTAGGGGAATACCTGTTTGCCAGTTCTACAAGACAAAAAAATACCAATCTGCCTCATGATTTTACAACATCTGAAGCCAGCACCTGTTTGACCCTGAACATTTCCATTATGAAACTAGAATACATAACTTTTATCTGCTAAGTGCAACATATATAATGCTAACATTTACCTTCTTTTTGACTGTATTTCCCCCTCCCATGCACAACGTGCACTTACTTCTTCACTTGCCTTTGGAAACTTTAGAGCTTTTTTTTTTCTGTAAGTCTGAAATTCATCTATTAAGCTGAAGAAGGCTCAGGGAAATGAACTGAAATGTCTAAGTGAGAATAAAAATGGCACTGTAAGGATGGGATAAAAAAAAGAGCTCAGAGTAATGGAGATTGATCACTCAGTCTGTCCATGGCCTTAAATAAAACTGTGAATTTAACACGTTAGGTTACGGTTAAGAAGCTGAGTTGTTTCTGTGGATATAATATAGTTTCAGATTGTCATGGGGAGCCATTTATTTATTTTTGTGTTTGTGAGTCATTTAGGCAGTCCCTTTATGTGAGTGAAAATACGTTTATTTTCCCACTCCTTGCTGTTGTGTGTTCTATTAATATCACACTAGTTGAAATAGATGGGCACACTAGAAACTACTTGGTGCTGAATTTGTTTTTCAGATTTCTTTTTCTCTTCTTTTTCTTCTTCAGGCAGCTATTTTTATAAACCAGTTTAAAAGCCCCCAGGAACTTTTAGTACAATTTTTCCTCCATTTTTAAGACACAGGGCTTAACCCTGCAACAACAATCCACTAGGATGCAGGAGCCTGTGTAAGGTCTGTGATGTCTTTTATCCCTTTCAGGCAAGATGGAGGTGATACTATTTCCCTAGCTTTCCAAAACAAAGCATCAAGCACTCAGAAGTGGCCTCAGTTCCAATTGCTTCTATTTGATTCAAATAAAAGGAAAAAAGCTGGAAGTTGTCAAAAGATAAGCTAAAGAGAGTAGAAAAGGAATGTTGCTGTGAGATATACTGGTCCGGGTGGTTTACCAACAGCCACAATTACCATCTCCCCTCCCTCACCAAGGACATTCATGGTAGCTGCTGCCACAGATGCTTTTGCCCCTTTCCTCATGGCAGAAGCTAACTGGATACTGGTATGTTTGGACCTTTTTATGGTCCCCATAACCTCTTGGAGTTGTTTCTCTTTGCTCTGCCCTTCCTGTGGCTCTGTTTGGATTTTAGTAAGGTATGGGCACTCCAAGCAGCGATCTGGTGCCATGTCACGCTTGGCACTGTACGTACAGACTGTAATGAAGATACTGAGGAGCTTTTTATCTAAGGAGATGAGGCACAACAGATTTACAAAGGAAATCAGTGGAGAAAATTAATGTGAAGTGTTCCCAGCTGCGCTGAGCAGTTCCTAACTGAGGGAGGTGACAGACAAGAGCTCAAAGTCCAGGAGCTGGAGCCAGAAGACCTGACTTTCAAATCTGAGTCAGCTGTTTTCACTCATATTGAAATGATGGGGGATTAAAGCACCCATACTTGATGGATGTGCCCTCCCCTTGATGGAGGCAAGGGGATTGTACTAGGGGCTCCAGGAAGTTATCTGTGTGCTCCTGAACTCACATAGGCTCAGTTGTGCTATTACTGCTGTCTGTAGCAGAAAGAGGATGGCACTGAAAATGAGATCCTCTTCACACCCTCGGCCAGCATGACCCAGTTAGCTTGCAGCAGACATCAATCAGGATGTTTGCCTCTGCCTGTGACTGAGCAGCAAGACTGCTCTAGTGCACTGGCTTGGCTCTTGCTTTGCCCCCCATTTTTCTCCCTGTTAAGTGTCACTCTCTCCTTGTGATGTTTACTGTCTAGGTAGCAAGGTATGTGCACTGTGGAAGAGGTGCCATCTTTGTTTTAAATGTCGCAATCATACCTTGTCCACCATGACCCTGACCTCTTGGTATTGGTCTTAAGGGCTATGGAAATAGAAATTAATACATAAATTCTCCCACCTTAACAATAAAGGGATGGTGGGCTGGTTGTGACCCGATAATGCATATTCCCACCCTCCTAGGAGTCTTCAACCCTAGGTTGTCACTCCATGATGGAACACATATTACCATCTGCTGAATGTAACCTCACCAGCTTTCTTCCCTGTGGGAAAGTGCCTCAGTCTCTTTGTTCTTTCTTAATTGTGTATTTTGGTTCACATACAACCCATCTTATATCCTCACCTCGGCCAGTGGGAGGGCAGTAATTTTGAAAGGGCATTAATAGTCTATTGTTTCATACCTGCTTCAGATAGATCAATGAAAGTTCCAGCTTTTCCAAAGATACTGCTGGACAGGAAGCAAATGTTATGTAAAGGTGAAGTGCTACATAGACAGCTCTGCTGACTTAGGCAGACAGATAAGAAGAACAAGCTTCCTGGAAAGGGAATCTAAAAAGACCAGTCACAGGGAGGAAGAGACAGGAACAACAGATTGGAGGAGAAAGCAGGAAATTAAGGACAGCTGTACTGGTGTCAGTCCTACTTTCCTAAAATCCAAGGGAGATGTGTCAGCATCTACAAATAAGAGCGAGATCAAGATGTGAGAACTTACCCCCTCATTGCCTACAACTTCCATTGAATATGCTGGTATTATCTACTTTCTCAGTCACTTTATTCAGCTGAGCAAACTAGCCTGGTAAAATGTGTCATTTGTCTTCCCTAGGAACAAGTCCACAACATCTGAGTGTTTTTGATCTAGGACATAATTCTCCTCTGGTGTTACTAGCAAAATCAGTGGTATCACCTTGTGAGTCATCTTGCACAGCAGCAGTTTTTGGAGGCGTTCTGCTTTCAAATGCTCCATATATTTTAATGTCTTTTTCCAAAGTCCTCAGGCCCTAGGAGGCCAATTTATAACACATCTCTTTTTAAATACATGTGCCAGAAACCCACACATTCAGCATGTCCAGCATGTCAAGCACAGGAGCTTGACATTAACGTCTTAAACCTGTGGCTGAAATCCTAAAAAAACCACCAGAATTTTCAAGAGGGATGAAATCTAAAGAGCTTCAACCCCACACCAAGAAATTATGTATCTGGTCCCTTTGAAAATCCAGAAAATTACAAGAGACAGTGCTTATAACACAGGACTCATTTTCTGGCCTGTGTGAAGTGTTTTACTGCATTTTACACTGGTTTCTCTTTGAAGTGATATCCATCCATCAGAGGACCCAACCAAGGTCCAGGAATTTTCAGCACCTCTTACTGTTGACATGTTCTCTTGGCTGCAGTTTCACCTTCTATAACATAAAAGCTGGTGAGGAAGGATAAAAATGTAAGGGAAAAGAGGAAGTTATGGTGACCAGGTTTCTGAAGCAGATTGAGATCTCTTCAATGGGACAGAAAAACCAGCAATTATTACTGGGCACCATATTCATACTGGACTAGAATGTGTACAAATAGGCTTGGCAGAGTTTCCCCAGGAAAAGGAGTCCCTGAATTTGTTCCTATATTTAAACAAGGATGTAAGTATAATTATTATAGGACTGCACAGTCCTGGTATAATGACAGGGAAACTGCTGCTTTGTTCTATTACTCTGTTGTATAACCAACCCTCTGCCCCATAAATCATTGCCCAAGTACATTGTTCTGTTGGAGAAATTCTGTTACTGCCCCAAAAACATAAAAAAAAAATCTATACTACCTGGCTTTTGGAGACCAAACAATGGCTGTGCCTGGAAAATTACTTCCCTAGCAACTTGTTGTACTAACAAAGCACGTTCCTTCTGTGCAGACAGATCCCAGGAGGCAAAAGCATTCAGCATTCCATAACTTGGGATCACAGTTGCAGGAATGGGCCTCGGGTTTTTTATTTTGTTTTGCTTGTAGTGTTTTTTTTCATGACTGGCAGTCTCCTAAGCAACAAAATGGGTAGGAGGAAAAATAGCAACTAGTCTAATGACAAAACTAGGGGAAATCCCAGTCTGAGTCATTGTAGGAAAGGGAATTAGCAGTCCCCTCGAGCCTTGTGACACTTATTCAACAGAAAAAGTTGTTCAAGATTATCATCCTGTCATGTGATGAAGACATGGGGTATGTTCTTAATGGGTCTTCCTAGTTGCCTTGCCTTCTGCTTGCTTTTAAAAAAGCAGTGTTTTAACAATTGAAGAGTAAGTTCTCTTTTCAGCAGGAGCTAAATTCACACAGAAACCAGATTTTGTTCCCAGATTGGCTTTAAATGGGAAAAAAGCTTGGCGTTTCTACAGGCTTGCTCTTGCTTTTCAAGCCACAAATGGGAACAGAATCTGACTCTTTAGTCACTTCCATAATGGCAGCTCCTGCATAGCTTATAGCTTCTTCATTTCTCTACACAGGCCTCATCTGAGATCTCTTCTGTCTGAAGGATGTGGCTTTTTAGGGCTGATACTTGCTTTATCTCTAAGCATTTATGCTGATGCTCTAAGCATATTCCTACAAAACAGAAAGTTGTTGATGTGTGTTTCTAGAGAGTGCAATGGTCAGTTCCGAGTTAACACTTCCACAGGAAGCTGCAGTGCAAAAATAGGGTGTTTTGGTTTGTCCAACTTCCCAAAGGATCAAGGAACTCTCAGAACAACCTTTGGCTGAACTCAGATACGTCCAGAAATACACACCGATTTATGTATGTGCCACCCTTGTTTTAAACACCCTGCAGGTTCTTTCCGATTTTTGAGGGCTTTCAGCTTGTACACTACTTTAAATAACATGCAGTGTAAGTTATATGCTGATATTGTCTCTTATCGTGTATGACTACGTTACATGACTTCTCAGCCTTTTAGCTTCTTATCATCCTCTTATGGTTTGGATCAGGCCTTTTCATGTTGCTAATGCAATTGAGTCAGCTATGTGTAATAATCCTCATCAACAGAAAACAATAATACAACCAAGCAGCAGGATTAATGCAGTTTTGTTTCCTCTGAAATTGTGTCCCCGCCCACACACAGTCTGACACAGAAGTGTAACCCACTGCTCCTCAATTTCCATCATAAATGTGCCAAAAAACACCCTCAGTTTCCTCTGCTCTCCTCTTGGAGAGGCCCTCCGTGCTCTTTTCAAAGAAGACCTAGTTACTGACCTCATTGCACACCGCTTTCCCTCTTAAAGGCACTAACGTGGGGTCTGTACTCCATGCAGCCACCTTTTTTTACAGCTCTTATAGGAATTACTTACTTTTATAGCCTCTCTCACATGGCTGGTTTGGCTGAAGGCAGCCAGCTTGTTCACGAGGTATTAAGGAGAGGCTGAGAGATAGACAGTATGATCTCTCAGGCATTACTTCTTCAGGAAGAGAGGGTAAAACCACAAGTGATTAGAGCCCAAGTCTTTATGTCTATGGACCTGGGTTTTTAGAGGTGTCTTTATTGCACAGAGCTAGTGATTTTGTTGAGGAGGTATTGTGTATATTCCCACATATTTTCTAATCATTACATTTTACCATCATCCACAGAGGACAATAGAAATGTTTTAGTATAATGGTTAATTTGTCTAGTTGGCTGTGAGAGATTGGGAACTCTCAACCAAGGCAACAATTCCCTTCTTTTTTAAGCAGCTTGGAAGTTTCCAGGGACCTTGTCTGACTCCCAATTCCCCTCCCTTACTGTCACCTCTCTTCTAAATTGGCACAAGTTGCCAAAAGTACTTGCTGCCCAAGCAGTGGATGGCATGGCTTCCTGCAGGGCTGTCAACATAGTTCTTTTAATCAGTCAGGGATTTGTTGCTGGATGAAATAAATTTCCCCCAGACATCTTTCAAGTGAATGGTCTCCACAGAATTCCCGACCCAAGTTGCCGTGGGAAACAGGGTAAAAACATTTTAGAAATCAAGCTCTGGTCTCAAGCATGTTAGGATTTACAGGGTCAGATCCAGCATTGCTAAAACCAGGAGAAGTTTAACTACGGACTCAGTGAGTGCCCATTGCCACTTCGCTACCATGGTGACAGAAACCTTAGAAATTTCTGAGACATTGCTAGTGTGCTGGACTAATTTCAAGCTTCAGTTTGGAATAGTCTGTACAGCAAATTTAACACTGACATTTAAATTATAGTCAACTATCTTTTCTCCTAAAATGTGTTAAATAATACATATATTTACAACTTAGAGGTACATTGTGGTTTTGCAAATTGTCCTTTTCATCTAGAAAAAATGACTGCTCAACAGAGTATGATTTGTCTTTAAGCAGCTTCTGCTTCCACTCTCATGTTTGGAAAATGCTGCTGTTCTTCAGCAAAGAGCCCTTCAAGACACTCTGGCTTTCTGTGAGGTCAGAATTCCTCACCCGCTCACTGCAGTCTGCTCCTGACACTTCGTTGTATTAATGTTCCTGGTGGATTTCTCTGAAGTGTCTGTGTGTTTTGAAGCTGAGAAAGAGATGGAGTCTGTAATTTCATGAGTACTATAGCACCAAGTCAACATTTGGGTTTAGTCCTCCAAGTAAAACCTGCTGTACTTCATATAGAATTCTAAGGTGTCTCTCAAAAAATTGTGACCTTTAAGCAGGGTCTATTTCACTAGAATATCTGTTAAACATACTATCACATGCTTTTCATGTTTTTTCTGTAGAAAAGCAAAATGAGAAATTTGCACTACATTACTAAAAATACTGTGTACGAGAAATGTGATAGGAAAAAGATATTGATTAGCTCTAGGATGCTATATGTTTTTAAAGTAGACCTGTGCTTAAATACAATTTCTTTTCCTTTGAAGCGGTTTTTCATTTTAAAACTCTGTGGCTCAGTTTGAATGCTACAGGGTCACTGACTGAGACTCCAAAGATCCAGGCCCATTCTGTGTTCTGCAGTCCACCTTACTAGGTACCCTTATACAAGCTGGTTTTCTTTCTCCTCATTTCATGTGTGCTTTGTTGAGTAGTTTCGCTTGCCATGGAGAGTAAGATAGAACTCCAGAATAGTTCTGCAGTAGGTATCACTGTATTTGATTGTACAGGGAGGTGAAATAAACGGTGTCTATCCCTGTTTGCAGTATGGGAAAGTGCCATTTTATCCTATTCAGAAAATAAATAGCTTATTCTTTCCTGATAACTTTTGCATCAACATAGCCCCTCTGAGAGGACCATCACCTGGCAGAGAACTGAGGAGTAACACAGCTAGATCAGTGGGACGGACCAGACTGCCTAATTTGGGTGATCCTGATCATGGATTACATGTAGGGTTAGAACAAGATTTGTCTCAACAGCGGTCTTATACTAGAGAACTCAGCTGGAGTTCCTGATTTTCTCTGGAAGGTAGTCAAAGAGCTCAGTCTTCTGCTAATGTTATAAAGAAAGCATGTAATAGAGACAAGATCAGACAAACCCCACAAGTTACCACTGAAAAATTCTTCACGACCATCTTATCCATATAGTCTAAAGGAAGTGACAATTTCTGGAACTTAGTCTTTTTCAGTCCCTGGGACACTGTGGGTTACAAGATAGATAATTAATGGGTAAAGCCGGTGGCTGTCTCTGGATTCTTGAGAGTCCATGGGATCCACAGAGGTAACTAAGACAAGTAGGAGTTGCTAAACAAAACAAGTATGTATAAAAAAATACATTTAAATTTGAAATATATATTTTCTGTGCTGAACAGAATCATACACATTGGAATAGGTTGAAAGCTGAACGTAAAAGTACAACTCCGCAGCCTGAAGGGGGACATGGAAGACAAGAGCTTTTGACCTTAATGACTCAACCAGACAACCACCCCCAGAAATGTACCCCAGAGAGTAATCCTAGGAGATAGGTAGTTTTTCAATGGCCTTTTTTGTAATTTCTAACTTCTTTGATTCTGCACATTTCCATGTCCTTTAAATAGAACAGGGCTTCTATGAATGTCTTGATCTGTTCTCCTGGTGCAATGACAGTCCTATGTGCAGATGGAGCCAGGGGAGGTTGAGTGTGTTTGTTTGTTTTTTGTTTTTTTACAAAACATGTTCAAACTGCTTTTGGATTCACCACTTCTCCAACCCCATCATTCTGCTACCTCTTCCCATTTCTTTGTTGCTTACATTGCATGACTTTTCTCCCACTTGTAAGGTATATGCTTTATTTTATAATGTTTCTCATGCACTAAAAAATGTGCTAAGTCACGCAGTTACCAGAGCTGCAAGATCTAACCTTCCTCCAAGGAAGCCATCATGTAATAGCCATCATGTTAACTTTAAGTATAGATTATTATTATTGAGCTTGTATTACCTTGGCTGTTTGCCCAACATGTCCTTGATAACTCAGGGTCACAAAAAATGAGTAATATTCTGGTCCTACTCAATAAGACACAGGATCAGCATGATGAAAATGGCCTTAGCATTCAAGAATCCTTTAAATCTGGCACTCCAAATTAAATTAAAAAATGGTTTTAGACTGCTTTCCATAAATAATTGCTGTTAACCCTTATTCCACTTCTTGCCCCTTCCCAAGACTATTATTGATTCCCAGTTGCTCGGATACTGAGAATATACTTGGATTATGTTTGGAGAATTTAAGGCATTAACAAGTTTACAAAATTAATGGGATTCTGTACATAGCAGACAAAAGACAGCTGGATAGATTTCTCCATGCACAAGTAGCTTGATACCTGCCTCTGAGATCGGAGCAATGCCAAGTAATGCATTTTTGCTGTGCGCTCTTGTGCAATTATTTCCCCAACAGAATTACATTCTCCCAATGTGGGATGGTTTGTCACCCCTGAGCATGACCCTTTTATAATATTTCCTAGTCAACTCTTTGACACAGAGCTGGCTTTTCCAGATTTCTATCTCTAGCTAATGATCCTTTCAAGTATTTTCAAAATTACACCATAATTGGTTCAGGTCAATGTCACAGGTAACTGGTGAAGCAAACAACAGCAAATTCAGAAACAGTACCAATACCACAGGCGTTTAACCACAAGGGACATTGCTTATCCCAAGGAAGATTCATTTTTTGAGTAGAAGCTAAAACATTAGCCCTGCAAAACCAAATTTAAAAAAACCCTTCATTGGTTTCTGACTAGGTAGCTTGGGAAAAAAAAAGTCACAACAGTCAAAGCTAAAGAATATGCAGAAACAGTGACTGAAGTGAGAAGACTGAATCTGGAGTAAAGGGGCCTTTCTTGTAGATTCATGTGTATCTGTTTTGTGTTTAGAAACTAGGAACACAAACATTAAACTTACTTTTTGTGTGTTAGACGATGGCAGTGGATGGGGGATCCTTGCTGCAATCAGTTGATTGGCCTGGCCTGACACTAGCAGTAAATGACATAAAAGTCCGTACTGCAGTCTCAGGATGGAAACTTCTGTTACGTGACTTTGGCAAATAGGCTTTTACATGTAATTATCACAGAGTGTGCTGGCTACTCATATGTTCCTTGCTGCCTGGTTATGCTTGTGCTCAGTATCTCCCTCATTAGTTTTTGTCCTTTTTCCACCCTGTGCCTCACTAATCAGAGCTAAGTAGCATTCGTCGGTAATCCTTTTCCTCCTTAGCTCTCTCCCTTTATGGGTGTTTGAGAATAGGAAAAGTTTGTATTTTCAAAACAAGGGCTGTCTCTTTCAGACACTCATGCAGAAGAAGCTAAAGCTAGGAAAAATGGCATTATTAGTCCGTCTGTGACCTACCCATTTCCTCTCTCCCGCTGCTAAAGCCAGTGTTACTTACGTCTTTGTCAGTACAATAAATTTCCATCATTTTCACAAACGCTTTCCCTCTAGGGATTTTCCATTGCAGTTGGCACTATGCAATCCTAACCACCTCTCCCTAAATTATATGGCCTTCATTTGAGGCATTCCCACACAACAGAGCACAGCTCTGATGAGAGGCACCTTGGGTCAGCATACTGAGGTCAATTAAAAGTTGTGAGCATGACACTGCATTTGCTCTTTCTGATTTTCACTGGCTGCCTTGTGAACAGCACACTCATATTGTTTGCCAGCTTGCAGGAAAGAAGCTGGTTTTATGAATGCCTACCAGGCACCTGAACAGACACCATGAGATTTGGCAGACAGGAGCAAGTGATGACCGGTTGTCATCAAATTATTCCTATTGATTTTATACCAACAAGGACCATCCAAATTCATTGAAAAGAGGATGCAGGAAATATAAAATGCATTTTAGGCAATATTTTCATTAAGAGTACTGAAGTTTGTTAATTCTAATGCTCAATCATAACCTCTGTTTATTTTTTCTTATTATTGGTCCCCTCTCAGCTTAGTGGTAATGAAAACAAAACAGCCTTGGCCAGCCATTTATGTGGAAGGAAATTGTGAGCACAGCATGTCGCATCAAAGCAATGGGTTCTGCTGTGTTTTTGTGTAGGGTGTAACTGGACATCCCATCTAGTCAAGAAAACCCAGCTCCGGATGAAACCAAAAGAAGACATAGGGAATGAGACAAAGCTGATCAGGACCGTGAATACCTGCAGATTGTAGAGTGAGGGAACCCAAGACCAGATCAGGATACTTTGATTTTCATCCAGAGCCTGACCCTTCTGTCTGAAGTAGGTCCCAGGCTACTGTGGAAAAAGGGCAGTTTTGGCTAAATGGCTAGGTCTTCAGCTGTCGTATATCAATACATTTCCACCTGCGATACTGTCTGGAACACACTGAGAACATCTTTCTGTGTTTCTGAGCAGGTTTCTTCCACTTAAGACTGCTTCAAATTTTCATGCATTGTTTAAGATGTTCAGGTCTGAGAATTTTTCATTTGGGATGCAATCTGCACAAAAGATTAATGTTTGAGTGGATTTCTGGAGCATAAGCAGTTTATCAGGAAGTAACAACTTGCATTGCAAGTGCTTCCCCAGAAAGGTCAACTGACAGAGATGTTTTCCACACTCCCCTCAAAACTGTAGGTTTTCACTCTTCCATCATGTGATGCTCTAAGAAATGAGGCTACACACGTTCATTTAATATTATAGTTCCCTCGTGATATCTTCATTTCCCTTAATGAGGGCAGTGTTGCTAACTTGTTAGGAGCCTGAGGACTGTATCAAATTAACACAGCATGGAGGAGAAATTAACAGAGAGGAGCTCCTTGCATGAAATGGAATGAGATCACTGATGACCCTTTCTTCAGTCTTTCTTTTTGTATTGCTGACAAAATATTAACAAGGATAATGTGATTCTGTGATAATATAGAACACTGTTACTCAGAACTGGGATACCGTATGTGCCATTCAATAACCTAAATGCCCAAAAGTAATTAATCCTTAATAATACTAATTATATATTAAAGCAAGAATGATTTGAGTGTTTAACTGTGAGAAAGAAAGGGAAGGGGCATGGGTCTTGGTAAAATTGTTGGGGAGAAACAACAATGAATAAAAGAATCTTTTAGTTTTGCACCATAACTTAGTTTTGCATGTGTTTACATGTGAGTAAATGGAAAGTCACGATATTGTCTCAGTAGGATAATCATGTGCTTCTGCTAACATACAAGAAATCAGAATGTGGCTCTTTCCATACTTCATCATAAAGCAAAACTTGGCAAGGGTCAGAGAAAGCAACAAAGGAATGCAAGAGAGATAAAGCCAGGCAATGGATTAATGAAGTAAGGGGAGTTTAAATAGAGTCATCCATACCTTGTTTTTCTTTAAAATTTTCCTTTGCAAAACGTGGTTGATAAAATTCACCCTCTCTGCAGTGATTTTTGTCAGCCATACATATCGCTCTTCTGCAAGCACAAAAGGTATACAGAGAGGTCAGTGAACTGGGAGGGTGTGTGAAACATAGAGTCCATGTACTGTTTGTAAAGATCAATTTGCTGCAGCCTTGGCCTCTTGGTGGTTGTAGCTTACTTGTGCAACAATAATTCCTAAAAGGGGCTGTAAGCACTCATTGCAGGACTTCTGTTCCTCAATGGCAACTGGAGAAAGGTGCTGCTTCCACATAACCTTCATTTGTGGTTTCACTGTGCAAAGATGGTGAGTCGTTGCTGACAGATCCTAGGAACTGTAAGCTCAGGCATGATCAGTGTGCTGACAGCAGCAGATATTCTTCTAGATAATGATTATTGCAAAATATCTCTCTTTTTTTTCTGGAAAAGTCTGCCTCTCTGCTTTTCTGATTCTTGAAAGCTGGGAATGCTGGAGGCAAAATCTCCCCTCATCCCCCTGCCTAGGTGCCACGTGCAGGAGCATCTTCCCCTGCCTGATGGTGGTTATTACAAGAGGAGCTAATGCGCGACTGAGCCTGCCCACAGAAACCTGCTAATTAACTTTGGGACACACCTGGTTGTATCTTGTAGTTGTGAACAATTTTATCAAAAAGACACCCAAGATCAGCAAAACCAGCTCCCTGCTTCTCTGGCTTTAGGCATACAGGCTGTGCAATGTCTCTGAATCCAGTAAAGAAGCCCTGGCTGGCAGCATTTTTGTACCAGTGCAGTCGTGGGTTTGTTTTGGAAAGCACTTGGTGGCAGTCCACAGTTGGGTTGGCTTTGGCAAGGTGAGCATGTGGGCATCAGTCCCCAGAGGACACTTCCATCTGCTGCTGGTGGCACTGGGGGGCCTCACTGCCATTTCCCAGCAAATGGCCATGAAACACTCATGGTCAAACCCTACTTGCTTGAAGACATCTCACAGGCATTATCTTTTTTCTTACAGTTCCAAAGACACAATATACAAATACAAACATAAGGGCTTACAAGTCACATCCTAAACTAAACATAAGTTTGGGGAGTGATGTTCCTGTGGGGAGAAGTGCGAATTAGTGACACCTTCTGCCACAGAGCCCAGCAACAGACTGGTCTTAATGTAAATGCATGGTTGGTCTGGAAGGACTATGCTCTGGGGAACCTGCAGGAGTTAGACGGACTTAGCTACACCAATTGGTAATAATCTGTGAACAATGAATGCAGGAGCTAAGGTCTGTCAACTAGCAGTACAGACAAAATGACAGTAAGATGTGCTCTGGAAAAATGACTGCAGCGTTTAATTTTTTTTTTTAACAGTGCCATGGTCACCTGATATGCATCCTCTTGGCAGTGACAAGAGATTCTCTTGGAAGAGAATTGGACAAAAGAATTTTCCAGGTTCTGCCACAGACCCTCTATGAGATCTTAGTCAGGTCACTAAGTCTTGCTGTACTTTATAACTTGAGGGTAGTAATATTTAACTCCTCTCAATGTCCTTTATCTGTGAGTTTTCTGGAAGAAGCTCTTGATCTGCATTTGCCAACACTAGATTTCTAGCAATCAGAGGGAAAAAAAAAGCATTCTCTTCTCCAAAGTTGGAAATATTTTGTTGAAAATCTCTGGTTAGAACACTTTCCATTTTCAAGCGGAATGTTGAGATGTGCTAAGAAAATCAGACATTTCACACAAAATCTTTTCCCCCCAGCCCTTTGTTTTCTGTCAGGGAAAAAAAAAAAATCTATCCTATTATCTGTAATAGACAAGCCTGGTGGACATATTTCTGGGATACAGGACTCCTGGATTTAAAAGCAGACAGACTACAGGTTAAAATTACAGGTTAAAGTTACAGGGGCCACTGCTGAACAAGGTGGGTGTCCAGGTGATGGAGGATGCAGAGAAGGCAGAGTTACTGAATGCCGCCTTTGCTTCAGTCTTTAGTGCTAAGGCCGGCCCTCAGGAATGCCAGGCCCCGGGATAAGAGAGGAAGCCTGCAGCAAACATGACCTTCCCTTGGTCAAGGAGGACTGTGAG
>Ga0181612_105414_pt1 | contig 15019 bp, 9 predicted proteins | sample HoacroProtozoa21_FD_119630 | JGI IMG/M metagenome (GOLD analysis project Ga0181612, IMG submission 119630) | Hoatzin crop microbial communities from Cojedes, Venezuel. Combined Assembly of Gp0051906, Gp0051904, Gp0051908 | reverse complement strand
TCGTCGAACTCTCCCTTCTCGGAGGTCAGGGTGTACATAAGCACCTGGGAGGTCTGACGTTTCACCACGGTGACACCCACCTGCGTAACCTCCGACGGCAGCAGGGCCTGTGCCTGTTGAACACGGTTCTGCACGTTCACGGCACACATATCGGCATTTGTTCCCTGACGGAAATAAATGGTGATATTCGCACTTCCCTGGTTGCTCGCCGTGGAAGTCATATACGTCATGTTCTCCACACCGTTGATACTCTCCTCCAAAGGCACGATCACCGACTTCAGCACCGTCTCGGCGTCAGCACCGGAATAGGTGGTGTAAACGGTAACCGTAGGAGGGGCGATATTCGGATACTGCTCTATAGGCAGCGATACGAGGCCGATAAAACCGAGGATGACGATGACGATAGAAATCACCGTCGAGAGCACCGGCCTCTTAATAAAATTAGTAAATGTCATAGCCGGCCTCCTTATTTACTCATTGCGTTGGCGAAGTCATCGGCATTGCCCTGGGCCTGGCTCAATTTCTCCGCATCCTTAAGTTTCTTCTCATATTGTGCCTTCGTGATGGGCTTAATCTCCATGGCGTTGGTGAGTTTCGTCAAACCGTTGGTAACATAACGGTCGCCGATGTTCAAACCATCCAAAACCACGTAGTTGTTGCCGTCGTTCTGCGGGTCAACCTTGATCTCGGTGTATTTCACCTTGTTGTCCTTGCCCACGGTGTACATAAAAATCTTGTTCTGCACCTCGGTGGTGGCAGACATAGGCACTACGATGGCAGAGGTGCTTGACTTGGGGATGATCACCGTGCCGGAGCCACCGCTCTTGAGCACCTGACCGGGGTTGGGGAAGCGGGCGATAAGCTGCACGCTGCCGGTGGTGGCGTCGATGACACCACTCATCTTCGTAACCTTGCCCGGATGCTCGTAAATGGAGCCGTCGGCGAGCTTGAGCCTCACCTCGGGGAGGGCGGCAATGGCGGTCTGGGTGTTGCCCTGAGCCTTGGTCATCGAAAGCACGTCTTTCTCGGTCATAGAGAAATAAACGTCCATATTGCTGATGTTCGACACCGTCGTCAAGGCGCTGGCGGAGGAGCCGCTCACGAGGGTTCCCACTTTATAAGGGATCTTGCCGATAACTCCGGCGGCAGGGCTCTTGACATAGCAGAAGCTGAGGTTCTCTCTTGCCGTGGCAAGACTGGCCTGTGCCTGTGCCAACGACGCCTGGGCGGTGAGGTAGTTGTTCTCACTGCTCTTGAGCTGATAGTCGCCAATCACCTGATTGTTGAAAAGCTGCTTGTTGTTCTCGTATGTCAACTTCGCGGTGTTCAACGCGCTCTTGGCACTGTTCACCGCTGCCTCGGCCTGCCTCACGGCTGCCTGATAAGTGGCGTTGTCGATATCGAAAAGGGCCTGGCCGGCACCTACCGACTGACCTTCTTTAACATGGATTTTTGTGATGAATCCGGTTACTTTAGGACGGATTTCAACATCTTGCATACCCTTAATGGTGGCAGGGTATGATGTCTGCGACTCAGCACTCGACGTGCTTACTGTCTCAACGGGAAATTCGTTATCCCCTAAACTCATGCCGCCTTTTTTGCCTCCACAGGCACACAGCAGCACCGTGGCTGCCGCAATGGCGAGAAACTGTCTTTTCTTCATAATAATCTTTTATACCTTATATAATTATATTCAAACCTTATCAACTTTAACGGAAAAACTTTTTTATTTTATTGAGTTTTGCCGATTTCGGGTGCAAAGTTACGACGATTTTTCGATATATGCAGTAACATTTGCCCTAATTTAGTATTTATTATAATGAATTAACAACATTACAAGGCTCACTGCACGGCTCGCCACCTCTCACTGCACGGCTTGCCGTGCCACCTCTCACTGCAAGCGAAGCTTGCCACCTCTCACTGCAAAATCTACGATTTTGCCATTGCTTTTTCGGCGAAATATTTCCATAGCGGCGCTGCCATAAGGCTTTGCCAGATTTTCCCGTCGCGGAGCATTTGCAGCACCTCCTCGGGCGTGAAGAGCTCCACTTCGATGTCTTCGGTGTCGTCGAGATGCTGGACGTCAGTCTTTTTCACTCCTACGGCCAAGAAGCTGTGAGTGAGGTTGTTGCAGGTGCTGGCATTCGATGATATCAGCATCGTTTGTGTCCACGTGCCGCCCTCGTATCCTGTCTCCTCTTTCAGTTCCCTTTTTGCCGCGTCCATCGGGTCCTCGCCCTCTTCTATCACGCCGGCTACTATCTCATCCACGGTCTTTCCCAAGGCATAGCGGTACTGTCTCACGAAGAGGAATTTCCCCTCGTCGGTAATCGCCACCACGTTCACCCAGTCGGGATATTCCAGCACATAATACTCCTCGTTCACCTTCCCGTTGGGCAGTTGCACGGCATCGCGCCTTGCCGTGAGCCACGGTCTTTTGAATATATACTCACTGCTGAGTGTCTTCCATTGCATGTCTTTTTTTATTAAAGTTGTTTTCTCCATAATCATTACGTTTTAATCGTTACGAACCGTTCGTAATGCAAAGGTAATAATTATTTTTCTTTTAGGCATTCTTTTTTCTCAAAAAAAGTGGTGATTTTTATTGTATTAATGATTTTTTAAGAAAACTTATGGTAATGATGTAGCGGCTTTGAAGAGAATTTTGGGGAAAATAATCTTAATAAAGACAAAAAATATAATTGAAATCTTGCGCGATTGAAATAAAACCACTAACTTTGCAACCGCGAAAGCCGCTGGCACAGAGTTTGCAGCGGAAAAAATAGCATTAACACAGAGAAAGATGAGAAGATACAGATACTTTATTTTCGCCGCCACGATGGCATTGCTCATGGCATGCGGTGGCAAGGAGGGGCAGAAAGCCCAGGTGGCAGGCATCGCCAACGCCTCTGCTATGCAGTCGGCGTCGAACAACAGTACAATGACCTTGGAAGAGTATGCCTCCGACACAGAGACGGACGAGGCTGCTGACGACGCCTTCGACCCGGAGGCAACGGAGACCCGGACTTCCAACTACCAATACGACGACAATGACAAGAAGCAGTCGTATAGGAAGAAAAACAGGAAGAAGCAAAAGAAATACAAGAAAAATAATTACAATAATTATAATAACAACAATAATTACCGGAGCAGCAAGAACAACAGTCGCAGCGACTACGACAGCCGCAACGACCAGAACTATTTCGAGAAGGCAACAGCCGACTATCAGTCGATGCTCAACAACCTGCTCCCGCGCCAAACAAGGTCTGTGGAAAGTAAGGTGCTGCACCGCAAGGGATATGTTACCTCTTATAACAGCAACACAAAACTGCCCAACTGGACGATGTGGTATCTCACCAAAAACCATACCTACGGCAGCAGTCAGCGCTCGTCGGCGAAATTCCACGAGGACTACGACGTGCCGGGGCCAAGGGCAGACAACAACGACTATTACAACTCGCGCTACGACCGTGGACACATGTGTCCGGCAGGCGATAACAAATGGGACCCCACGGCGATGAACGACTGTTTCCTGTTTACAAACATGTGTCCCCAAAACCACAACCTGAACACCGGGGCGTGGAACGACCTTGAGATTACCTGTCGTGGCTGGGCACGCCGCTACGGGATGATATATATCGTTTGCGGTCCGCTGCTCTCTAACGGCACGCATAAAACCGTGGGTCCGCACAAGGTGGTGGTGCCAGAGAAATTCTATAAAGTGGTGTTGCGCTTAGGAAGTGAACCGGCAGCCTTAGGTTTTATCTATGAAAACCAGTCGTCGAAAAGGGGATTGGAGAAATATGTGGTCAGCGTGGATGAGGTGGAGCGGCTCACCGGCCTCGACTTCTTCCCCGGACTGAAAGACCAGTTAGAGAACAGAATTGAGGCGAAAGCAAATCTCGATGACTGGGCGAGCATACGAATTGAGAATTAGGCGACTTCGTCGCAATGGATAATGGATAATGGAGATTGAGATATGGCAATAGGAAAGTGGATTGGCGGATTTTTGGGCTTTGTGTCCAGCGGTCCTTTGGGCGCCTTGCTCGGTTTTGGACTTGGCTATCTCTTCGACCAGGCTATGGATGCCGTGAATACCCCTGACAGTCAAGGTAATGGGAGGACTAACGGCAGAAATAGTGGAGGATACAGCAACAATGGCGGCTATAACGGAGGATATAATGGCGGCTATGGCACAGGCTATGGCAACCGCCGCACCACTAATTCCCAATATTATGAGGGTCAGCGCAATAGTTTCCTCTTCTCCATGATGGTGCTGTCGTCGTATATCATCAAGGCCGACGGTAAAATCATGCACTCCGAGATGGAATTCGTGAGGCAGTTTCTGCGCACGAATTTCGGTGAGGCGGCAGTGACGGAAGGCAACAATATCCTCCTGCGTCTCTTCGAGACACAGAAAAGGATGGATGCGCAGAACCCAGGCAGCTTTAAAAATGCCATACACGAGTGCTGCCTCCAGATACGCGCGAACATGAACTATTCCGAGCTGCTGCAGTTGCTCAACTACCTCGTGCTGATTGCCCATGCCGATGGCGTGGTTACGCGTCAGGAGGTGGAAGCCATCAGAGACTGCGGCCATTACCTCGGCATCAGCGACAGCGATATCGAGTCGATGCTCAATCTCGACAGCGGCAGCAGCAGCTCCGGCTCTTTGGAAGACGCATATAAAGTTTTAGGCATACCCATGACGGCCACCGATGAGGAGGTGAAGAAGGCATACCGCAAGCTCGCCCTTGAGCACCACCCCGACAAAGTGGCTTCTCTCGGTGAGGATGTGAGAAAGGCGGCAGAGAAGAAATTTCAGGAGATTAACGCCGCAAAAGAAAAGATTTACAAGGCAAGAGGATTGTGAAACATTACAGCGATAAGGAATTAGCAAAGATATTAGACCGTAAACTGTTTCACCTTATTGGCGACACTGCCGATGAGGTGGGACTGGAGTGTTATGTCGTGGGAGGGTTTGTTAGAGACCTGTTCCTGCAGCGGCAGTCGAATGACATAGACGTGGTTACCGTGGGCAGCGGCATCGCATTGGCCGAGGCTCTGAAAAATAAGTTGGGCAGGAGAGCGCACCTCTCTGTTTTCCGCAATTTCGGCACGGCACAGTTGAAATTCAAGGATATAGAATTGGAATTCGTGGGCGCGCGCAAAGAGAGCTACAGCCACGAAAGCCGTAAGCCCGTGGTGGAAGACGGCACGTTGGAAGATGACCAGAACCGCCGCGACTTCACCGTGAATGCCCTCGCCATCTGTTTGAATGCCAACCGCTTCGGCGAACTTGTGGACCCTTTCGACGGTCTCGCCGATATGGAGGAAGGCATCTTGCGCACTCCTTTGGAACCCGAGAAGACCTTTGATGACGACCCTCTGCGAATGATGAGGGCCGTGCGCTTCGCCTGTCAGCTGAACTTCAAAATCGACGACGAGACCTGGGAGGCGATAGTGAAATACGCCGACCGCATAAAAATAGTAAGCGGTGAGAGGGTCAAGGACGAGCTGAATAAGATTATGCTCTCGCCCTCGGCGTCCTACGGCATCTCGCAACTTTTGGAATGCGGACTGCTCGACTATATCCTCCCCGAGCTTACCGCCATGAATATCGTGGAAGAACGGAACGGACGCAAACATAAAAACAATTTCCTGCACACCCTGCAAGTGCTCGACAACGTGGTGAGCGCACAGAGGAAGGCATGGGAAGAGATGGCGCAACAGAATGATGCTAAGCAGAGTGCAGCAGAGGCAGGCGGAAATCAGGATGCAGATGCTTCGCAGAAAGTAGAAGATAGAGAGAGCGGCGAGAACGCCGCGAACATTGACAAGACCGAAAACAGCGGTAAAACTGGGGAGATTTCCGAAGAGGAGCATGAGCCTTGGGCTTTGAGCCGCGAATATTATGTGTGGATACGCTGGGCAGCTCTGCTTCACGATATCGGCAAACCCAAGAGCAAGCGGTGGGATGCCCAACAGGGTTGGACATTCTATCATCATGAGTATATCGGCTCGAAAATGGTGGCAGGCATTTTCCGCCGTCTCACCCTGCCTTTAGACGCAAAAATGAAGTATGTGGAAAAACTCGTGCAACTTCACATGCGTCCTCAGGTGATTGCCGACAACGAGGTTACCGACAGTGCCGTGAGAAGGCTCGTAAATGATGCCGGAGACGATATCGACGACCTGATGATGCTCTGCGATGCTGATATCACAAGCAAGAACATACAGAAGCGGGAGCGTTTCCACGAGAACTTCCGTATCGTAAGGGAGAAAATTAAAGACCTCAAAATCCGCGACTACAAACGGCTCTTGCAACCCTGTATCGATGGCAACGAGATTATGGAACGCTATGGACTGAAACCCTCACGGGAAGTGGGAGAGCTGAAGAAATGCCTCAAGGATGCGGTGCTCGACGACCGTGTGCCGAATGAGCGTGAGCCGCTGCTGAAACTCCTTGACGAAAAAGCGAAGGAGATGAACTTGGCAAAATCGTAGATTTTGCAGTTAAGAGGTGGCACGGAAAGCTGTGCAGTGATGTTAATTCGTTATAATAATTATTAAAACAGCAACATATATTATTGCCACATCAGAAATTCGTAGTAACTTTGCACCCGAAAACTGGCAAAACTTTAAAATGCAAAAAAGTTTTCAACGCTCGCAAGCTCGCGAATTGAGAATTGAGAATTGAGAATTGAGAATTATATCGCCTGCGGCGATGACGGCAAAGCCGTAATTTTCCATTATCCATTCTCCATTGCCAGCGGAGCGGGCAGAAATTGGGTCGGGTTAGACTTAATGACCCTCTGGTAAGAGCAGTCCAGGCTGGGTCTGGTTTGTCCTGGAGTTTGTCGATAAGGTTTGGATAGTTTTATATAGAATATAATAAATAAGGTATTATAGATTATTATGAAGAAAAGACAGTTTCTCGCCGTTGCGGCAGCCACAGTGCTGTTGTGTGCCTGTGGAGGCAAAAAAGGCGGCATGAGTTTGGGGGATAACGAGTTTCCCGTTGAGACCGTAAGCGCGTCGAGCGCTGAGTCGCAAACCTCATACCCTGCAACCATCAAGGGTATGCAAGACGTGGAGATCCGTCCGAAAGTGGCCGGGTTTATCACAAAAATCAATGTTAAAGAGGGTCAGGCGGTAGGAGCCGGCCAGACTTTGTTTGAAATAGACAATGCCACTTATCAGGCTGCTGTGAGACAGGCAGAGGCAGCCGTGAACAGTGCCAAGAGCGCTTTAAACACCGCAAAACTCACATACGACAACAATAAGCAGTTGTATGACAACAAAGTGATTGGTGACTACCAGTTGCAGAGCAGCGCCAACACCTACAGCAATGCTCAGGCGTCGTTGGCACAGGCACAGGCAGCCCTCGCCAGTGCCAAGGAGACGTTGAGCTACTGCTATGTGAAGAGTCCCTCTGCCGGTGTGATCGGCCAGATTCCTTATAAAGTGGGAGCTTTGGTAAGCTCTTCGTCTGCCAGTGCCTTGACCACAGTGTCAAACATCAGCAGTATGGACGTGTATTTCTCTATGACAGAGAAAGACGTGCTGTCGATGACAAAGGCACAGGGCAACACCCAGACCGCCATCGCAGCCCTGCCTGACGTGAGACTCAAACTCGCTGACGGCACCATTTATGAGCATCCGGGAAAAGTTACGAAGATGAGTGGAGTGATCGACGCCACCACCGGCAGCGTGCAGCTCATCGCCCGGTTCCCCAACCCTGGCAAGGTGCTTAAGAGCGGCGGCTCCGGCTCTATAATCATCCCCAAGGCCAACAGTGCGGCCATCGTTGTGCCTATGGCTTCCACCACCGAGGTGCAAAACAAGATTTTCGTTTACACCGTGGGCAAGGACAACAAAGTGAAATACACCGAGGTGAAAGTTGACCCGCAGAACGACGGCAACAACTATGTGATAATTGAAGGCTTGAACATCGGTGACCGCTATGTTACCAACGGTTTGACAAAACTCACCAACGGTATGGAGATTAAGCCCATCACGAAGGCACAATATGAGAAGAAACTTAAAGACGCGGAGAAATTGAGCCAGGCACAGGGAAATGCCGACGACTTCGCCAATGCAATGAGTAAATAAGGAGGCCGGCTATGACATTTACTAATTTTATTAAGAGGCCGGTACTCTCGACGGTGATTTCTATCGTCATCGTCATACTCGGTTTCATCGGCCTCTCATCACTGCCTATAGAGCAGTATCCGGATATCGCCCCTCCTACGGTGACCGTTTACACCACCTATGCCGGCGCTGACGCCGAGACGGTGCTTAAGTCGGTAATCGTGCCTTTGGAGGAGAGTATCAACGGTGTGGAGAACATGACGTATATGACTTCCACGGCGAGCAACCAGGGAAGTGCGAATATCACCATTTATTTCCGTCAGGGAACGAATGCCGATATGTGTGCCGTGAACGTACAGAACCGTGTGCAACAGGCACAGGCCCTGCTGCCGTCGGAGGTTACGCAGGTGGGTGTCACCGTGGTGAAACGTCAGACCTCCCAGGTGCTTATGTACACCCTGACCTCCGAGAAGGGAGAGTTCGACGATGAGTTTTTGGAGAACTACAACAATATCAACCTCATCCCGGCCATCAAGCGTGTGAAGGGTGTGGGAGATGTGCAGAGCCCTGGTACGAAGACCTATTCTATGCGTATCTGGCTGAAGCCCGACGTGATGAAGCAGCACGGACTCATTCCTTCTGACATCACCGCCGCCCTTGCGGAGCAGAACGTGGAGGCGGCCCCGGGAAGCTTCGGCGAGCAGAGCAAGGTGGCATACGAATATACGATGCGCTACACCGGACGTCTGAAGACCGTGGACCAGTTTGAGAATATCATCATCTCCACGAATACCGACGGTCAGACCTTGAAGCTCAAGGATGTCGCCAAGGTGGAGCTCGGCGGACTTATGTACAGTGTGTCGATGACCAACAACGGTCTGCCTTCCTCAATGGCCATGATTCAGCAGGTGGCAGGCTCCAACGCCAACCAGATTGCCAAGGACGTGAAGGAGGTGCTCGAGGAGCAGGCGAAGTCGTTCCCCCCGGGTCTTACCTACCGTATCAATTATGATGTAACAGAATTCCTTTACGCCTCCATCGAGGAGGTGGTTCGCACCCTTATAATCACCCTTCTGTTGGTGTTCCTCGTGGTGTATATCTTCTTGCAGGACTTCCGCAGCACGCTGATTCCTTTGATTGCCGTGCCGGTGTCGTTGGTAGGTACGTTCTTCTTCCTGCTTATCTTAGACTTCTCTATCAACCTGCTGACGCTCTCGGCCTTGCTCTTGGCCATCGCCATTGTGGTGGATGATGCCATTGTGGTCGTCGAGGCCGTGCACTCTAAGCTCGACCAAGGTTACAAGAGCGCTTTGACGGCTTCTATCGACGCTATGAACGAGATTTCGGGAGCCATTATCTCTATCACCCTTGTGATGGCGTCGGTGTTCATCCCTGTGTCGTTCATCGGTGGCACGAGTGGTACGTTCTACAGGGAGTTCGGTATGACGATGGCCATCTCCATCTTCATCTCCGCCTTGAACGCCCTCACCTTGTCGCCGGCCCTGTGTGCCATCTTCCTGAAGCCCCACAGCGGCGAGAAGAAGATGAGCCGCATCGACCGTATGCACGCCGCTTTCAACACGCAGTACGACAAGATTCAGAACAAGTATAAGAACACTGTCGAGAAGCTTGTGCGCAAGCCGGTGCTCACCGTGATACTGTTGCTCTTGGGTATTGGCGTCCTTGGTTATGGCATGTGGAGCACGAAGACCGGTTTGGTTCCTGACGAGGATACCGGCACGCTGTTCTGTACGTTGTCCATGCCTCCCGCCACGAGTGTGCAGCGCACTAAGGAGGTGGCACAGATTGTTGACTCTATGCTTGCCAACAACCCGGCCATCAAGAGCCGTGAGATGATTCAGGGTTACAACTTCATCGCCGGTGCCGGTAGCGACCAGGCAACGTTTATCATCAAGCTGAAGTCCTTCTCCGAGCGTGCCAGCGACGGCATCCTCGGCCTCTTCAAGGGCAAGGGCATCAAGAGCCTCTTCATAAATCCTATGGACGCCAATATGGTGCTTGGTATGATTTACAAGCAGACGGCGGCCATTAAAGACGCGAAGATTATCGCCTTTGCACCGCCTATGATCCCCGGTTTCTCGGCCACCAACGGTGTGTCGATGGTGATGCAGGATAAGACCGGCGGTTCGTTGAACGACTTCTTCAACGTTACCAACGAGTATCTCGCCGAGCTCAACAAGCGTCCGGAGATCCAGATGGCCATGACGAGCTACAACCCGAACTACCCACAGTATATGGTGAATGTTGACGTTGCGAAATGTAAACAGGCCGGCATCTCCCCAAGAACAGTGCTCACCACTCTCCAGGGATACTATGGCGGTTTGTATGCCAGCAACTTCAACGCCTACGGTAAACTCTACCGTGTGATGATTCAGGGCGATGTTGCCAGCCGCCGCGACTACAGCGGTCTGAGCCAGATTTATGTGCGCACGAGCAGCAGCGAGATGGTTCCTGTGAATGAGTTCTGCTCCGTGGAGCGTGTCTATGGCCCTTCGAGCATCAACCGTTTCAACCTCTTCACGAGTATCAACGTTCAGGTGAGTGTCGCCGACGGTTACTCCACGGGTGAGGCCATCAGCGCTTGTAAGGAGGTGGCCGCCACCTCACTGCCTCAGGGTTATGGTTATGAGTGGTCGGGACTTACCCGCAGCGAGGCGGAGTCGAGCAACTCCACCGGCCTCATCTTCCTGCTCTGTATCGTCTTCGTGTACCTTATCCTCTCGGCACAGTATGAGAGCTACCTCCTGCCGTTGGCAGTGGTGCTGTCGGTGCCTTTCGGACTTGCCGGCGCCTTCCTGTTCACCGACTGGTTTGGTCACAACAACGATATCTACATGCAGATTTCTCTGATTATGCTTATCGGTCTGTTGGCCAAGAACGCCATCCTTATCGTGCAGTATGCTCTTGAGCGCCGTCAGACGGGTATGGCCATCACGTGGTCGGCAGTCCTTGGTAGTGCCGCCCGTCTCCGTCCTATCCTGATGACCTCTTTGGCAATGGTAATCGGTCTGTTGCCTATGATGTTCGCCTCCGGTGTGGGCAAGAACGGTAACCAGACCCTTGGAGCCGCCGCCGTGGGAGGTATGTTGATAGGTACTCTCTGCCAGGTGTTTATCGTGCCTGCCCTCTTCGTGATTTTCCAGTCATTACAGGAGAAGATTAGTCCTATGAAGTTCGAGGATGTTGAGAACGACGAGGTGGCTGCCGAGTTGAAGCAGTATGCCAAGGGTATGCCTGCTGAGTATAAGGTGGAAGAATGAAATGAAATAAGACTAAGGATATGAGAAAGATATTTTTATTTATATTGCCCGCCTTGCTGATGAGCAGTTGCGGTTTATACAACAAGTATGAGCGTCCCGACATAATGACCACCGGTTTGATACGCGACTCGGCGTCGATTACGGATACTTTGTTGGCTCGCGACACCACGTCGTTTGCCAACATCCCCTGGCGCAGCGTGTTTACCGACTCCTATCTTCAGGCGTTGATAGAGAAAGGTCTGACACATAATGCCGACCTCTTGAATGCAGCCTTGAATGTGAAGACCGTGGAGGCTGCCTTGACAGCTGCGAAACTCGCTTTCATCCCGCAGGTAACGTTCTCGCCCAACGGCTCCATCTCGAGGTTTAATGAGGCAACCACAAAGGCATACAGCCTTCCTATATCGGCCTCTTGGACCGTTGACCTCTTCGGTGGACTTCTGAATGCCAAGCGAGGGGCGCAGATGACACTCCTTGCCACACAAGACTATCAGGTGGTGGTGAAGACAAAACTTATTGCCGGCATCGCAAACCTTTACTATACCTTGTTGATGCTCGACAAGGAAGTGGAGATTATCGACGAGATGATAGCCCTCTCGCAGGAGACCTACGATATTATGAGCCTTCAGTTCAAGCTCGGCACCACGAAATCCACGAGCGTGTTGAGTGCGCAGTCATCGCTGATGTCGATGAAAGCCAAGAAAATCGACCTGCTCCGTCAGATCCGTGAGAGTGAGAATGCCTTGTCGCTCCTCGTGGGCCAGCCGGCACAGACCATCGCCCGCGGCAAGATGGACGACCAGAGTCTGCCGGAGCATTTCAGCACCGGCGTGGGCATCCAGCTCTTGAAGAACCGTGCTGACGTGCACTACTATGAGATGACTCTCGCCAACTGCTTCTACGATGTGCAGGCAGCGCGTGCCGCCTTCTATCCGAACATCACCATTACCGGCACTGGGTCGTTTACCAACAGCAGCGGCATGGTGAATCCCGGCAAGTGGCTCCTCTCCGCGGTGGGAAGTCTTGTGCAGCCCATCTTTATGAACGGCAAGCTCACTTACCAGTTGCGTGCAGCCGAGAATGAGTATCAGAAAGCCCTTAACAACTGGCAGAACAGCGTGCTGACTGCCGGCAGTGAGGTGAGCGACGCACTCGTGCAGTACAACTCCTACGCAGAAAAGTCTGCTTTGGAGGCAGAGCAGCTGAAAGTGCTCAAAAAGATTGTTGACGACACCCGTCTCCTCTTCAAGCAGTCGGGCTCCACCTATCTCGAGGTGATAACGGCGCAGACGAACTTAGTGAACACCGAGCTGTCGAAAGTGGCAGACGACCTCTATAAGATGCAGGCCGTGGTATCCCTCTACCAGGCACTCGGAGGCGGCGCAAAATAAAATTTTGATTTTTTAGACTTAAAAAAGAACTGTTATGAGCGATATTAGTCCTAAAGCGGAGATTTCTCCGAATGCCAAAATCGGCAAGGATTGTAAGATTTTCCCCTTCGTCTATATCGAGGACGACGTGGAGATTGGCGACAACTGCATCATTTTCCCCTTTGTCAGCATATTGAACGGCACTCGTATGGGCAGCCACAACAAAGTGCATCAGGGTGCAGTGATAGGAGCCCTGCCTCAAGACTTCGAGTTTAAGGGCGAGAAGTCAGAGTGCGTAATCGGCAACAACAACATTTTCCGTGAGAATGTGGTGATAAACCGTGCTACCCATACCGGCGGCAAGACGGTGATAGGCGACGACAACGTGCTGATGGAAGGTGTTCACGTGAGCCACGACACGAAGATTTTAAACCACTGTGTGTTCGGCTACGGTACAAAAATCGCCGGCGACTGCGAAATCGGCAACGGCGTGATTTTCTCCTCGTCGGTAATCCAGAATGCCGGCACGAGGGTAGGGGACGTGGCAATGATTCAGGCCGGTACCCGCTTCTCGAAAGACGTGCCGCCGTATATCATCGCCGGAGGCAACCCCAACGAGTATTGCGGTGTGAATAACGTGATGTGCACATCATACGAAATCAGCGACAAGGTGCAAAGGCACATCGCCAACGCCTACCGCTTGGTGTTCAACAGCAAGTCGAGCCTCTACGACTCCACCCTTCAGGTGAAGGAGCAGGTGCCCGACAGCCCCGAAATCCAGCGCATCGTGGAATTCCTTCAAACCACGAAAGGAGTAATCACCAAGAATTTCTAAAGAAATCCTTTGTGAATTGACAATTGACAATTAAGCCCGTGCTGGCGCATATAGCCTTTAGCGAATGCAGCTTGGTCGGCGGTATGTATTAACGAAGTGAGAGGCAGCACGAAAAATAGTGCTGCCTCTCACCTCTATTTTAACTTCGCTATTTGCGAAAGCAATGATTGCGCTTTGGTTGCGAGCGAGGCGAACTGGGAGGCGTTGAGGGGTGGTGATGATGTGCCATGAGGAGTGAGGACGGTGAGCTGCTGCAATGCCTGACACAGCTCCTTGAGCCACGATACGAGAGAATCTCCGAGCACCATGGCCTCTGTGCCGCCACAGAGCACTACAGACTCGCTGCCGTCGATAGCCACCTTTTCCGATGCCATAGCGATGCTCTTGTCGCCGATGCTTATACTGCTTTGGGCAGACTCCTCACTGTTATTCACTTCGGCGGTGATGGAGGAGTCGGTGTAGGTGGTGAGCGCGCTGCGGCCGGTGAGAGGCAGGTTGTCGTAGTCCTCTCCCTCGTCGCCCTCCTCAAACGGCTCTGTCGACACGACCCCAACGGCCATGCCCTCCGTGGCGACACACTCGACATCACTCAACTGAGAAAACATTTCCACAAACTCCTCGCCCGTGAGGGGGTCTGTGCCTACGATGACGTCGGAGAACAGTTCTGGCACAAGGCGGATTGTTCTCGATGGAGAATTGTTAGTGGAAGATGAATCATTATGCTCGCTGCCTTGAGCTTTGGCTTTGTCAGATGACGTGTTTTTGCTGCTCGTGGTATCGGAGGGGAGGAGGGCGGTGAGTCGTACTCCTTCGTGATAGCCTGACTGTGATGACTGTTCGTCGTAATCGTTGTCGTACTCCTGCACGTCGATGGTGCCTCGCAAGTCTTCTTCCTCGTCATCGTCGGGATGAATGTAGCATACGTAGCCTCGGATGCGGCGGGTGCCGCAAACCGCGCCGCTGCGGTCAACAAGCCCGCTGAGAGCTGCCCCGCGCACCGCTGCCCGTAAGCGCCCACTGGAGTCGTTGTTATTCCCAATCCCTGTATTAGCCATAGTAGTTTGATTTTAATAAAACCTTTCTTATTAATAGTATCCGTGTACGGCCGTTTGCTTACTTTGCTCTCCAATCTCAAATCTCCAATTTCAAATTTTTAATCGAACTTTTCCGATTAAAATATTGCCAAAAAATTACCGCCTTAAGTTAATAAAACATAAAAACGTATTGCGAGAGGCTAAAAATTCAGCCACTTAAAAAAATTATTCGTACTTTTGCCGCGGAATTTCAAGCATCAGGGCAAAATTAATGATGAAAACTATGTCCCCAGTGCCATTCCAACATAATGATGAAGATATACTAAATTATTTGAAATCAATCAATGGGCGGCAGTAATGTCGTCTTTAAATGAACTTATTATAAACATTAAAACCAATTTAAAG
>Ga0181612_155544_pt1 | contig 15020 bp, 7 predicted proteins | sample HoacroProtozoa21_FD_119630 | JGI IMG/M metagenome (GOLD analysis project Ga0181612, IMG submission 119630) | Hoatzin crop microbial communities from Cojedes, Venezuel. Combined Assembly of Gp0051906, Gp0051904, Gp0051908 | reverse complement strand
GTTTCGTTTTTGCTGGTTCATCCTTTAGAGCAGTTACCAGATTGCTTTGATACTGTTGTGGGGAGGCAAATGTAATGACTTTAGCCCTTCACATTTCCTCCAAAGACGGTGCAGCATGTGATGATCCTTATTTCTAGTAAAGAGTGAGAGAACTGATCAAAACGCAGTTACTTTTTCTGTGCCGAGAGACAGCGTGTCCTGATGCTCTGAGCTTCTGATGTCCCAGCACGCAGGGAAAGTGAAAGATCAGGAAGAAGTTACATCACCTTTCTTCCTCACCTCCCTCCCCTTCCTCACTTGGTGGCTGAGGGCTGGTTCAACCTACCATGTGAGCTATAGCAGCCATAGAACCAGTCCAGCCCAAGCCACTTGGCACTTATGAAAAACTGGGCACCAGAAGTCAACTGGAAAAGTAGATGACTTTCAGTTCTGGAGAAGTACGGTGCCCAAGGAGCTGCGCTGGCGGTTTGGGATTGCCGTGCTGCAGCCGTGCCCCCTGTGCTAGGCACTCCCGACGTAGCTCTGTAGGCAGAAAGGACAGCAAGGTGCTGGGTTCACCCCACCTGGGAGACACCCCATGCCAGGCAAACTCCTGCCTCCGGACATGCGAAGCAAATGTGGCACGAGCCAAGTCCCCAGCCCTGGAAATGTCTAGGGAGGACAGCGCAACTAATTCCTTCCTCATAACCACCGCTGCGCAGAGCTCCTTCAGTAGGTTGTGGTTGCTCCTCAGGAAAGACTGGCAGGAAGGGATGGGATGGTGTGGTGCTGCCTACCCTGCCTGTGCCACCAGACCTGAGGGACACCTTCCAAAGAAGCATCTAGAAAAGCCTAGATGGGCTCATGCAGTGCTTCTCTTTCCCTCCCCTCCTCCCCCAAGGTTTTTCCATGTAAAAAACCAGAGAACTAGCTCGTAGAAGTCATTTGGATTAATATAAACTCTTGAAAGTGTCACGTAGCCCTTGGAATAATGTCAAGTAAACCCAGGCTTGTTTGGAAAAATTGCTCCTTGAAAGAAATGCACAAACATTGGTCTTGCTCCAAAGCGCTGAAATCAACAGGGAGACTCTCATTACAGAGGGCTTAGGATCTGGCCCATCGGTGGCTATGACCAGAATGATGGTCTGTTACAATAAATAATTTTTAGATTCCTGTCTCGCAGATGCCTGCAAAGTTTTGGTGAGAGGAGAAAGAAAAGAACAACTGCTTTCCAGTGAAATCTCCCTCTCTTTTCTAGACTCTTTGAAAAAACTATAACTTGTGGATTGCCTTAATCTTCTGCTTTGAATGCAGTACCTTTGCTTCTCTCTTTTTACAAAGATTAGAGATATATGTAACCATTTAGAATTAAAAGAGTGAATTAGCTGTGCCAAGGGCTTCTAATGCTTTTAATTTTGTTTTGTTTTGTTTTCTCTAACTGCTCAGTTTGTTGGATTATCCGAATCCTTAAGTCATTCCAGGTAGTTTAAATACTCAGGACACAGAAGAAGAGACAGAGACAACAGCAGGGACTGAAAGAAACATTCAAAGTTTGTCCTAATTAATGTGTCATATATTGAGTTCTTTATTGTGCTTTTTGAAGAACAGAAGCTTGAAACTACTTATTTGTTAATATCATTGGCTTTGCATCCAGTCTTTTTATCGTTTGGGCTTTTTTTTTACTGAGAATGGCAAACTCTGAGTGCGTTTGCTTTGTCAGAAAACCACAGGCTTCACTAGAAGAGAGTTGCTAAATGCAACGAAGAGCAAAGCATTGTCCTAGAGGTTGGAGAAAGGAGTTTATTGTGAGTTAGGCTATCAAGACACAATTTTTTACCTGCAGAAAAGCCAAGAAAAAAAATTTTAATTGGTGCAGATAATATGGGGTCTTTAGATTATCACTTGTAATATAATTAAACCCCAGCTTCCAAGAACTGCAAGTCAGGCTCTCAGGTCGTGAAGCTGGCTTAATAATCACAGGTCGTGAAAGTAATATTTTGAGTTCTTCAGTTAGCCTTCTGGGTGTGGTGCTGTTGGATTTTGGTTTCAGGCTTTTCTTTGTCACCAAGAAGACTAGACACTTAATTTCTTTCTCCCGTGAAGACTGAGATTCCCACAAAATCACATGATTTTTTAATACAAGACTTTAAAAAAAGCCTGTTTTGTAAGACTCACAGTAGAATTCTTAAGAGCTCACAGCACTGGTCTTACATAAAGTACAAGCTGATGGTAGATAAGCAAAGTCTCCAAACTAAGTCTAATAAATGCATTCTGTTCCTCACCTCATCTGATAGATATCATCTTAACCTCCGTAAATACTGTGCTCATAAATTCTTAAGGAGCACCTGCTGCCCTTAACTGTACAGAATAGTCTCTGCTGTGCCTGCAGTGGCAGAGGTTCTCCATCTCCCAGGCCAGGCTGGCAGCTCCACGTATGTCCTCTTCTCTCCTTTTTACTGAGAAAGGAGAAAGCAGAAGGCAAGAGGGTGCAAAATGAGCTCTGTCTGTCTCTCTAACTAGCGGTTCTAATTAGTTGTCTTTTTCCAGAAGCCGTGGAGTTCATGGAGGGGTGCCAGTACTGATAGGTTTTCCTATTGACAAGTCTGGAAATTGAATGGAAACTGAAATTTTTCACATCATCCAAAAGAAAGGGCAATAGTCCATCTGAGAAGTGGATGCACTGACACAGAAGCAGCACAGGATGCTCCAGTGGGTTTCATTGACCAGACTGCTAGGATTAAAAATATGGCAATATGGTGTTTAAGTGTTTCAGAGAGATTAATCAAATTCCACTCTTCTGTTAGGCTCATAGTGAAGACAGGAATATTCTGGAAACAGGATCAGATTTACAAATTAGTGGTACAGTCTTATATCTTTGTCCAAACTTTGGGACTCATGCGATAGCAGGATCTCACAAGTGGGCTCTGGTTGCTCTTTCTGGAGGAGGTAAGAAGGCAGAAGAGAAAAGGTGATGCATATTCTGCCCTTAATTTTGAAAAGGGATGACTGTTTCAAGTAGAGAAGAGTTATAGCTGCGGTCAGGGCACCTGGGATAGGAGGAGGTTGTGTTACTGAGTCCCGAGTGAAGGAGGCTTGGCAGTCCCGAGGAAGAGACAGAGGTGATCCGAATGGCTGGGCTGTGTCTTGCCTCGTCCATCAGCTCTTGTGGCTGGAGCAGGACAGTAGCACAGCGCTGTGCGAGGGGGACATACCAATTCCTGGTTTTGCTCATCAGTACATCTTTTCAGCTCCTTTTTCTGGGTGCATGAGACTGAGCAGACAATGAGAAGCTGTGGCACTGAGGTGGGGACGGATGAGCGGGAGGTAAAAGGCCCCTTAGTCCGCTTTGACCAAGAAGACTATACTTGGCCCCACTTGTGCAAGTTACTGCCTCTGGTTTGAAGAAATGGTTGAACAAATGTACATTGGTTTGGTTTGTTTAGTTTGTGGGGCTTTTTTTAGGGGGGAGGGTGTTTACACTTTGGAGAAGGTCTTTTTAATGCTGGATGTCCAGAGTCTACATGCTGTCATACACAGAAGTTGATGTGGTTTCTTTAATACTCTGCATTCCTGCAAATACAGGATTATTTGCTTTCTGGATTTTGCATGGAACACTAGTATGTATGCACATATATGTAGATGTGTTCACTTACAGTCGATATTGAAATAGGGGAGACCTGAGAAGGAAAAATTAAGCGTCAAAGTGAATCTCAGAGGGGATAAGTGGTGAAAATGGATAAACAGAAAACTCCAGTTCTGTGGGAAAACATGGAGGAACAAAACCACAAAGGGGAGAGGAAACAGCCAAATCTAAACAATGTATTGCAGCAGCAAGCTGCAGCAAAAGTGATTTTAAAGAACAGTGTTCACAACAGACGTGTCCCTGCTGAAGATCAAGTATGTGAGCACTGCTTTCCCGCTTCCCCATCCCCAGTACCTCCATGAAAAGCTCAGCCTCTCCTGTCCACCTTATTTGTTCAGTAGTGGACCTCATAGAACTGATTCAGTTCTCATTAAACTGATTTACTGGGCTTGCTGGCTCTGCTCAGCTTCAGTTTATTCCTACTTTGTTTAAAATTCGGGAAGTGCTGGGGGAGGGGACAGGACACTAATGGCTGTTCTCGTGCAAGTGGAGTGGTAGCTGATTTATTGCAAAGGTTATAAAGGAAAAGTATTAAGTGTGTTCCATTCTGCTTGGCAAAGCCATCCTGCACAATGTCCAACAAAACCCTGAGACCGCTGGTTTGTACCAAAAAAAAAAAAAAAAAAAAAAAGGAGGAGGGGTGTGCGTGTGTGTGGAGGGGGGACGCTCCACCAAAGATGTGCTCTTCTTCTTTTGAGCATTAATTAAGACTGTAAATCACAGGCAACATGAAACAACTGTATTTGATGGAACGTGGACAGTTCTGGAGTTCTGCTCTGCTTGCACGATCAGTTCGAATACCTACACTGAAACGCTAATGGGAGAGCAAACTTCAAAGAGAAATTTTGGCATGAAGCAGTGGTCTGCAGGACCATTACATGGATGAAGTTGTAAAATAGACTCCTCTGTGCAAACTGGGAAGGGAGGTGGAATGAAAGTTTGAAAGGTTTATGGGAAAGCAGCCTTCTTTTCCTTTCATGCACAAAGTCAGTCCCCCGTTAATTTGGTCTTGTCTTGAAATAGGCTTGCGTATTTGTGTTTTGAATAAAAGAGGGGAGAGGAGAATGACAGTGAAAAAAATTGTACTTGGAAAACGAAAATGTTAACTCCATTAATAGTCTTTAAAATTAATTTTCCTTTTTTAATGAATAGTTGAGGGAGCTCTTTTGTCATACCATAAGTAATGGTGGGTCACATTCCCAGATTTAGCTAATTTATAGTCTAAATTTGTTATAATCAGGTAGATTTATCTGTAACGTCAGTTACAGAAATTCACCCAGTAATTCTTGCATAAATCTCATGTCCTAAATGAATGTGCTAAAGCTTGTTTTTAGGAAGCCATCTAATCTTCTTTTAAAGGCATTAAGTAATGCAGACCCCCCCCATGTCAGGTGGTTCACTGTGTTATTATTTATTGAAAATAAAACTGAATCTTTAAAATTCCACTTTATTTCTCCATGACTTCATCTAGTTTCAGTTTCTTGCAAATGTGTCTACTGGGCTGCAGTGGAGCTGCTCTAGTGTGGTTGAGAGGATGTTTGCACCCATTGTAGAATATGGTCCATTTGTTTCTCATTTTACTTTGGTGTAAAGCTACTGGATACAAGTAACATCTTGATGAAAAATGGTCTGTCCTTAATAGTTAACTGACAAGCAACTTATTTCCCAGCACAGCATATTTACATAATTATAAGTAGACTTCCGTCCAACTACTTGTCCGGGATGCCTCAAAACGTTTTTAGTTTGCCAAGTGTGGTTTGAGATGTAATTCATAATGTGGGGGATTCCAGAATGGCTGATGAGGTTAATTTTCCTTCTTGTAGAATATGATATCATAATAGAGATGCTCTCTTCAGATATGCAAGGTGTAAAAAAAAAAATTATAAAGAATAACTTTGGAAAAAACCCCCTGAAGTTATTTATACTTATAGGAATCAGGAGCCCTGTTTGCAGCAATAGTCTCCATGCTTGCCGTAAAACTGCCTCTTCCACTGACCTGATTAATTTTACGCCATCAAAGCGTAACCAGCTGATGTCATGATACTACTCTGAAGACTATTCATTAAAATAGATACATTATTTCTGTATTGAAATATAGTATAAATGTTAATGCAATAAGCGGGGAAACGGAATTTGTTCTATTACAGGAATGCGCGTGCTAGAGGGTTTATAGAATGAGAATTCGAGTGCCTTAAACCAAAGATAGTGTTCAGGGTAATTGGACTTGTTGCAACTCGCAGAAAGAGCCAGTTTAACTCTATGCTACTTGTGTTGTCAAGGGAAGTACTTGATGCAAAGCACCGCATGTCCACTGCTTTGCCACTGCACTAGGACTTCAAAACAGTACCTCTCCTTTCCCTAATGACAGAAAAAACACGTTAACTGACCTCCTGTTACATTTAAGACAGCATCTTTTTTCTTAGCTGGAACCTGGATTGTGCTGGATTTGCATGCGGTGCCTTTCAGAGGTACTCAGATGGTCCTGAACAAGAATAAGGGCATGCTGTTTGCTAAAACGGGTTGAACCATAGCATAGTCCTGTGTTTGAAAAGGCTTGCACTTGCATGTAAGACTTAGCTCGCATGTCCAGCTGTAAATAGTTTAAAGGGTGCACAGTCTTCAGCTGTACCTATGCTGGAAAAAAAAGTAGTCTCATCAAGAAGGCTGAGATAACAGTAGACACCTCTGTTATTTCCCCACTGCTCGCTCTCTACCAAAAAAGGAGACACAGCACAAATGAACACCGTATTAATAATTCTCCTTTTAAAAAGAGATTTAAGCATCATTACAGAAGTTCATCCAAAAGGCACATTCTCAGCTTGCCTAACTTGGTGCATTGCCACTGATTTCCATGAACCTAAACCAGTGTTTCTTACATTCAGCCAGCATGGCTGCATTCAGCTGCTACGGATGCCACGTGTGGCCACCATGCAGAAGGGTGCTTCTGGTATTCAGTTGTCTTTCTGGCAGTGCTGTGGCTAAATATGTGGTCACAGGAAAAACATGCACAGAAACTTCTGACCTGGAATGACTGGCAGATGCAAAGGATCTGTCCCAGGCTCTTTAAACAAGCAAACTATAACCTTGGTTCCCTAGTTGCCCTCGTATGTATTTATATATTCCTGTCAATTCTTGGATTATCCAGGAAGAATACCTATCTGTAGCCCGGGGATTTGTCAGTTCACAGATACCTTACATGTACGGGAAGCAGGCAAAACATTCCTGAATGAGAGGTGATAAAGGGAAGCAAGAACCAAGGAAAGTGCCGTGTTTCCCATTTGTTGACTTCAGATCAAGATCCAGTGCGTTCCTGGGAAACACACTCCATGCAAATGAAGTGCATGGGATTGCTAGCCAAGTGAACAGCACCGGGCGGTGCTGTGTAGATGGGTGGGCTTTGTGCCCGTGCTGGCTGAACCTGTGATAGCAGAGCAGCTCAGCAAACGCCACTGCACGGCATTTTTTACCGCTGCAGTTGCTGCTCCACAGCGATCTTGTGTCTGTCTACACACACAGGTACGTGTGCTTTAAGTCGCATCTTGTGGCAAGCAAGTTGACTTGGAAGAGAGAATATCCAAACCGAATGTCATGGTCTCCCTTTGTCCCCAGTGTGATTCCGGGCAGGGAGCTGGGCTGGCGTATTTTTCACCCAGGTTCACATGCCTGAGTCGGTTCTCAGAGCCACAGTAAACCAACCAACTTTTACAACACGTTTATCAACCTCATTCAGACATCTGCACCGGTTGTTAAGATGTCCGATGATGCAGATGGATACACACTGGACATAGCAAAAGATGGTGGAGGTCACCCTAGGCTGTTCTCTGTTCCCCAAGGAGACATAACACCTTTAACAATCAGTCTCTGAGCCTGAGGGTTAGTGATGCTAGCCTACTGGGCATGGGAGCCCTAGGTGCTGGAAATCTCTGCTGCTGACTGGTGGGGATGGTTGCTAGCAGTTTTGGCCTGACTCAGCCAACACTAGTTTGGACAATTCTGGGCACAGTTCGGGTGTTAAAGACAGACCAGCAGTAGTTTCTGGTAGGTGTCTTGGATGCAGCCCTGTTGTAGAGGCTAAAGGATGCTGGTAGGATGGACGTAGGCCCTTCTGGGCGAGTAGTCTGCAGTGCTGTGGAACGGTTGCAGCCGTGGCTGTCGCCTGTGTGTCCCTGTTCCTTGTTCATTACATCATGGCCGTAGTGTTCCTGCCTCGGAGTTGTTTGTGGGCGTAAGTTAAAGCTTGTGGAAGAGCGCCCAGCCGGAGCAGCTCCTTGATCCATGTTGCACACAGCTGTACAAATGCTTGTGTCTGTATCACTGGGGAGGACTGGGGTGGGGGAAGCTAAAGGTGTCCGTACGTAGAAAGCGGGGGGTGGCAGCAACCGTTCTAAACCAGCACTGCTGCCAGAAACTTGTTCTTAAAATGATCCCCCTGTCGCCTTCACTTGCCAGTCCATCATCTTCTACATAGTTCGACGTGTTGGCTTCAGGGAGCCCCAGAACAAAGGCTTTCCTTAAGAAACTCAGACCTTACTCAGATAAAACTCCCACTCATGCCCCAGGGAGTTTTGCGTGACGAAGGATTACGGGATGCTGTCTCAGCTTTGCAGTGTGTACTGCCTGTAGCCACTTTTTAGTTTTGTGAATGAGTAAGACTGTGCCCATTCAGAGGGAAACTTGGTTTCCGTTTGCTCCCGCTCAGTTTGCTGGAAGCTTTTTACCATCCTTTTTGCAGGCTAGAGGTGGGGCTTTTGAGGAACCTGCAGGTGAAGAGGAAGGGCCCCCACCAGAAGGAGGTTCCCTGGGTGAGTGTGAGGAAGGAGAGGGCTTTGAAGATCTTAGCAGGCAAGCATTTGAGTTTCATAAGTTGTCCGTACTCCCACCGCCATGGGCCCCGCGGTTTCAGAGGTGAGGAGTTACTCAGCCCTGGCAGGACTGCTGTTGAGCCCGAGCTAACCCCAGGAGTCTGCTCAGTGTCTGGGGATCCCGAGATGCTTTTCTCCCCTCCGTTGCTGGTGTGGCAGGTATGCTGCGTCACGTCTGTAGTTCCTCTGATTCTGCGATTACTCATAGTTACTTTGCGTGAGCGAAGCAGGCAGATGTTACAACACCTTCCTCATCGGCAGGTCCTGCAGTTTCTGTTCCCTTGGATGAAGCAGTAAAGCAGTCACTTCAGGGCCAGAGAATTAGGCCTCATTTCGTCAGCTGGAAGGTGACTAGTTAAAATCTAACTAGCACTCTCACACCCAGTGCCTGACAGGAACAGTCTTTGAAGACTATTAAGAAAATAAAAATTCCCTGCTCCGTCACGTAATGGAAATGAGTATGCTCCAACAGCCTTCCCCTCTAATCTGGTAGCCAGCCCTCAGCAGCTTACCAAGCCTGTATTTAACCTATTTCCCTAATGGCAATTAAGAAATGTTTTCATTTCCCCGGGAGAGGATTGCCAATGAAATCCCCCTCTCCCCCCCAGCCCCCCGTCCTGCGCCTCCGCTCTCTCCCTCCTCTTCCCCACAGCCCCAGCTCCTTCCTCCTCAGCCCGAGGCATCCCAAGCATCCCCCCTGTGTTTGGGCAGCGCACGGGAGGAAGAAATGATTAAGCAGCTGAATGTTTGAAATCCAGCTAAATGCACCGATTATTATCTGCTTAGGGCTTTCTTATCTCGAACTGTGTGGCGCTGAATGGCAGGCCCATTGTTTCCAGCTCAAAGGTATTAATGAAGGAATCAGGGCAGCGGGCTGATGTCACGGGTGGCGGGAAGGTGACTCGCCGCGCTGATTTCCCTTCCTCCGCCCCCTCCCCGGGCCCTTTCAGCTACTGCAGGAGCAGGGTGGGTATTTTTAGAGTGGAGGGAGGGAGGGGGGCAAAAAAAAGGCGGCCAGGTTGCATTTGTGTGTCTGGTAAAAGGATTGCAGAGGCTCCTAAATATCCTGCTTAAAAGATGTACTCTCTTAGCTCCTGCTCTACTTCCTCGCTCCATAAAGACTCCGAGCCGCTGGCGCGGGTCTCGGTGTGACGGCGGGTGGCCGGCCCTTGTCCGCACCTGGCCTAGGCGCTGACCGGCAGGCTATGCGTTATGTTCTGACCTATATCCAAGGTGAGGCTTCCACTTCGTGTTTCCCATGCGAAGAAAGGGCTGTGAGTAAGTAGCTGCCACCAAGGGTTGCTTCTTGAGGTAGGCGCAGCCCCCAAGACGATGTACAGCTTCAGGAATCGCTTATGTAGTCAAGGAGCAGTTGTACGTGTTGTCACTCTTCCGACTTAAATCACAGTTTTTTTTTTTTAAATGTACATCGTTATTAGATGCCAAGTGGTGTGTGTTGTGTGAAGAGAGACTCGTCTGGCTGGGGTGGGATGCTGCGAGCTTATTCAGTGTTCTGCTACACAGCACAAGCAGGGAGAGAAGTGAAGTTGTGGACTAGATTTCATTGTCATTGTTTGCATCTTAATCATACACTGTTATTTCTATGATTCTGTTTGTGACAGATTTAATCTGACACTCCCTTCTTTTTTATCATAAACTTGAAAACCATGCTGCTTGCTTTGACTTTAAAGCTTAAGAATTAGTAGTATTGCTCTAAACTGTAGAACTCTGCATCACACTGCCTACAGAAATGGTAAGCACAAGTAAAATTTCATGAAGTTCTTTTTAGCGGACCCAGCTAAGAATTTGAAGAAAGATGTGTTACCAGAAACCAACTTGTGGAGCTTTTGTGATTTATGGAACGGTAAAAGAAAAATAGCTTTTAGACAGTGGTGTCATAAGGTAACAGGTAGAGTTCTTGTGTGCATACATAGCCAAGCAAGTCTCGGACAAGAATAAAAAATAATGTTGGTTTTGTGTTGGGTTTTTTTTTCATTTTAATGAGACAGTCTTTTTGTGTAATGTGTAATTTAATTAGTCTTTGTGACTACAGTTAAAGTCTTTGCTGGCATGCGATTAGTAAGTTAGGATTTCTGTCTTACCTAAATGAGTAAGTGAAGAGTTTACTTCTTATTTGTTTTTGTTTATTTTTCTCCATTTCAGTTTAGTTTTGGTCTGATGAACAGGTCATAGCTTTCACTGTTCGTTGGAATATTTTTTGCCTGTTGAAGGAGCTGTCTAAATAGTCCACTAGCAAAGGCTAGACCTCAGAAGAGAAAGCGGATGCTGAAAAAGAGTGGCACTGAATACCCATACGTGCATCAAAGCCAGCTGCTGTCTTGATGAATAAGATTTGCCTGACAGCAAATCATCAAACATGGAAATGTTCCCTTTACATTTGCTGTTTTTTTCCTAAGGAGAAAAAAAAAAGTATACCACTAGATTTTTTTTTTTCCCCAATTTACTTGCTCAGGGTTGTTTTTTTGCCAACAATGAAATGAAATCAGCTAGCATTCTGAAGAAGGGACTGGAGAACTTCTTAAAAACGTTAGCTGAGGTGCACCAAAAGGGTTGAGTGAACAGACCGGCACTTCCAGTCCCATCCTCCCTCCCCGTTTCTGTAGGTTCAGCAGTAAAAACCTATTGAAATGTGAGATTACCGCACTGAAGCAATCAGTCTGAAATGATTAAGGAAGACGACTGTTCTTTTCTTCAAATGACCAAAAGTCATCTTGCTCAGAGTTCCTTATCTTCGAGCTATTTCACAACTGTTTCTGCCTTTCTAAATTTGTATTTCCTGTTAAAATCGAAGAGTGCTTTACCTTGTCTGTAACCTTGTATGTAGAAACCATCACCAGTATTTGTAAGTGGGGTCTGTCTTGCCCCTAAAATTATGCAGAGATTTTTTAAAGGAAAAAGTGTTTGTTTATTTCTTCAGTAATTTAGCAGATTATGTGTCAAGCCCAGGGTGAAATTTTGTTTGCGGACTTATCTTAAACCTCAGGAGAGGAGGAAGGGTCCGTTTAAAGGTCAAAGTGTTTCAGGATTTCGATTCAGTGTATTTTTTACCTTTAAAGTTTTCCCTTACCCCACCCAGACCTCGGACCTTAGAAGCTTTTCAGATGTCCTACACATGTTCATCTCATTGGAATTTTTGAAATGTCTCTGCATTAAATCCCAGAATTGTTAAATATCCACATATGTATTATTATCATCCACTGTGCACAAACATGGCTCTGGGAAGAAATTCAGTGTTTGAGGTTAGGGGAGAATGCTGGAGCTGACAAAATTCAGATGCTAATGATAATTAATTTATGTAGTGGCAAAGATAGGTGCACTGCCAGGTGCTTTACAGGCAGATAAGATCTGGTTTCTGCTTCAGTGAGTTTACAATCTGAGGCCCTGGTTTTGCAAATAGTTATGCACATGAGCTATGCCACTGAGTGCAGTGACACTACTCATGCATGTGAAGTTACTCACCTGTAGTGAGCGTATCTGTGTACAGTTTCAGCTACATTAGCTTTTCAATTGATTTCGCGGTGAGTCAGTAATTGTTTAGTGTGATAACTTTTATTTAATAAGCTCTGCAAGTCAGAAGTTAAAATACAGGAGTTGCCTTTCATTAAGGGAACTGAAACCTGAGATTTTTCTGGGAAGTTTTGTAGGATGCAAGCAATCTATGTTAGATCTGGCACTTTCATGTCATGCTGGCTTAAATTATGTCGATTTGCTTACAAATCACACAGGAGAAAAAATCATCTGATAATTGGAAGGGAAAAGTGTTATTCCCCTTCCTCATTTGTCCTGATGCTGATCTTGGGGCCACATTAAGAGTGTTTCCCATGAAATTACTTCCAAGTCTGGGAAAATTTAATCAGCAGAGGCCTTGGTAGCTGTAAATTTGTGGCAGCAGTTCCTAATTCATCTTGTAATTCTATGACAGGCTCTGAATTGCCCGCGTTTGGCCAGGGATCACCTCAGTGGGCAGTTAATGAAAGAGTAGAGGGAACTTGAAGGTCAGTCACACTGAATTCTTTTTTCTTCTTGGATGTGTCTTTTATTGCAACCTATCTTTCTTTGTAGAATTTATTGAACAAACACCGTTTTTGTTTCCTGCAAAGGTAAATCTATTCCTCTCTGTTTATCTGCCTTCTATCCTCGAAGTGTTTATAAAATAGCCCAAAAAGTCTGATAATAGATGTTTCTGTTGAAATTACTAGACAGAATTATGCTCTATCCAATTTATATTTCTTGTCTGAGTGCGGTCACAAGAATAAAACTGCAACAGATACTGCAACCAGGTATATGTTTGAGAGCAAGATTTGTAAATTGACATGTAAATATAATCTCAGTACGGTAAGAAGAGTTTAGTTGTTGGTTCAAGCTCGGAATAAATGAATTTGAACTTCAGAAACCATGAGACTCTAATGCGCCAGAAAACGCACGTGGGTCTGCTGGATTCAGACTAACCAGCACATAAGCTGGAATAGTTTTTGTTTACGGAAACACTGTAGTAAGTGGGTGCTGACTTAACAAAACACAGGATTTTCATGTGATGTGTATAGCGTAACAGATGTGTTGAAAATAAAGTGGAAAAAAAATAAAGCAAAGAGAGGGGTATGGAAAAAAATTATAATGGCGCTTTTTTTCTTTTTCTTATTTAATAAAATAAATGCCTCAATACTATTTTCTCATTTTCAGGATCTTTTCTTTTTTCTCTGGAGGACATTAGCCTCACCTCTTGTTTTATCTCATTCACTCTCTCCCTCGGAGTACCTTGGGTCTTAAATCTCTCTGGAGCTTGTTGCTCCACCCTTTTTGCCATCCTTTCTTCCTATTGCTTTTTTTTTTTTTCTCCTTCATTTTGACTTCCATTCCAAATGCAGTATATTCCTACCTGAGTTCCATCCCCTTGTTAGGCCTGTGTCAGAAAAAAATTTGTAGGGCTCACCATCCCTTGACACTTGAAGATCAAGTGTTTTGGATGACCACTCTGACTTCAGAGGAGAAGGAAGTGTTGGTAGATGAAGCAGTGGTTTTTCAGCACCTGACCTCTTAGCATCCTTTCAGTCACATCAGGATCACTGCTACTTCCTCTCAGGCTGAATTCAAAATCCTTTGGAACTCTTCAGAAACTTTGTTTACTATTAAATGAAATGTACAAAGTGTGGGGAAACAGGAGATATGGAAAGTGGTTAGAGAAGTCCACTTTCTGCCTGGTATACAAGGAAAAATTAAAGAAAGATTTACAGGTGAGTTTCTTTTTCAGAGTACACTTCATTTAAGCTAGCTATAAGAATTACATGCATTTTTATGGTTGTCATCTAGTCAGGGATGCCCTTACTGTAAATACAGTATGACAGACTCTTCTATTTGTAAACTTAGGATTTCATGTCACTTTTTAATAGGCTTCTGAAGCACATGTCCATTTGACTAGCTCTGATACAGCAGGACCTGCTACTTGGTGTGCACTAGCTGTGCCTGTCTCGGGTGTGGGACATCTCCCATGGACGGTGTGACTGTGACCACTGTTGATCATTTACCAGCATCAGGGGATTTCCAGCTTCAGCGCTTTTGCAGATTGCAGATGTTGAATGGGAAGCAAGATGATGCCTTCGAGCTCGGTTGTGTTGTTGTGTCTGTGCAGACGAGGGGGTTTTGCCCAGATTGAACCCTTTCAAAATGATGCCAACATAATCTCAGTCAAGTCCCGTGGAACAAAAATGGTCTTTGTTCTTGCACAAACCAATGTGGTGAACAAGGTGGCCTCTCACAGTGTTAGCAACACCGTGTTTCTACATGTGCTGAGTTTCCAATATTTGTACAAGAAGCCTCTCTGAGGAGGCTGATTGGAAATGATCAGGATTGTTTTGCATCTTGATTTTGCGTTTTTCTGTTTAAATCCAAATAAGTGGTCATATTTGAAATGCTGGCGTTGGCAGTCACTGCAGAGTAACAAAATTGCTGGAAGGAGGAAATGAAATCTTGTGTTTGTTTGTACAAGGCTATTGTTAATATAATTGGGTGTCAAGCTTCAAAAACTGTCATATGCTATGTGTTTATAAAGTACTTTTATTAATAGTATAAAAATCCAATAACAACCCAAGAAACTTCTCATTGTGAGAGGAGAAAAATATTAGTGCCTTTCCTGACAGGGTTTCTTTTCACGACGGATTCCTCTATGGAACACTAATCAAGTCCATTCAGAAAGTCCTTAATTAATTTAATTAAAATCTGTCAGATCAAACTGATTAGCCTGACATCCAGCCTGGCGGGAGGAAGGAGGCCGGGTACACGCGTTGTAGCTGTGTTGAGGTGGGCTTGCTGTCTGCAGTCAGAGATGTATGGCTGCTGCTATGATCAAAGCCGTCTTTCATTGTCATCAGAATAAACGTTACAACTCCCCCAGGCAAGTGATCCAGTTTCTTTTTGTTAGAAAATATTTTATACCTCCACAGCCCCTACCTGGCTCCTTGTGTGATTGAAGGGGAGCGCCGGGTGACCTTTCCTACCCTTCTGACAACAGGAATACAGAT
>Ga0181612_162859_pt1 | contig 15021 bp, 13 predicted proteins | sample HoacroProtozoa21_FD_119630 | JGI IMG/M metagenome (GOLD analysis project Ga0181612, IMG submission 119630) | Hoatzin crop microbial communities from Cojedes, Venezuel. Combined Assembly of Gp0051906, Gp0051904, Gp0051908 | reverse complement strand
CTGCAGCCTGCTGTAGGTGACCCTGCTTGGGCAGGAGGGTTGGACTAGATGACCCACAGAGGTCCCTTCCAACCCCTACCATTCTGTTATTCTGTGATTCTGTGATTATCACTGCAAAGGCAGTCCTAGGTCAGCCTTCATTGACAGGGTCTGATGGAATCAGAATTGGTCCCTTAGATCTGGAAGTCTGACCCAGCAGAGAGAGGGTCTATTTTTTACGGACACCTTTCAGCAAAGCCCCTATTCTCCCATGGCAGTAGAGACCTCATTTAAATAACAGCCCTGCTAAACGCTGCAGACCCATCCTAGCAGAGGAGAAGTTTCACCTTTTTGCTGATGTTTGCCTATAGCCACAGAGCTCCAAAACCCTGGCCAGCTCAGTAATACTGGCTTGGCTCTTTAATCGTGCATAAACCATTTAACTACACAACAAATAAATAGAGAAGTTTTGTGTTCCTCCAGCAGGGCTTAGCACCTTTACAAAGGGATTTCTTTGGTACTTTAAGCAATAATAGATTGGCTCGCGTTATGTTAAGACCGTACTTATATCAACATATCTGTTCAAGTACTACACTTCCTTTTATGAAACGCTGGAATTCTTTCATGTTGAAAATGCTTTTACAGCCAAGTCCTCAGTTGTGCTGGCATTTCTCGTGTCTTGAACTCCAAACTGGCTAACCGCAGTCTCAGAATTCCCAAAGGAAATAATGAAAATTCCTAAAATCCTTGGCAAGGAAACAGTTGAAATTTTAAATTGAGTTAATCGTTTTAGCGAAAATGCTTGTAATAAAATAAATATGGGGAGTGGGGGTGAGGAGGGGGAAAAATCTGCTTCAGAAATAAGCATCAAAGGAAAAAAAGAAAGAGAGAGAAGATCTTAAAAAATGAAACCTTCTCTTCTCCATTACAGTATTTTGTGTTAGGGATAGCTGCAAGCTCCTGCTGAAAGGAAGGATTTGTTAGGTCTCCTGGTGCCGTGGTGAATGCAGTGCACTGGAGAGCCCATTTAATGCTTCAAGATCACTCTGGTCCTAAAGGTTTGTCATGAATGATGCCAGGTGTCTTCAGCGGCTGCTCATAGGTTTCTGAGGGCAGCAACCTGGTCTCTGGGATTGCATTTCTGTGACATCAGGATGATTTAAATTAACTTCTAACTCAACTAAGCAACATAGGTCCTCGGCAGGCTTTTTTCTCTTTTTTTGATTAAAGCTTAAGGGGTCTAATTATAGCTGTTCAAATATGTTGAGGAACCAAAAACACCACGATTTTTACCTCTTCCTTTCTTATTCACAAATGCAATAAGTGACTATAGAGCACCCGGTTACCAGTTCTTAGCAAATAATTTCCAGATGACGGGTTGTTTGTGGAGACTCTTCACCATATCTTTTCTCCTTGACTTTTTTAGGTGAGCTAGCCCTGTGCAAATGTGAAGAACAGCAGCAACAGCAACATCCAGGTGACACACCACCACCAAGACAAGGACAAGGTGACCAAGCTCTTCTGCTCCTCACCCTGAGTAGTTGCTGTTTCACAGCTTTCCCAAAGTATGAACTGAAAGCTTTGTAAGGCACTGTTTTATTATTAGGCCTTTTGTAGCCACCACCTCACTGACCAACCCATGCCATATGGGAAGAGTTTGTATTTCTGGATGCATCGGTTGCTGCTTCCCCAAACCCAGTCATTCGTCTGCTGGGAAATCTCCTGCGGCTTCCAGATATTCCCGCTGTCATGCCATGTACTGCAGTTGTTCTCATCACCATCCAAGGCTTGGAAAAATGTAACAGCTGGGTTCAGAGCAGCACAAAAACCTCCACAATCTCCAAGGAGTTTGTTGCTCTCCACTGCACACCTACCACCATCTTCTATTTATAATGAGGTCTGGGAGGTTGGCAAATTGCAGGATAGTCATCTCCAAGTAGAAATCACACCCCAGATGCAGGTTACAGTCCCTTCCCACTTGTGCAGTGCAGTCTTGTCCTGCAGGAGAGAGCATAAAAGACCACGCCACAGCAATACAATATTGAGAGCACTGGGTCGAACCAAAGGCTCATCTGGACTGCAGGTGTGACTCCAGCCATGACCATTACTGGAGATGGGGTATAGGAAAGGACTGCAACAATTACATATGGGAACAGCAACTGAGCAACTATTCTGGAGTTCTGCTCTGCAAAGGATCTCAATACTTTATCCAGAGAAGCACCCCTGCCCTTTTCCAATGAGGCTGCAAAACATGTTGGTATCAATTTTGTTTTTTCTCTCCAGGCCATTGTGAGCAACTGTCATCACAGATGCCTTTGAGCATTCCTGACTGTGACAACTGCACACAGCTGGCTTTGTCACAGGGCTCACTGCCTTGGGGGGCTGAAATACAGTCTAGTGCAATATTGCTTATACCAGGTGCCTACTTCACCCATTTGTTTGCTCTTCCCCATCTCACCTAGGAGGAGAAAGCATTTCTTTACTTGCGTGAGCCATATTCCTGTCAGCCCTTAGTACACCAGGCCAAGACCTTAACTTCCTTCAGGCATCCAACATTGGAGATCAGACTCTTGAAACAAATTGTATCTCTGCTCTTTGGTCAAAAAATAGGTTTCTAGGGTTTTGTGTCTCCAGAACACAACAGGTTTCTAGGTGTTTTTCAAGGAGATCCTGCCCAGCACAAGAAGACCCTGCAGAGATCAAGTGCCTGCTGACCAAAAGGCACATCCCAAATGGCAGCATTACGGATGTTTTACTTGGTGATATCAAGTCTTTGTTTCCCACCAAGAACATAGAGTAAGAAGAGGACACTAGAAATGAAGGGTTCCTCACTGGCTCATCTATTTATTTACAGTGCAAAGCAATGTATCTTCAGTAGGGATTCTGAAAACACGTTCACAGACTTTCCATCTGTCTCACCTCCTCTGGAGCTACGGACCTTGAGCTGGGGGGCTATGGTGTCCCCAGGGCAGCAAGTCTGATCTGTGTGAGGGTGACACCTCTTAGCTGCACAAAGACTTGTTTGTACTGTAACCTCTTCACCTGGCTGTGCCACTTTTGTGCAAACTCAGCTGAGGACACTGGTCTCAAACCACTGAATTCCTTCCACAGAGATGAGACTTCTGCTGAGGTGGTTGGCCCAGGTGCTGCAGCAGGTGGACCTAACGCTAAACCTAACCCTATCCCCTCCTGTAAGGTCTGTCTTGCATCCACCAAGTGTCATGGAGCACGACAGAGGCTGTTGCACTGCACTGATAATGGGACCCAAGAAAAATCTATTTAGGGAAATACCACCATTTCCCTCAGAGAAGGAGCTCACCAATTATCCATAAGAATGAAGTAATAGTTGGAGAAAGAGTTAGGAAGTTTTCAACAATAAAAATCACTTTTTAAATTACAAAAAAGAGAAGAGAGAGAACAGAAAGAAACAGCTCTAAAACATGTGATGCTAAGGGGAGGTCAGGAAAACAGAGCCAGCAGGGGTAACAAGTCAGATAAGATCATGCCATCAGTGAAAGCACTTGCTAGAGGAAATGGATATTGTTCTAAACCTCAATTAATTTAATCTAGTGCATCACTGAAAACAAATTATGATCTCAGATAAAACAAAACTCTGGTGAAACAAAGAACAAAGCTATTGCAGTCATGATTTACAGCTCAAAAATATTTTGTTTATTTCCTCTTCATCAGAGATCTTCGTTTCCCCTAGAGAGCATATGAATAATTAAAGGTGGTTTCTTATGATGTGTTTGCTATTGCGCGGTGTTGCCAACCCAAGGACTGATATGGGAACAATGGTGAGCTATTCGACTCGCTGGTTGCATGTTGCCTTCTGTAAATAAACCACAAGAACAAATGACTTCCCTGCAGTAATAGCAATCATACTGCTTTGTTTAAGTCAGGAATCTCAATAATGGGTATATGAATACTTGTGTGGTTTGTAAACTTGGGTTTTGTCTGAGGAGTAAGCGATTAGGGCCAAGTTGTCCAAGCAGCTTTGACTTCTGAGGAAACACCTGCAAAGTTGGGGTGGGCTGGTCGCCTCCCACCAGAAAGGTCCAGCTGAGCTCTGTAGGCAATTCTTGGACAAGGGCAATAAGGCAGAGGTACCCTGCTCCAGAAAGGAGCGTAACTTATCAGTTACACATGAGGCCAAACCTACATGAAGCACAAAGATCACGCAAGCCCATCTCTCTCATCCATGCCACCTGGACCCAAGGGCAAGCATGGGCTTTGCAAGCCATGCAGGTGTCTTCTGCGAGCAGTGGAAAGGGAAGGAGCAAGTCTCAGAACAACTCATCAAGCTTAAATGTGCATGTGTTGTATTTCAGAGGTGATAATCACTCCCCTCTAGGTCTAAAGGAAGGATCGTTACCTTAGACTTGATACCTGCCTTGTGGCCTTCGATGAAGCAAAATGAGTCCAACCGAGGTCATGGTACAGCTGGCAGTGTGGACAGAGGGCACAGTCAAGCTGTGCTTAAGGTTCTGAGATCTCTTCGACATGCAAACTATAGAGCCAGGAGATACTTGGCCAAACAAACACTATCCTGAAGATGATTGGCTCTGTGTGGCCTGGGGAAGGGCAGCTGTATACTGATGTCTACTCATTTTTTTTGCTATGTGGGGACAGAGGGAACAACAGAAATTCCCAGTTGCAAGTCATCCCCCTGCACAAAACAGGCTGCCCTTGTGAACAGTTTAAACATGAGAATGAAAAAAAGCAAGAAAATTGCCTCTTCATCCATGCATGGAGTAAAATGTGATATGCAAGGAGGCAAACTGGATTGCAGAGGAGCACTGGCTGGTGCTGGATGCTGGCAAGGACTCTGTCAGACTGGCTGCGCTCAGGGACTGCAGTAAGCACATAGCAGAAATGATCCAGAAGCTGCATCCCCAGGGACCAGGGAAGGAAAGTGTCTTCATTGTGCCATTCCTGAAACGTGCTGGGCACCTCACAAACCATGTGGTCAACATCCTGGATGTAGCAAATCCCAAGCGCTGGTGGGGTCCAGCTGAGAAGCACGTGGACTGCTGCTGACAGGACAGGACAGCCGTTGCTGGAGGCCAGAGCAGGACAATGGCAGGACACCGAGCATCTCACGGGCTGCCAGCTCGCAGGAGGAGACCCTGCCTTTGGGTTATTGGTTTGCAGTGTGCCTGGTGTAAGAGAGTTTGGGCCCTGCTCCTGGAACGGGGTCCCCAAGGAATGACCACAATTGAAGGGAGAATAATGAAAGATCTGGTCTTAATGCAAGTCACCCACTCTCCCAACGAGGCTCTGTTCCAGGACCTCTGGTTTAACCCAAATTGACACCAACTTGGCGAAAGCCCCCAGCTGCACATTCCTTCCATACAGTTTTACAAGCTGCAAATGCAAAACCGCAAACCAAACTGGGAAGCAAAAAAGAAATGATCCTGAACCATGCAGAGTCCCTCCATCTTCCCTCCTGCCTTGGTTTCATCATATCCCCTTTGCCTAACCCCTTTCTTCAGTAGCTTCTTACCTTTAAAACTCCTTAGCCTCCCAGCAACATCAACTTAGCTCCTTGCTGAGTGCTAGTACGTCTGGTCTCTGCATCAAGGACAGAAATCAGCTCCCAAACTCCAGATCATTCTTGGTCAGGTTAGACCATCTTCCTGGGGACAGGCTCAAGATAAGGAGCTGGGACGCCTCTGAGCCTTCTGGCAACAGTTCTAACTACTTAAAAAATCCCTAAAGCTACTAATAAAGTCTCAACAACAAAGGCAAAGCTCTGCTTGGATGAGGAAAACACCAGCCATTTGATCAGGGCTGCTGAAACTCCATCCATGGTACTATGTGCTCACGAAACACCACCTCGCTGAAACCTCTGTTCCTCAGCAAAATGGTTCACCCAGCTTTGCAAGCAAAAGGATCAGTGATGAACTATTCTTGGAGCAAAAAGGCAACTCTCATGTCACATAGTTCAACCACACATTGGAAATGGGTGGTTGAATTTCACACAGTTCCCTCTGCACTGAGCCGAGTGAGCAACAAATTTAATGAACCCTCCTCTCTCCCACTTCTCCATACAGAATTTATCTCCATGAGAAGATCTCCAGGGCTGTTTCCGACAGCTCTTCTCCTTGCTCATCTGGGAGCTGGCTGGAGAGCTGCCCACATTTACCACTATCTCCCAGTCTCCGTGAAGTCTGTGTCATACAGCCAGGGCGGTCACAACGAAGTGAACCGTACTAACAGGCACGTGCATATCTGTGGTTCCTGGACTGATCTGAGTCACTCTGCCATGTTCCCACTGGACATCCGCTGCCCTGCCTCTAAATTTAGCCCTAGGGATGAAGGTGATTCCTCCTCTCCCATTTTAGGTGAAAGTCACAAGAGCAGCCAAGAGATCACAGGGAAGAGGGAGTAAGCACTGGTGTCAAGGGCTGAGAGTAGGTTGTTTTGGTTTGGTTTTATTTCCCTTCTTCTCCTCCTGCTTCCTAAACAACTTTTTTTGTGTCTTCTGCTGCCAGCTCTATTCGGATACTTCCCCATCACACACCGAACTCTGTAAATATCTGAGGGAGGTCTGGTACATTAAGCAGTAGCTAAAAGCGAGCAGAAAGTTAACGCGGCAGAAGAACTGGGCTAACCCTTGCCCAGGAAGGTGATCCGGTTTATTAATACCAGGGAGCTCACAACTAGTAGTGCACCTACTAGCTCGTGTCATGCTGCTTCTGGAAGGATTAAAGCGCACCAGGACAACAGCTGCTCTCTGAAGTAGTGTTTGCATGCCAACAGTGCTAATGCTTAGAATAAACTGGATTTTTCCAAATGCTGATGGTTTTAATCTTTTCCTTCTGTCCCCAAAGTCACGGGGCTGACAAAAAATAGACTTGGCTCATAGTGTTTCCTTCCCCTTTTCAGTGCATTTTATGTAATGTCAGTTACAAACAAACTTGGGGATCACCTTCCACCGAAGGAAGGCCACGGGTGTTATTGCACTTCCATGGATGTTTCTTCCCACAGGCTGTGGTCCATTGCCACACTGAAGGAAGGGTGTTCTCAGCACTTTGCTCCTCAGTTTTCCTGCATGCATCACACCACCCCTTGGGATCTGTTCCTTCACCAGCTTTTGCCTGGGAGCCATTCCTGACGCTTGTCAGCTGAAGCATGGGAGAGGCTTTGCTTTCCAAACCAGCTGCTCCACAAAGGCCAAGCTGTGGAGCTGCCTGCCAGCCCCTAGGTAGAGCCAGCTGTGAAAGCTACGGTGCAGCCCGTGCACTGGACAGGCTTCCATAATTACCTGCATTCAGCAGCTAGGGTTCATCTCCTCCTAAATCCAAACCTGAAGATTTTGCAACTGAGGCAAAGTGCTTGTATGATATGAATTATGATCATTACAGGCACCTTCTGCCAGACTGGCTGGATGTCTCTTACAGATCTGAAAAGTACTGGAATAAGGACCTGTTCATTTTTCCACGGATGCTATTTCATTCTGAATTTGCAAACTGGATACAGGATTTTCTCTTCTTCACCACGCAAGGGACAAACCTGGTCTCCTTCACACCACAGCAGTGAGGGAGCAGGAGGCAAGAACCCAGTACAGCATCCCAAAAGGATGGATGCAGCTCAACCAGTCACCCAGGACTCCAGCAACTAGGACGTGTCCAGATCCTTCTGAATAAAGAGCAACATTTTCTCCGTCTCAGCTCCTGGAAGCCTGTGCATGGGCAGACAGTTACAGAGCCTGGTCCATGATGGATTCATGGGAGTAACAGGACAAAAGATGTGCAGGATCCTCCCTCTATTAGCTTTGCTCACTGCAGCTGGTAGCCCACAATCTTCTTTCACGTCCTGGACACGTCTGGGCCTGTCTGTAGCCCAAGCAACATGTATACACTGAATTCACATGTGCTCAACAGCAGTGATTCAAATCAAAATGCTATAGCTCAACCCACCCTTCTTTCTCCTCTTACTTGCTCCCACCCCCGTCCCTGGTCAGTATTCAGAGCACAAATCTTCCTTTTTTTTCTTCAAAGTGAAATATTCTTTGTCTTATTTATTTTGAAAACTATTTATAAGGGCAATAATAACATCCTTTGGCTTCTTGCCTCCTTAGCCCCAGGCGTTATATACACCTCATTATGGGAACAGCACACACCCTGCCATGTACTACTTATATAGGCAACTCACTGTACGCTCCTTAAAATTCTGTAGGTATTGGCTGACATAAACAAAACGGAAAGCGCACAGTACTAGCAAGTCTTCGTATTACTGCCGAGCACAGAAAATAACTGCATAATAGGTCGTGTGGTTCAGCAACGCAACTCAGTATCCTGGACATCTGAAAACCTTTTGTGGTTCCAGCATCCCACACAACCGCGTGCCGTTTCTGGACACAGGAGGTGGCGATACGACCGGTTACACCAGGAGGCAGTCGTTTTACACGGATCCGTGCTAGAACCGATGCAAAAAAAAAATGTTAGCCTTTTGTGGAAGGAGATAAATAACACAAAAATCAAAGCAGCTGTGACAGAAACCTTTGGAGAAAAAAGCTGAGTCTTGGAAACTCCCGGCTCTTAGCAGAAGAGTAATGCGCCTCAAAATGGCCAAGAAGAAAAATGTGCAGAATGTCCTTGCATTGTGTAAAGAGTAATTGCATTGGAAAGGAGTTATAAACTAAGCAAACACAACTTCCAATTTGATCTATATTAAGATTTATTGACCCTGAAAGTCAATATTCTCTGCATCGAGGCCAAGGTTAACATTGACTTTGAGGCCAATGGAAAAGCTGTAATGAAGTGCTGGTTAAGAGGTCTTTACAAAACTGTCTGGTTCTGCAGAAGGGATTGGAAGTCTTTACACATGATGAGACCCATCTTCCTCTACATTTCAAAGGCACGCAAATCCGCTAGGCTTTCTGCAGAACCCCAGCCACATTAATACTGTGCCAAACTGATAAACCTTTTAGGTAACTTTTCCAGCAGAACTGTACACCACCTCTGCGCTACGGTCACCCTGATGCTCTGATTGCGGTCAGGACCTGTTTGTCTCAATCCAGTATAAACACAGATGGAAGGAAAACTTGACCTCAGCTGATGACAAGCTAAGAACACATTTGACGGTGCTGTAGAAAAAGGCAGTATTAATGAACTTCTGTCCTTTGACAACGCTTACCTTAGGGAAGAGCAAACATACACCATCAAACCAGAGATCTGCAGGGTTGTACAAGTAGAAAGGAGTCAATAAAGATGCGACAGCTCACTTAGAGGGAAAGTATCCATCCTGCACTGTCACATCCCGGGTTTGCTGTTGCGAGTTTGCAATTTCCTTTGAAATTCACTGTGAGACATTAGATGGACAGAGAATGGACAAATTCTGTATATTAAAAATAAAGAGTTGCTGCCCAAAGTCTGCTCTGAGGCATAACACTATACTTTCAGAATATCTGTGCCTGCAAAAACCTTGAATTCCAAGGTTGGTTTGGGCACTTGCCTAAAACCTGTCTGCACCTGCAGAAAGGCTTGTGTCACAAACATGATCTGTTTTCTCCAGTTTTACCAATTAGGCCAGGAAATGATGCTACCTCTCCCAGAGAATCTTGACTTAGGCATGGTGGAGTTGGGTTGATGGTTAGACTTGATGACCTTAGAGGACTTTTCCAATCTATGATTCTATGATTCTTTAGTACTGATCTGCCAAATCTTCATTAGCAAGAGTTGGAGGGCAGAGCTGGAGAGAAGACCATGGTTGTCATGCTCCTGGTGACAGTACAATCCAGCACAGCTCACTGTGAACTGTATGAATGTTTTTGGAGACTGCAAGAGACTACAGCACTGACAGGGAACATGGGTTGCTTCTGAGCACAGAGAGAAAGTAGCACAGCACTTGTTGCAGCCGAATTCCAGAGGCACAACTTACATTTGAAATTACTTTGGATAAAGTTGCAATCATTTCCCCAGGACTTTGGTGGCTTTGTACATTTTATGTCTTTCTCCATCTGCTTGCTTTCTCCTTGTGTTCTTTAAGACATTTGGTTTTGTTACAAGGTGTGAGCAAAAGCAAAATAGCTGTATGTATATATATGAACAGACTATTAAAATAAAGAGCACCATGTACTGGCACAGAAGAATTCGTAGTGTTATTCACATGTTCCTACATTCAGAGAGGCTGTTGTTGCACACAGCAAACAGCATCTCAAGCCCAGCTCTTACCAGCGTTCTCATCACAGCCTTGTTCATCTGCGCTTCATTTTTCCTTTGCAGAGAAGCACCCACTTTGGGTCAGATCCTGCAAAATACAGTTGTCTTCTGTAGGAGAGATTCGCTCAGCTCTCATGGATCTTGAGAAGACTGGTCCCTGATGACCTCTTTTGGCACTCTGTCATGGACTGGCTGTTAAAAACCTCTCTCTGACCATCTGCAGTTGTGCTCTGCTCTGTGGCAGCATCTTCTTTAATAACCTAAAATAAGAAGTACCTCAGCAGGCTTTATGGGGTATATCCAGGCTGCTTCACTGTGTTAAAATTAGGTATAAAACTGGAGAGGCAGACAGACAGACAGATGGGCAGCATGTCATCAAATGGGAACCTAACCCCTTTCCAGTAACACAGAGGCGCAAGCCACATCGGGCATGAAAGTTCTCAGGGAAAGGAGAGGACTTATGGCCCGCAATTCAACGACAGCTACAAATACATCCTCAGACCCACGCTGTAGCCCTTCCTCAAGATACAATCCGTAAAAAGTCAGCTCTCAACCTAAACCTTTATTTAGCTGCGCTTTACAATTACGGCATAACTTGGCACCATGGACATGGCCCTACATGGACTAGGAAAGCGCGCAGGGAACCTAGAGGCGAGCTGGCAGTTCAGTTTTCCCACACTTTCTTAGAGAATCAATTTTCTTCTCCCAAGCAACAAACAGAAAAAAGAAGAAGAAAGAGAAGCTGTTGCCATCCACCAGCTCCAGGAGCATATTAAATACAACACGGCCGCAGTAACTTTGTTCTGGCAATACAAAATATAGCGTTTTGCATTTCCACACAAAACCATATTTTGTCGCTAAAAGATGTCACTATTAATTTTGTGCAAAATACTTACACGCTCCCACCCAAACCTTTCGTTAGCACTCGGGTATTTGACCCACCTAAACAATGCAAAGAAAAAAAACTGCTCAGAAAAAGTTCTGGGGCGCGTCATCAGTGAACGTCACCGCCTTCTTAGCAGCGAAATGGCACAGGCAGCAGCGGTGAGGTTTGAGGTGAGGCTTCAGCTTTCCCCGCAGAGAGTTTATACCTTTAAGAGGCACAAAACAAACAAAAAAAAGAAACCCAATTCTTCGAATGAGTCACTCTAAAATGTGCCTGTTTTCCTCCTCGCAGGCCTGAGCAGCCTCACGCCGTGCCCCCGGGGCACGGGCTCCTCATTTGGCAGGGCTCAGCGCAGACACCAGCCCGGGGAATACCTTTACGCTGGAGAATTTGGCTTGTAACAAGGCTTTTCAGGAACATGGCAATTGCCCACGTGAACGCATGGCTTCCTGCATTAATATGCTAAAGAGACGAGACAAGCATCTTTAGCTACAGCTGAGGACTAATTAAGACTGCTCTTTTACAAATATTGCATGGTTCATTCCATTCTTCCCCGATTAAGAACAAAAGAAGAAAGAAGTCATTTATTGTCATGAGTCACTTCAGATACAATGGAAGGAATTCCAACAGATGACTGAGACAAAACAAAAGCTGACATTATGAAAGCCACGTCTAAACACTAATTTAAGCTGTCAACTTGCTAGTGAGGAAGGTTCATGACAGAGAGAGAATTAAAACTTAAAAGAGCACATAAATCATTGAAGAGATTAGCAGCTTGTGATGGGGCCAAAGTACGCCGAAGCTGGAAACTCGCGGAATGGTAGCAAGCTCCCTTGCAATTTGGGGGTGAATGCTGTGTTTGGCCAACACTCATTTAATGAAAAAGTAGGAACTCTGTGAGTCAGTGGCATTACTCCCATTTCCAGCAGGTAAGGATCAGACCCTTAGTGACTTCACAGCATCTGAGCATTAGATAAAATCTAGCCTGAGCTTTCCTCCGACCTATGCGAAGTGCTTAGTTTTGGAGAGGAGCCAAAATGGCTTTGGGTCACACCAGGAGCTGCTGGAAATGGTCATGACTGACTCCCACAAGCTGGCTATGCTGCTCAGGGAACGGAGCCTTAACTTTCAATAGCACCACGGTATCTCATCCTCTTCTGATTTACAGGGGACATCACTTGGGGTAGTGCCTCTTAATTCCCTGCAGACTTGCTTTCCACCAGTGGAAAACCAGTTCATCTCCACTGTAATAAGGAAACACGGTGTGCAAAAATGCACAGTGTTCTCTGTGTTCTCCAGGATTATACCTGTGGATTTTTTTCCTACACATTAGAATAATTTCTTATAAAGAAAGATTTTCAAGCAAGCATGTGCTTTTCAGCCCAGCTGTTTTTTCAGACCAATGCACAGCCTCCAACTATCACACACCAGCTCTACAGCCCATGTTGTTTTGTAGAAGTCTTGCAGGGACTGTGGGCCACAGTTCTACAAAGTGAATGAATATTGGGACTCTAGATCATCTAAAATCTGTGTCTTTATCTGCTTGCTCCCATTGATGCTCATACTCCAAAAACAGAGAAACCATTATAGATTACCAAGGTAGAACCATTCATATTGATGGATTTATGAAGATTTGGCACCCATCTTAATTATTTTTAAATCCAGGTGACCCTGAAATCCTCACAAGCAAAAGCTCCATCTTTTCTTCACCTCAACATGCAGACTGCTCCCCTGCTTCCCTCCTAGACCAGAAAGCCAGCAGTGAAATCTCCAACCACAATCCTGTCCCCCCAGAGTTTACCTTAGTGAAAAGTAAAAGGCCAAGGATGTATTTGATTAGTTGCTGAATAAGACTTTTGAAAATGCGGTCATTTACCCATATTAGGGCAGACATTGTACCCTTTGCTGTGGGAACTGGTGGGCAATGCTACTTCTCTTTGACACCAGCAATGAAGAAGTCCCCCATCCAGGTATACCACTCTCCCAGGAACAAGAACATTAGTCTGGGCAGATTACAGGCTCCCTTTAACTGTATGAACATCATGTCTAAAGTTGATGGAGGGACTCTGCACTTGGAAGGTCCAGGCCTTCACATCCTAGAAGTGCTGCTGGAATTAGGTCACTCTCAGCTTTGGCTCCAATTCAGGCAGAAGTTCAAAAAGTCAATTATAAAATAAATGAAAGAAGGAAAGTAAACGAGATGCAGAGCCCTTTAACATAGAGCGATGAAATCACTGTGGAAACTGGGGAGAGATTTGCTATGACTTTAGGAGGAATCAGGATCCTTTCCAGGATCCTTGGATTTGGCTAAGCTTGTTGTTGCAGATGAACAGATTTTTTTCTTCCCATCCTTACAGTTTTTACTTTATTACTGCCGCCTGCTTTTGCCATGACAGTGCTTGGGACGTGCAGTCATTGGACCTGTTGCGGTAGGCAGTGTAGAGAGGCTGAACAAGAGGACTGACCCTGGTCAGTCAAGAGGCAACAGAAGACAACAGGTAAACAGTAGGACAATACTGATGATAACCTTAAAAGTAGAGGTTTAAAGAGAATTGGAAATTAAGTTCTTAAAGAGTGGAGAGCTCTTCACAAGTGTGAAAAGAAGAGCAACTGGGTTGCGCCGGTAAGCCCATTATCTCTCCATCTGAACTCCAATACCAAAAAAAGTGTTAGACTGAAAAGGGCTGTGTTAGCTCCTGGTCTTTGATTCTTCTTGTTGCTGGGTTGAAGAAAGAGGAGCTATGGGAAAGCTGCTACGAGAGAGGTCGTAGTCAAGACAGGGTCAAGCAAAGGGCTTGGGAGAATTACTTTTGCAGCAGTGTAGCAGATGATTTCATTGTAGCAAGGCTGCAAGTGAAGACCAGAGTAAAGGGTATTGCAGAAACCAAGAAAAGAAACAAGATCCTCGACGTCAGACTTAGCTGAGTGAATGAGAAAATCCCACTGTGTCTGTTAAAGATGGTCTGCAGAAAGTCTACAAGAATTGCCCATGTCCTGGATGAGAGGGCACACAGATGACAAGGATGAAGATGATGCACATTATGGACAAGAGTAGAGGTAGTGTTGGCTATGCTATCCTTGGCATTCAACAAAGAAAGAAGCAGAGAAACATGAAAAGAAAGCTGAAGACATGTTGCTTTATCCACGTTGGTCAGCTGAGGAGACATATCTCCGAGCCGTTCTCGGAACAGAGAGCAAGGCTGGAAAATAAGCAGAAGAGGGATGCCAGCTGAATTTTTGTGGAGTGGCAGAACTAACTGGAAAAGGAGGAGGTGCCTTGTGAAAGTTGGAGTGGGACAAACTGAGGGTAAGCTTGCAGGATGAAGAGAAGAAGCAGGAGAAGAAACATGAAATTTCAGGGAGGACAAGATTTCATGATGAAGAACATTGCTTTCTCTCAAAATGTTGCCAGTGTGGTCAAGGTAGAGGAGGATGGGAGCACTAGTCTCGCTCAAAAACTGGCTCCTCTAGATGTAACTATCATACTCAGGCCCACCAAGTACTGGGTCTGTCTAGTCCTTTCAAGGCAGTGGACTGCTTTGCCTATCCAGATACAGCCCGGGCAAAGATAAACCACCCAACAAGCGTCATGCTTTTTGCACTATGGTTACCATTCCTCAGAGCTTCCAGTGGAAAAGATGAAGCTTGATGTGAGTCGACTGACATCAGTGGAGTCACGCACCAGGCTGATGCCTCATGCTGAACTGAGCTTTAACGTTGCTGCAACCTTCCCAGAAGCCTCAGCTTTAAATTTCCGCGATGAAGGGGTGAATCAGGCCTTTTCACATTGACGTCAGTCAAGTTACACCCAGGGTAAAATTAGCCCCAAGACAGTTGTTCTGACACTTTCACAATAGCATTTTTTGGGGTTTTGGCTTTGTTTTACTTTCTTTCTTCCCCCCCCCCCCCCCCCCTCTCTTTTTTTTTTTTATGTGTCTTCTCTACTTACTTACTCTCAGGGAGCGCGGGCGCACGGCCGCGCTCCTG
>Ga0181612_123661_pt1 | contig 15021 bp, 7 predicted proteins | sample HoacroProtozoa21_FD_119630 | JGI IMG/M metagenome (GOLD analysis project Ga0181612, IMG submission 119630) | Hoatzin crop microbial communities from Cojedes, Venezuel. Combined Assembly of Gp0051906, Gp0051904, Gp0051908 | reverse complement strand
TGACTATTCCCTAGCAGGGTCTATAGGGACTTGAACTTTGCTCTCCCACGCTCACATTGAGTCACAAAACTCTAAGATACCAGGCAATCTGGTGGAATTTCTGCATGTAACCTATTCAGCTGTGTTTGGTTCCTTTTGAAACAGCCTTGCAGTTTCTGTGTGTTTGAAATCTCAAAAATGTTTCTGGCACAGCAGAATGACTTCCTAACCAAGGCAAACCGACAAGACCCAGTAAGTGGTGGGATGCAGTAGTGGGACTGTGCTAAGTGCTACTGAGACACACGCTATGAAATCAGCCTCTGTCCTGAAGTATTGTCATCCTTGTGTTGTAAGTGGAGAACAGGCCATCTGACATGTGGCCATACATGGTTTCACCCACACAGAACTGAACCCAGAACTTCAAGACCCTGTCCAAAGTCTTTTGCATGTAATCACCATTCAGCTGCCTCCCAGCTGACTGGCTCTCCAGCATAAGGCCATATCATAAATTGCAGACAACCCTGAGGACGAAACCATTGATCTCTAATCTAATTCTGTGATCTGTTACACTCTCTTTTATAGTCAGATTTCTTTTACTTCTATTACATTGTCAAACAACATTCTTTTTGCTTTGAAACAAGTTTTTTTCTCACTACTGGTGTAAGATTTTTGATTAATAGTATTTCAAAAGATCACAGATGGGTGAACAGGCTTGGAGAAACCAAAAAATGACCTCTACCAAAATGTCCAAAATGTGTGAAGTGATCCTGTCATTATTTTGATGTTAGATAAAAATGTGAATACTCACTTTTCCCAACTAGGGCTTGTTAGAATCCTTTTAATTAAAAACATCTGCAAACTTTTTTTTACTTTCTGTACAAGTGCTAAAAATTCTGAAATGTCATCTTTGAATTATCAGATTATCCTCAAAACTTAACCCTTCTTAGCTTCTTCATTTTCATCCATTCCAAAGTTTTTCATGTTTCTATAACATAAAATTACTTGTAATATTAGTTGTACTTCTCATTCATTTATATTTTTAGGTCCAGCTGTTAAGAAATTGTGTGTTTTGCTGAAGCAGTTAAGAATTGTGTTCTCATTTAAGAAATTCAGAGAAGGATTATGAGTATAGCCATTAGAAATTTTTGTCAGAACTAGCTTTCCAATGGAAAATTCAGTTTCAAGAGATACCCAATTTTTGCTGAAAATATTGTTTTCTTACTGAAAAGCTGAACCATCAAAATGCAGTATATTTGAGTTCTGAAATACTGCAGTTATGCTCTGTGAGAACTGTAGTTTATTTGCCTTTTTCCTGTTCTCCTCTATGACTGGAGGCCCCCTGGCCTACATCCTCCAGGACGTGGCCCAAACACTTGGCAGACACGAGTCATCACCTGCACTCTGGGTGTGAGCAGAGATGCCTCATGGGATGTACAGCCTGGCCCTGGAACAAACACTACAGAGAGGGGCAAATTAAGACAGTATGACAATGCCCATGAAGAACCAACACTACAATAAAATATGTAAAGTATGTTATATATATATAAATGAAATGAAAACCTAAATAATATAGATAAAATACACAATTTCAACCTTTCACTGAAAATTCCACACTTGCAAAGGAAGATAAATTCCACTTCCTGACTGAAGCCAGGTGAAGATTCAGTTTATAATCCTCTAATCTCTCAGTAACTCAGGGGTGAATTCAGGACTAGAATTCTTCAGTGAGATTGTGGATTGTTTTGAATGCATTTCCATTCCAATGGAAATGTTCATGCCTTGAATTCTTTATCTGTTTCCTGCTTTCAAACTACGGAAAACTTAAATCTCATTTTGAGTACCCCACATTCTGAAATTTGCCGGTCCCTCCAGGGTCAGCATGCGTAGATGACTTAATCCAAGCATATATGCAGTTTAAATGCCCTTGAGTCATCTCCTCTAAAGTTGCAACTACCCTTCTTCTTACACTGTCATAGGTGTACGTGGAATTTTCTCTAAACCCCAGCTGCTGCCACCCATGTTTATAAATGAGCAAAAGAATTTCTCACTCTTAGCCCTACTACGTTTCCACCTCACAAATTCTCAAATTTAAGTGGTGAGGAAATAATTTGAAAATCAGAAAATCTTGAGAGCTTTCTTAATTGTTAACAAGCAGCTTAAATGAGCATACCCATGGCTATGCCACAGACGATGAGAATTAACATTTCACCGAGTATTAGAAAAGACTGATAGTATAGTGTTATAATTATTAAAAACATCCTACTATGTGACATAATCAATACAATTCCAAGCCTCTTTCACTACCTCTTTTGATTAATTCTGGGTATAATGCTATAACAGCTTCAGCTAATCTAAACGTGGATGGGAAGCCATACCAACAAAACCTTTTTTATTTTTAAGATTAGTTTTCAGCTGGATCAGCCCCCTACACCCTCTCACTCTACAGCTGCATGCACAAGGGAAGGTGTGAGATTGCACAGCCAGGGGCAGGAAGACAGAATATATGGCAGCCTCCATCACTCAGTTTTAGCTGCTAGGTAACCACAACTTTGAATTTACTGGTTCTGTTCTCTTCTACTTCTGGTTGCATAGTAGCAGGCCTCTTGAAGTAGGGCTACAGTTTCAGAACATTTAAACTGTTACAGTTAAATTGGCCTGTCTGCTAGCAGAAGCGTCTAGGGTAGCAGGAATACTGCCAGAACATCATGATGTTGCAGCAAAACACTAAGAACATTTATCCAGAACCTGTAAATCACATTGCAAAGACCATAGGAGGTTTGCTAAATGCTAAACTTCTTGTCAGAACTGCACTAGCATCTCTATTTCAGGCAGAACACACTAGGGCCAGCCAGTCTGGGAGCCATGGCTTTAGACCAGGTCTCCTGTCTCACTCACGTGGTACCAATGAACACATACTGTCACCCCACAAAGAAGAAAAAGGCAGCAAGAGCCTCCTACTCAGCAGTATACTGGGGAGAAGCGGCAAGTATATGAACAGTTGGCACCTATTGAAAGGAACATTTCATTTCACATTAGGCCAGGTGAGTGTATTTGTCAGCAGGCTCCAGGAATTGGCTCTGATGTTAAATTAGTCCCCTGGGCTGGAAGGACTGGGGTACAGAAGTACTTTATTCTTCTGTAACACCTGATGCTTTGGCGTCACCACTGTCTGAGCCCAGACTTTTCTTTCATCTACTGTGTGGGCCAAAGGAGAATAATTTCACTTAGTTCTAGGTCTCCATTCTAGCATTGCTGCTCAGCCACTTCCCTCCGCTGAGCCTGGTCCAAATGGGTCTGTAACTGGAATCAGGAAAAGGAGCATTCAGCGACAGTTAGCAGTGTGTTAATTATTAAAGGCTAAAGGGCCCCACAGTTATTAATATTACAGTGTGAATTTCTCTTCCTCATTTGGGGAGTGGAGGGGACTCTGCAGTGCTGTTTAAGAACTGACAGAGGTAGTAACACAATTTGGTTCTTTCTCCACTGTTGACACAGTCACCAAAGTAACTGCGTCAAACGAAAACAAAAAAGGATGTGCTTCTCTTTTTGCTAAATTTCCTCAAAGAGTTCACTGCAGCACTTAGGAGAACAAAAGCACAGCTATGTACTGTGCATCCCTGGAGGGAATGCAGAAATTGTGGGCTTCCTCTGGGAAACCTGGAGGTCCTTCTGTATGCCCTGATCTAAAACACCATTCATGTACATACTTACTTCGAATATCTCTATGGAATTTATCTTGACCTAATTAGGTATCTTGATTTCAGCGAGGTGACTGCATATGCTTAAGCATTTTTTGTATGGCATTGCAGTAGTTGTGCCATGCAATCCAGAGAGACACAGGCTGCTCATAATAGCTTGCACGGCCATTTTTCACTTCCAATTAGAAAACAAGTATATTTACGGATACCGATTCCGGATCCTCTAGCCAACGCCCCTGTCACTAGTTTTATTTCCATAAGGCCCCTGTGTATGTCACTCTAAATCCTTCTGCTCTGCATGGTGAAGCTGTAGCAATAACAACTTGACATGAAGTGGGCAGAATCTGAGAAGTCTGCAATAACTGCAGTAAGTTTTGCATATGGCAGAATGAAGAATTTGAGCTTCCTCCAACAAGACTGTATGAGAAGCCACTATAAATAACTTACCCTATGCAGAACAAAACCATATTTTGCACATTTGCCATAACAAACAAGTCACATATGAATAAATAGTGGTTTGGGCTTTTTATATTTTGGAAGACAGAAAAAGGGAAGGTGTTCCCTCTCCAGTTGACCGAGATCTCTTCCTCTCTGCCTCCCAGTTTCGACAGTGCCTGTAGTCATTCTGTAAACACCCATCACTCTGCCACCACGGTAACTTACAGGGACAGTGAGCTGTTCCTAATCGGACCCCATCAATTTTTAATAACCTCACATATTTTTGTCCCACACTGATGGGGGATGATTGTCCTACATTGTGGGACAGTGTGGGATTTTGTCCCACATTGATGCCAAAGATGATATTTTCCATGGGACAGCATGCTTTTAAAAATTATTATTTTTAAAAATACTGAAATGTTTGTTTTTTCCACAAAGTAAGAGCATTTAATTTTTGAGAATTTAAGTCAGCAAGGGAAAAGAAATAAAATTAAGAATTGTGTTGAAATTGCATGTCCATACCAAGTAATAAACTGAGTGGGGGCGGGAAAGCGAGCCGGACTGGAGCGATGCAGAGGGAGCTGTCCCCACTGCCTCGGCAGAGCGGCTCTGGGCAGCCGGGAGGGGGCGCTGCGCTGGGTGGGAGCTGCGGCTCGCGGGGCCCTTTCCCTGCGGCAGCAGCGCCCCCTGCTGGCTGCTCGCCGGGACCTGTGCGACCAGCTCCGCTTCTCTCGGGGAAAAAAAAGCGTTCTGGTCTTGTCCTGCCGTCACCGCTGACCACGATGCTGCGAGTGGAGAACGGGCGCTGCTCTTCCAGAGCCTGCTAAACAACCCCAGTGGGTGAACCAGTTTGTGGCAGCAGCGATAGCGCGGCAGAGGATGGTGCCTGGCTAATTATCACCGTCATTACCACGGCTACCTTGTCTCCGTAATAGGACATGAAGGGTAGCTGGAGTGTCATATGCCAAAAATCATTCGGACATTTTATCTTAATCTCTGCTGATCAGTTAGTGTCCCCCAAAATAATGAAGCTAGTACCAGTAATTTGGAGATGTATATTAACACCGTCACATTAGCATCTACCAGGTTGTTTCAGGGAGCAGGAAACAAGGGAACAGCAGGAAGGTGCGCTGTTTTCATTCATAGCACCTTCACACAAAATCTCCCCTATCCATCCCCTAGAAAAATTAGTGTCAGTGGCATTCACAGCACAAATTACCTGGGAATATTTTGTAGGAGTTACACTTAGCATGCGCTGCAAACTGTCAGCAAGAAGGCAGACGTGTTGGTGGTGGACATGCGCAAAGCCAGTGCAAGCACAGGAATTCTATTGATAAAGGGCTTTTTTCTTGTAATTGGGGGTAAATCTGAAACACTTAAAAATTTTCAGGCAAAACAATTGCCATTAAAACCACGCTAAAACAGTTATTTTGGACAAAACTGAAACATTTCATTTTGCCTTCCTCAGACATCACAAACTAATCAAGACAGAGAAGTGATTCAACCTCAGAAAAATAGAATCTTTTGAATAAGAGTCGTATATATTCAGTCTCCATTTACTAGATGTTGCTCAAGGAGCTTGGCTTTTATTTCTCATTCAGGCTGAGGAAGCAGTTCCCAGTTTTGAATTTATTGCATAGGAACTTGAGGTTTTGCTCAGCTCATGGCAGCACTTCACAACATCATGTCAAGCCCCTGGAGATACCCAAAGGAGCTTCTAGAGCTACTTTAAACATGATATTAAGATACTGAAATACTGTCCAGTGGCAGCAAATAAAGTGAAGCTTTTACAAGCTCTACCAACGGGAATCTATCCAAGTTTTACCTGAATGAAAATGTCTGAAAGAGTTGGCTATGACCAATGTTTGGAATAGCATAAGAGCAACAACAATATGGCATCGGATCGAAATTGTATCTAGCTCAGTCTCCTCCTCTGACAGTGGGCAAGACAGACTGCCCAGACAAAAAGGGTAAGAAATCAGAAAAGTGTTCCCATCCCTTCTAAGACCTCTGAGCTTCCTCTGGCAGTCAGTGGTTCAGTGACTTCTTCAGCTGGAAACGGCAGCCAGGCCATTTTGTTTAAAAGCCGCTAATAATTTGCCAATCTCTCATTAATTTGCAGGAGACCGTTTATACTTATGGCTTCCACAGCATCCTATGGTACAAAGATCTGCAGTTTAATCACACTTTGTATAAAAATTTAATTCCTCTTATTTGTTCTGAACCAGCAGTTTGCAATGTCACTGGGAACCCCTGTGTCTTGTAGCAATAATGTAATGAGTAACTATTCTTTACGTGCCTCCTCCATCTCTTCCACGATATTTTACATCTCACACCTACTCCACCTCAAGCTGGTAAATTCCGCCCTGTTTAGCTTCTCCCTCTCTGCCAGCCATGCTCTGCCTCTGAGCATCTCTGTGCCTGTTTGCAATATTTTCTGCACTATCCACATGCAGTCTGGTGGCAAGTACTGTCCGCAGTGTTCCAACCAGGTATGGGGCACCACAGATTATAGGGCAGCAGTTATGTTCTCTCTTTTACTCTGTTTTACTATTAATTTCCACTATTCTATTTGCCTGTTTGACTGCAGCTAACACTGAGCCATATTTTCAAAGAGCTGCCTTCACAGTCGTATCAATGCTGTATTTTGCCCTCTGCTATGCTTTGTGCCAGTGGTGTCAAGCAACCAACCAGAGCCTGGATTAGGTTCAGGACACTAAATCCTTGATTGGAAAGATGGCCATAAGCCTCAGGCTGCCTGGTGTTCCTGGATGAGGCTGGTATCATTATCACCTTAATATATTCAAGCGTCAAATTGAACCAAAAGCTATGAATAAGCAGCAGGTCATACTCAGGGCCCAATTTTGAAAACATTTTTAAGCGTAACATTTTCCTGACTTAGGCTTTAATAGCTTGGTTGTATTCTCACAGTATCAGAGATACCATTTGTAGTGGTGTGGTGATGATTTCTCCACTAAAGCAATCCATTGCGGGAGGCAGAGTGCAAGAATTGACATTTTTTTAAACAGACTCAGTGTGTTGATGCATACTTTGTCAATATTTTGTTAACTAACCAGTATGAACATGCAGAATCTCAGGTCTGATAGTGATTTTCCAAATATTTTCAATAACAGATATTGCTTTGTTACCTTCTCCTGCACGTCAGTAACCTGCAGGATGCCTACATCTAAGCACATCGCAGTCGAGTTTCTTTCCAGTTAAAATGCACTGGACGAGTATTTCATGCCAGAGGCTGCCAATTCACTGGACTGCATTCACCCCAGGTGTAAATCTACTGCAGTAGACTTAGGTCAGAATGAAACGGGCTACCTCTTCTGGGAAAAGAAGGTGATTTTGTTAATATGTTTGTTAATATTGTTATTTGCAGATCTCTTTGCTTCTGCTTTGATATTAGGTCACCTGTTTTCCTTTTTTAACTAGTTTACATTTTTCCTTGTTTAATGCATTTTTGTTAATTCCATGGTAAGGGAAATTTGAACACAAATCTAAATCACAATTCTGAAGCAGCTCTCCATGGATGTCAGGAAATTTACAAAAACGTGCAGCTTTTTCCTGTTCCTTCTCATTGTGATGGGTGTCGTTTCTCTTCCCTTCTTTCTGTATCTGTATCAAACTGCAGACTCTAGTCTGCGTTTAGTGTCCCTCCTATAGCTTTCCATGTGCCCCATACCCATTTCTGCGCACCAAGTCTGCCTTCCACCTGCTTGTGCCAACAACTCCATAGTCAGACCCAGAATAGCTGACTCTGGAGTAGTTCTTCAACGTTACAAGGGGATGCTGAAGAGTTGCCTTCTCTCACTTCTTCAATCATTTATTAAAATGACCTTGCACAGTGGATTAGCTGATTTTCCATCTCACTTCCATCCAAGTCACTGAGCAAACTGAGAAATGACATGCACAGGAGCAGGCTTCATAAGATGTGAAGCCCCTTTTTCTGCTTCCCTTCTGTTACTACTCCGGTGGCAACTCTGACACCCTTGAATGCCCTAGCTCTGCCACTTACAGCACAGATTACACACCTGTAAAATACAGCCTATAATTCTCATTTATGTCTAGTATCAGATAAGATTTTGTCAGTTGACTCCACAACATTACCATTAATACACAATTCATGATTAATAGCAGCCACCCGAGGTTCCATCTCTTATGAAAAGCACAGCAAACATTATGAGAATCAGTCCTTGCCCTGAAGAGCCTGGCAATCTAGGCAGGCAAATGCTGGAAGACAGTAAATAGAAACTCAAAAGGGGAAAGAACTGGCCAAGAATATACAGCAAGTCAGCATCACAATCCTGCCTTTACCACTACAGTAATCACTGCCTTAGCTCTGACTGTGACTCAGGGCCTGTTTCTGTTTTCACAAAAAGCTGGTTCATATTTTGTTATTCTAAAAGCAGCAGGATCAAGCTGGAAAGAGGCAATACTGAACGTTTATACACAAGTTAATGGGGCTACACACTTAATAGGAAGTGTTTGGCTCTTACAAAATCAGATCTTCAGTTACTGAGCTTTACTGCATACTTGCCATAACACAGAGGGTGGTTCTGATGTCTCTGCAGAAACTTTGTGGTGTCTCTTAGGTGACGTTTTCTCAGAACACAAACATAAAAGAGAGGTGAGATTTCCTACCGCAGATTTGTTTTGTGTGAAGTCTTCACACGTCGGTATTTTTTTCCCCCGTTAATGAGATTCCACTGTCAGGTTTAGACAGTTCTTTAGCTTCACCAGATGAAGAAAGGGGACATTTTTGCTGACAGCCTAGATTCTAGCCCATCTCTTCAAAACTGAAGGCATTAATATTAGATATAAACAGATAGCTCTAACACTCTGTCTGTCACGGGATCCAGCTCCAGTGACATCTTTAGGAGACCCATTACTACTGTCTTCCTCTGAAGATTTCTATGTCATCCTGTAACGTGGAGGCAAATTGCTTGGTAGCATCACACTTCGAGGAAGAGCCTCTAAAGGCAGCCTTCGGGACATCAGTTTAGACTTGTACTCTCCATAAATCAGAAAAGGTAGTAGCCTTTCCATCCAGGGCAGTGTTGAACGAGCATATTCCTCTCCAAAAAAATAAATCATTCAGAAAGAGGTAGATACAAAGGAATCTATTATTACCAGTAGATAAAACTAAATAATGCTTCAGAGTTCTCCAGTAACAATATCATCATCTGTCAGTTCCTTGGCGGGATCCTTCAGCCCGTACAGATAGTAGCTCAGCCAAATCCTACCTTTTTCCCCTCTTTCTCCTCTCCTCACCCTAATAAATGCACAGGCTCTCATCCCTACAAGTAATTCTTTTGTCCCTGCAATAAAAAGTAGCTTTGTCCGTAGTGGAAGTGGTCCTTGACTACTCATGGCCAGGCACTGTCTGGAAAAGGGCCAGTTGACACTAGCCCTAACAGTGTGAATGTTAAGGATGGTCAAGCGCTAGTGTGGGAGCCTGTGGCCAAGGCCCTTTTAATTTATTAGTATAGATGCAGTCATGGAGTCTCAGGCAAGAGGCTGGGAGCATGGTTCTCCCTCACTATTAATACCAGAGACAGATAATTATCTCACTCTCTGCAGGCTGGAAAACAACAAACCAGATTCTGAAATGTGTTCAGCACTTAGACCTGGGGTCAGATTTTTCAAAAGAGCTCTTCGTCTATTCAGGTACTGAAGTAAGTGACCAGCTTCTCATAAAAGCATGCCAGATATTGAGCTCTTTTGAAGATTATTTCCAATTAGAGATCATGACGAACATGCGAAAACCTGCCCCAGAATCTTCCGAAAAGGAGCTGCATTTCAAACACAGATGTAACTCTAAAAAATATACCAAAACCTAGCCATTTCTTTGGGATCACAACAGTCTAAATCAAGAAGTGGATTCAGTATGTCAAGGACAGAAAGATTTTTGAAGGAAATACATTAAATCATTATTTTTGCATGAAACGCCAAAAAAAGAAAATCCAATTTTTATATTAGGTGAGCCAGACAGAAGGAACTGCCTGTATAAATATATAAAAAGCAGACATAGTATAACTTTTAGGAATCCAAGAACAACTTGAGCCCACCAAGTTTAAGAGTCACCTTCAGCTAGCAAAAGTTTCTAATTTTGATCCACAAAGAATCTGTATTTAATTGGAAGCACTCTTCTGCCAGTTCTGTCATAAGAAACTCAACACAGATTTTCAAATCCTTACAGAGAGAATAAATGGCAATGCTTAGGTACTGCCTTTGTATCTAGGTCCTTTGATTTGGTTTTATTTCGCTCTTTAAAATTAATGATATATTCCACATGTCTGTGGAATAATGGGAACAGAAGTTAAGCAGAAGAATATAGCTGTTTCTAACCGTTCACTTGCTCTACAGATTCAAACCATCCATCTTCCCATAATTGCTATCATGGCAAACAGTTCTTTAAAAATACTGTGTTGGCTTTCACTACTATCAGCACGCATCGCTATTTATTTCAGGTACTTAGGATGCTGAGCATATTGCAAGCACAGGACAGCACTGCTCGGGTTCCAAAAAGAGAAAGCTGTCACTGGTTGTCAGGCAAGCAGGACCAGGCCTAGGAGATTTTCTGGCTGGCTATGCAAACAAAATGACTCCTCGCCATTGTACCTATTTGAGAAAAGTTCTGTCTGGGTCCGGTAAGGCCAATACTGAAAAAACACTTTGCAAATGCGGCCTTATATAATCATCACATCTACTGATCAGTCACAAGACCTGTTAGTGCTCTCTCCCATTAGTGCGATAGAAAACGAAATCCGCCCTAAATTCGATACTAACAACGTTTGCAAAACAGTTCCTTAAAGGCTAACAAGGCAGGAAAAATGTTCAAAACAGTGACAAAATCATACATTCCTAAAAACTGAGGAAAAAAGGAAAATGCTATTTTGTTACGGTAACAAGAAAAATTAACTCCTCTCTAACAAATTATATGCTAGTGTTCAACTCAACACTAACCAAGGGTGTGAAAGCACATAATATAATTACCCTAACACAACGATTAGCCAGTAATTAGCACTGGCCTATCTTACATTAGAATCCTAGCCTTTTGTAATATGTTTTTATCTTTACCTACATTCATTTAGTACAAAAGCTGAGACATGCACATCATAGCAAATAATTAGGGCATGGATTTCAGCTTAGTACTTTGCAACAGAGCACTGCAGTCCAATAACTGGAAGAGAATTTAATGTATAACACAAGGGCTAATTCATATTATCTATATGCTAGTTATTAATTTGTTTCTTTACCATTTAATTAAAAAGCTAACTGTTATATACTGCCGTCAGTAGGCTAACAAACTAAGGCTCCCTCATTCCATGGAACAAGGCTTTTGGTCCTATCTGCCAGATACCTCTCAATACAGCTGGAAGAGGGCTTATTCCTGCAGATGAGGAGGGGCAGGCAGGACAGATTCAAATATGAGTCAGTCTGCTGGAATCATCTACAGCTGCAACAGCACAGGGAAGTTTATTGCGCTAGGGCAATGATATTTGTGACACTGAAGCACTGCCATGGTCAACAGTGTTGAAAAAAATATTTGTGATCCTAAGCTGTGAGAAGAGGAAAATCACAGTTGCTTCCAGATTTTGAAGAGACAATATGCAATGGAGGGTAGCAGAGAATTTGTCCCCTTCCTCAGTAGCAATTCCATTATCACTAAGAGAAAAACCTCACATTCTAACAGAGCAAATCTTCCGCTTGGACAGACTATTCTGGTTCCATTAAATTTGCAAAATGACTTAACCAAAATCTCAAATTTCAAAATCACAGGCATGCACAGTGGTCGCAGAATTTGTCCTGCTGGGTGTCCCTGCTGTGAGGTCTTTCCCAGCTGTGTCTTTCAGAGGGTCCAAAATATTCTTGCTGCCTAGGAATAAATACTGTATGCTGACAGTTAGACTATCCTATTAAGACCTGGCATTGTGAGTTCCTCAGGGGTAAGTCTGCTGTGCTACTATTCTGTAGTATTTCTAACCTCTGACCCTTCAAAATGCAAGAAAACATGACCAAGAAACAAACTTTCCTCTTGTTTATCATAAATAGCATGAAGCACTCAGACCACCACATGGGAGCCTCAGTGCCTACTGCTGGTGGTACTAGACTTTGTGACCATACACACAGGGCCAGGCACTTGCTGAAATCTTACAAAGATTTTTGACTGTTGAAGTGGGAGAGGATAACAATTGAGCGTGGCACTCTCCACATCTCCCCACAACACAGATGTGTGGTTTTGCATGAGGGTGGCACGTGGTAACTGAGATAATCCCACATTACTTACAAAGCTTTACACTGCTGCAGTGCTTTCCAATGGATTTTCAAAGCGTTGCATAAACATTTTTGCCAAGCCAATCAAGCTCCTGGCTCGAACGTTGTGTCCTTATTGGGCTGTTCTTCCCTTCTCTTCTTTGGTATATGGGTCGCAGATGCTCAACTCTTTGTGGTTCTGTTACCCATGTGACTTACTGTAAGCAATGAAACTTCTGATAAAACCTTGGCAGATCCTATTAATACACGAAGTGACAAGAATTTTTTGACCCAGAAAAGGATCTATCATTTTCTGGCAAACTGTTTAAAACGAGTCATCCTCCTAATGTAGCTTCTTTCTAAGAATAGAGCAGTACTGAAAACAAGATCTGTCAATTTGCTTTCCCTGCGTTGCTGGTGTAAGTTTGAAATCCAGAAGCGTGGCTCCCAAATTACCGCTTCATTGCAGGCACCAGAATGGACACCTTCCTGTGAAAGGAGGTAAGCATCTGCAGAAAAAACTCATGTGAGAGATGCTAATAATGACAATAATGAGCTCAGCTACTGAAGAACATATTTGGCCCACATGCTAAGAGCCATCAAATTACATATAACTACTGCAATGTGATTGGAATTTATTTTGAGGAAGTGTTTTAATATTTGACATTAGGAGGTTCTATTATGGTGCTGAAGAAAACATTCTCATTGTGGTAAAAAAAATGACACTCTGATGGAGCCTTCAGTTTCTATTCTGTCTGTTTTGTGTTTATCTCCACAAACAGCAGGCACATTGTTCATTCATCCCATGTTACATTTTTTCTGAAACACTTTTTCTTGAACAATAGAATAGCTGATAAAGGGGAGAAAAAATTACAGTATGTTCCCACCATAGCATATTGTTGCCCTTCAAGAACAAGAATAAACCTCCCTCCCATAACTTTGCCATCATGCCACCTAGGTCAGTACAGGAAATAACATGCTGTCCTTCTGCAGAAGGAATATGTTCGTTGCATTACTTCACCTAAGAATGTTGCTGGTTTTATCATTTTGCAAATATTACCAGACAAAATCAAGTTGTTATCTTCTGTGTATGGCTGGCTCAGTGTTTTTTTGGAAATGACTAGCGGAAAGTGTGCAAGATTTCAACCACTCTGTTAGGCCAAAAAAGGTAATGACATTCCAGATAATTATACTGCCTCCAAAACAATTTGAGACGCTCCTGTCCAAACGGTTTCCAGGATTCTTCTCATTGTTGCAGACACCCAACCTGTAATGACTGCCAATTAAACAAACGGCGAACCAAGAGCCTGCCCATCCTCTCTGTACACAGTGTGTCGGGATCACTCAGAACTCCACAAGGTTGGAGTAACACCCAGCACCTGCGGTCTGCATTAACATTTCACTGACTTTAACAGGTAAGTGATATTTGGTTCCTGGACTCCATATGGTTTGAAGCATCTTATTTAATTATTAATCACCATATATCAGTACTCTTATCCTTCAACTGCCTACTTCTACTCTTCACCATTTCAGCATTCTTTAATTTTCGCTAACAGAAAGAAACTGGTGTGAAAAGACATACATTATATGTATAGCACATGCCCCTGGCTGGGCAAGTACTAAATAATCCAGTGGTATAATGATCACATGACTACTGATTTTGGAGACATTTCCCTGGGTAAATTGAGATTCCTAAGGTGGGGCTTACCTGTTAGAAGGCAGATATTCTGTCCTTCCAAAATGCCAGATGCCTTTGCAAGTGTCTGTCAGAGAATGAAAGGGACCTGCGTTACCCCAGATTCCTTAGCCCTTTTTAAAGTCTTGGTTTATGCTTCACCGGTGACTGTCAAGAAGATCAGTCTGAAAAGTTCTCACTCTCAGATTTCACCAGTGGGAAGTGTTCTGCACTGTTCTGCTTTCTCTGCAAGGAGGTGGTGAGAAATAGCAGCAGCTCCCAAAAAACACATTTGCAAATTATGATCTGGCTCTAGTACAGCTCAGGCACAGCAACATTTCTTGTTGCAGTCCATTTAGCATGACACTGCAAGCTGTAGGAAAACAGGCCTTGGAAGTTCATTATCATCAGGATCCAGCTAAAAAATATTTGGAACAGATCCTGAAATAATTACAAGAGTATGTGAATAATACTACAATTATCAGGAACAGGTTGGAGCAGGGTTTCTTCCCGGCTCACCTCTAGAAGAAGAGATATGAGCCTTTTCTGAAAAATATCATCAGCCTACAAAACCTGCCAAATGGTATTATGAAAAATTAAAACAGAGATTCTCATTCAGGCATTATTAAAGCAAATATATGCGCCCCTTTCTCTATGTGGGAGTCACTGTCTCATTCCCAATGGTGACATTTCTCTGGTACATCGTTTTTCATCTATCTTGACATTGCTCATTGCTTTAAAGATGACTGGCATCTAAAATGCAGCCCAGTTAATGCCACTAAATTTTACCCCATCCATTCACCGTGCAGCATTGTTTAATGAAATCTGAACTTTTTTTAGGAGGACTGCAAAACCCTGACTGATGAAGTCTTTCTGGAGTCTCAGCATGGCAACCCTTGGTGGTGAATGCTAAAAAATGGATAAGTGCAGAGGGCAATGGTGGTGGTTTTTTTTTTTTTTTTTTTT
>Ga0181612_177458_pt1 | contig 15022 bp, 9 predicted proteins | sample HoacroProtozoa21_FD_119630 | JGI IMG/M metagenome (GOLD analysis project Ga0181612, IMG submission 119630) | Hoatzin crop microbial communities from Cojedes, Venezuel. Combined Assembly of Gp0051906, Gp0051904, Gp0051908 | reverse complement strand
TAAAAACTATCACTAAACAGAACTAACAAATCTTGAAAGTATAAACGATCAAAGCATAATCTCTCTTCACTTCTCGCTCTGTTAGCAGTCAGTAAATGCTGTTTGCAACTACGTCCAGAGAGAGTGTTTCATCCTTATTCTAGGTGCGTATTTTAGGTGAATATGATTAGTAAGAAATCTTTACTAATGCTATATGGTGATCATGCCTACGGTCCTGCTGCATACTTCCCTATCACACACACATCACCAGACAACGAGAGCCAAATACCGATACAAGATTTATAAAAGATCCCTTAAGAAAATGGTAGGTTTTCTTTTTCGGAAGTAATGATTAAATACTCCTTGAGTAAAACAGGTTTGTGATCAGACTGCTTCCGCCTGCTGGCAAACCTGCCAGAAACTGCAGGCTCCCAGCTCTGGGACAAGAGAGCCATTACTGGCCAAACGCCTGCCGGAATGCGAAGCCGCTACTTCATGTTTTGGCAGACGTCCCTGCAAAAGGTGGTGCTGTGATTTATGTGCCATTCAATGGTGTTTTCAAGACATTCACTAAACTGAGGAAGGACCATTAGAATATGTCAAATACATGTCCAAATCCATCTAAATTAACAGGGGCTGAAAATACATCATGTGCTTGACGTACAATAATTGACACGTCATATTATATTTGACATTTCAAGGACAGTAGTGCCTGCTTAAATGGAGACATGGTAACATAAGCATTTTTTCACTCGAGCTAACCAAAATCTAACAGGGCATCTTGGTGAAGAGCTGTTCAGTAAATATCTGGGAGAAAAAAAGAATTATTTTAAAAGAGTAAAATATCTAACGGCTCCAATTCCGAATTGCGGAAGAGCCAACTTAACACTTCACTATCTCAGGGGGAAATTCTGGTGACACTGGCTGGCAACCTCCTACTGATTTCCACGGAGCCTCCACTTCACTCATCCCTCCCTACTCCCTTTGCAGCTCTGCCCGGTTTTAGGCCTACAGCTAACACTGCCCAGACTATCAGCATGACAACTGATACAGAAATATGGATTAACATGACGGGAGTACAGGGAAGTCATGCACACAGCTTGGATCACGCTCTTTTTCCCTGCACAGACAAGACAAATTGCAATGTAGCAGAATTTTGAATTACATATGCTTCACCTGACACCTCATCCTCCCTCCTGGAGGAAACTGCATGGGGACATCACCTGTAATAACAAAGGTCCTACAGGACATGTTGACAGGAGAAAGGAGAAGGTAGTATAAACCACCCAAAGAAGCAGCAGCCACGCAAACTACTCCTTACTGGGAGATTCCCCCAAATTTAACACACAACAATCTGAGAGTGCACTGTCATACCGTCTTCTGGTTCCCACTCATAAAGTATCCTTGGATTTTTTTGCTTCAGGAAAGGTGCAGGCAGCAAGTTTTTAAACCGAGGGTTAAATAGCTAAAATTAATCTGTTGCCACTGCTTTTACCTAATACTTTCATGTACAGTCTTAATTGATTCTTTCTTATTCCATCTTCTCTCCTCTACATTTCCAAGACATGATGCTACACTCCCCTGAAATGCTGTTTAGCCAAGCCATACGTATTTAACTCTTTTACTCTGTCCTCTTAGCTATCCCCTCCAGCAATCTACACAGTTTGCTGCTCCTCTCAGGTCTTGCTCAGATTTGTAGATGTACCGAGTACAGCGCAGTTCCCTGAAATAATGCTACGTTCTCAGTGAAGAAGCATGACAACAGCATTTGCAGCATGAGACCTGTATGCTGTGTGTGTGATCTAATGATGCTACGCTGTGTGGATGCCACATACAAAAAGCCATTGTAAATGAGGGTGGGTGGAACTGCTAGCATAAAGCATGAAGCAAGCACGCAGAAATCTAAAAAACAAGTAAATACCTCCTGTTCAGAATATTCTTCCCCTCCACGTTTTCTTCCATATAAAACTTTGAAGAATGCAGTAAGTTTATTAATGACTAAATAAATGCCAAATCCCATAAACCTTCCAGAGAATACAAGCAAACTAATCTACCTTTTTTCCAAACCCAGATTCTGCACATAAATCCTGAGACACTTATGCGCAGATAAGAAAGTAAACAGAAATATTGTGTTAGTGTAAAACTCTATTTAACCAGAAGAGGGAAAAGGAGATAGAGGAGGTAATCATGTTAGACCTGCAAGCAGAGAATTTTAATCCCACCCACTCCCCCCCCCCACTCAAAAAGTTTTGGGTGAATCTTCTCAATTGCAGCAGCTACAAAGGAAAATTGTATGAGTAATCTGTCATAAGCGTCATTCTCCTTTCAGAGCTGTGGAGAACCGAGCAAGGGAGAGAGACAGATACGGTGCCAGGGTGTCATTTCAGACCTCGGAATTAAATACAGAGATCAAGCAGTTCACAGGAGATGAAGGAAAAAAGAGTTCATGTACTTTGTGAATTTAACAACTTCTTAACAGTTGTGTCTAGGCTGCAATAATAACACAAGAGCACACTGGGGGAAAGCGGAAAAAGACAAAACTACTAACGAATGTGAAGTTATTTTCAAGGCTTGGAATAGGATAATTCAAAGAACTGAGAACAAAAAAAAAAAAGAGTATAACTATAAAGCACTTTTTTGACAGCCTTCTTTTTAAAAAGTGGCTGAGCAGATTTATCAAAGTGTGTGCAATGTTTGATTCTAAGCTGAACTTCTGTGAAAACAGAATGATATTCCTTTCTGTTCAGAGGTCAGAAAAACGCTGCCAGAGCCAAAGCAAAGGACAAAGAGCACTGTGCGCTTTTAAATTAGGGAGTGCTGCATGTACAGACACAAACGCCTCTAAATACATGTAGCTAAGAGGTGGTTCCCAAACACAAAGTGTGTTTACACATTTAGTTGACTAAAACGAAGAGATCAAGATCTGAATAGCTGAAAATTAAAATAGTATCAAATGACACAAGCGAAGACTAATTGAAACATAGCCTTTTACATAGAAAATGGAAATATGTAAACCTTCTGAAAATGTTTTTGATAATTATCAGTTATATCAAGGCTCTGGAAGTAGGATGCACTAGTGATGAAAAGACATAAGCATGCTGTAATGGCAAAAGGTACCTATTCCGAAAGCACGCCCAGCACCAAATATTAGGGCACAATATTTTGAGCTTGTGTATGCCATGCTGAGCCCAGCCCTGCTCTGCTCCACCTGATGGTTGTTCTCCTTCCCCTGCCCCTGTCTGCAGCCCACCAAGGGGAATAAGGCCATTCCACCACCCTGCAAGCCACACGCTGGGGATGTGACATTCACACAGATTCAACTCGGTACAGTCTGTTACCCTTTCTGCACCGAACACCATACCTCTACTCCAAGCATGCAACAGGATTTCTAATGCCTTCAGGAACTGGACGGGACATGCTGGTCCATGCAGAGGCTGTGCTGTGAGGCAGCCTGCTTCACAGCCCTAATGACAATACGAGAGCGGGAGCTTCTGCTTGCCCCAGAGCAGGAGATCAGAGGCACCTGGTCTCATCAACAGTGTTTGCTTGTTCCTGCAAACTCAGACTTTGGCAGGGTGCTGCCTTGCGGGGAGAGAGGAGACTGCCCTTGCGCAAGAGAGGTTCTCCTCCCAGAAGGACCCATTGCTGGGTCTTCCCTTGGGACTGTGAAACCGGACCATCAGGGGCAGAGGGAGCAGCAACGGAGGACCAGACAAGTGAGGGTACCAAATGCGACACAGGCCAAAAGGTGTCTGCCACTGTCCCAGTTCAAGTTACTACAAACCTTCAAGTCATCCAGACTAAGGTCACCAATTCTGAGTTCTACTCATAATTAGAAGGGGGAAAAAAGTGTAAAACAAACAAACAAGCGGTTTTAATTTGTGATTTCTAAGTCAAAAATCACAGCCTTACTCCAGTCAACTCTGCACTGGATCTGCTTTGCCTGCCTGCCCTGCTCCCAGTCCTCCCCAGTATGCTACCACCTGGGCTGAGTGCTAACTTGCCAGCACGGTGTTACACAAGGGACTGAGAGTCTGGAGCTGGAGAAACATCTGAGGGAAAGGAGACAAGGGAGATGAGAAAAGCCCTGCAACACCGCAGTGGGAACAGCCCCTCTGTATATGCCTTTCTACACACAGGTTGCCTTCCTGTCTGTACTCCCAGGATACTCTGCAAGTCCTTGCAAAGAAGAATGCAATCAACTTGGAAAATATTGAGCAGACTTTTTAAATCAAGCAAAAACAAACAAAAAGATGCTTGTCAGTTAACAAGTCCTAATACAGACCACAATTCTGATACCATCTTTACATGTGCTCTTCTAAATCCAATTCGCTTTCAGCACAACTACTTGCAGGAACACAGCCAGGAAACGGCATAGAAGGGTTTAAAATTCAGGTCAAATTTTAAGGTGGTTGGAAAGTTAAGAAGAGGCCATTTCACTCCAAATATATAAGTCATTTTTAAAGTCTAAAACCAAAATAGGATGCCAGAGTGACTTGTCATGTTTGGAAGCTATCTTAAAAAGGTACCTGCATAGGCTGTAAAAATGGAGACTTTAAAAAATTTATTCAATTAGTAGTTTGTTGTCCTTCTAAATATTTCCAGGATTTGAACTCATGAAAACCGAGTAATCTGTTTTCTCTCTTTCGCTCTGGAGAGAAAGCTTAGCTTCTCACCAGCTTGGTTAGCTCCTACACACATACTTTTTCCGACTGATCTTCATGTTACACTGTTTGTGCTCCAAATTAATATTTTAAAGAAAGTTCAAAACCCCTCTACAACTTGACTGTCAGGTGATGTTTGGGATTTAACAACGTTATATTATAAAATGCAAAAATTTTAAAAGGTGACAAAAGTAAAACTTACAACTTGCTGCTTAATATTACAGCATATCCTAGTGATATCATAGACACGAATGAAAACTGTATCACACTGAGCACAATACTGAAGGGAATGTTTTCACTCTCATTTATCTGCGCCCAGTTTAGTTGTAATTTTTTGTTGCCTCCTCTAAATGTGTACTTACTCGTAAATTGCTGTCTTCCTTTTAGCACGATGTAATTATTAAATTTTTATATGGGATTAGGAAACTTTAACCAGAATTAATACACCTAGATAACCTGTACAGAAAAAAGCACTTCGTAAAAATCCAGCACACTTTTAGAAGTTCCCATTATTCCCACCGAAATGAAAAGCAACGCAAGCAATCCTATTGCTCTGAGGGGTTTTCCTCTGCTACTGTTTTCACAGCCACATTAACTGAGTGCCACCCTTGAAAAGGCACTCATCGCTAAGTCTCGACTCTAGATGGCAGCAGCCTCCTTTAGTTTTCAGTTCTCTCCTTCCTTAGCTGCCCGGTCTTTGTTCCTTAACCCTCCAAACAATCCTCTACTTCCTTCTCCTCTTCCCCCAAAATAAAGACTTCAGTGCTGCGAGCTGCACAGTGCGGGGAAGATGACTGGAAGGCATCTTCACTAGAAGAAATCAGGCCATTCCTGCAGTTCAGCTACACGGCTCTTCAAAGCGTACAGAATAATTGAGGCCTGAAGTGGGAAAAAAAGAAAGGAAGATTTTTTTTTCCCCTCCCCCTTCCCCTATCAGTCACCTGGAGAAATGTTAGAAAAATAGTGCTGCTTTTTGTCTAATGACAGCCCCTCAGATAGAAAGGGAGGGGGAAAAGGACAGAGAAAAGAAGGAGACACAGAAAAAAACAGAACAAAAAGGTGCCATTTCATAATGACTTTGAACCGGGGAAAAAAGTCTACCTGAAGAATACAGCTTTATAGCACTGAACAATTTTACAATCTCTCTCTTCAGGCACAGTCTACTGACACTGTGCTGGTGGAGTTTATCAGATGAGCCCAGGCTACTTTATGTGTCATAAAACTTAACACATAAGCAAAGCTATTGCTCAAGCTAAAACACCCTGCCTGAACTCCTTTCTTTTTTCCCTTCCCCTAATATTTGCAGTTAGCTCTGCCACTCAGCCACCGCTCTTGGCACAAGTCTCTCTATTTTTCTATATATGTCCCTCCCGCACCCTGCTGCTGGTGTCCTCCCCCGTAATGCGTCTTAGGTCGGGTACCGGCCCTCCTCCAACTCCAGCGTTTCTCACATGCTCTTTGACGTGACCACATCCCTGGCATTCACGTGAATCCAACAGAAATACAGAAATATCTGAAAGAGAGATTTCTAGAAGTCCGTGCATGCGTAACTCCTGTAAACTGCTGCAGTTAGAGGCTGATTCTGTGAGCCCTCAAGCACACAAGGAGGTTTGTTTGGGCAAACAAGTCCAGTTCAGCTGGATCAGTCCCCTCTATGCAGATTCCCATAAATGTGTTTTCAAAACCAAGCTACTAAACTTTAAGTTCACATCTACTGTCAGCATTTTGAGGATTCCCACATTCACATGTTGTCGTGGTCTTATTTCTACTGGTAAGGACATATAGAGACATCAGAGACCACTCAGGAACTGCCTTTTGGAATAGTTACTGCTGAGGGGTACTTAATGCAGTGCTCTAGTACATCAACATGTTAATTTATCTTAGGGCTATGTTTGTGCTCTCCTCACAACTCACAGACTTCTTTTTTCTGTATAAAACCCACACAGTTCAGTTCCTTACATGCCATTTTGAGGCCCCAAATATCCTACAGCTGGTGAAGCTGAAGTTAAGAAGTGTGGACCTAGCTGCCCTGCTGTGAGGCATACGCAAGGTCTTGTGGAATGATAAAGGCTATAAAAATAGAGAAAACTCCAACAGATGGCTTCATCCTCACCTTTTTCCGGCTGCAGTCAGGAAATGCACTTTTCAATGAGCAGCATAGAAACAAGCCAAACAAGGATTCTGAGAAACAAGGATTTGAGACTAGCAGACTGACACAAAGTACCGTAAGAAACATCTAAACACGTAAGAAACAAAAAAGACCAAGTTTAACTTCTGAATTAATCCCTGACTCACTCTGCTGCAAGATCAGACAATTTTAAGCAGCCTGAATACAGAGCAGGCCTGTTACTAGACTCTACTTGACCACCATTACTAATTACACGATCATTACATGACCTTTCTCACAGTGTGGTTTTACCATACACCTCAAATGATACAACCACAGGCGACTAAAAAAGGCAGCAGTTTTGCTTTCTTCCCCCTCCATCCCAAGCCCCAGGTGCCTCTAACCCTACAGAGAAGCAGGTTAGGGAGCTAACACGTGCCACTGCCCTCCCTGGCATGATCCACCAGCACTCAGCTGAACTTTGGTACTCACACCAGAAGAGGCCAAAACACGTGGCAAGGAACCAGGGCCGGACTCTGCCCGTTAGATTTGCGGTGCGATCAAGTTATTCCTGCTACTTTTGGAGAAGTAACTGATAGCACCAAGTCACGTCATTGCTAAAGGACTCGAACATTAAGTCAACAAATGAAGACTTCCACCTACACACACTTCGAAACTTAACTTTCTTGTCACATGACAAGTGAAGCATCCCAGACATAAAGTGTCTTCCAGAAGACCGCACTAACACTATCCCAATGCTTTTTAAGGAGAAAGCTGCCCAACACTGACATATGTAGTCTGTGTTTTGTTGTGTGCCTTAAGGTAAAAAACTGAAATTGGTGGATCTAAATGTTAAATCCGTCAACTGGATCCAGATGGCTGAACCTGTGTCCGTGTGGGACCCCACGGAAGTCAAAGACATTCCCTGAAGGTGCAAAGGGTTGTTTGCACGAGTGCACTTGCACCACTGGGATCAAAATCTTTACTTTTGTGTCTAACACAATTACGATTCAGAAACGACACATGGAGCATGGCCACTTTAAAAACTGCATCTCGAGGGCCCAACGGAATTTATGAGAGCACCAGAAGTCACCAGTGGTCTCACCCTTAGGACTACAGTAACAAACAATTCTTTTTTGTGCTACTAGAGGGAGCAAAAATAAAACAAATGAAGAAGTAAACTTTATTTTTCTCTTTCTTCTCAATTATTATGAGGTTTATCTATAATTCATAGGTTTTACTACAAGAATCAACATAATATGTGAACGGAGTTCAGATTTATGACTTTATTATCTCAATACACAAGTGAGGCTGATGGACAATGTTACTATTATTTTTCAGACAAGGAATGACAGAGTAATTAACTGCCTTTTTTTTTTTCTCTTTTTAAAATAGGTATTATCTAAAATGAAAAATATAGGCGATTGGGGTGTCCTTAAAAGTCTGGGTGTAAGATATCTAAGATAAAAGGGGTGGCATATGGTAGATATGACATCCTGAGTCACAGTCCCGTATCCCTACTGCACACAAAGTTGTATGCCATTCCAGATTAACTGCTCCTTCAAACTCCACTTTCCCGGCTTTCACTCAGTGCTTGTTTTATGGCATTTAGGATTAGAACTCACTTACTAATTTTCAAAGGAGGATTTTTTCTCCACATCAGTATTTTTACCTTACATCTCCTTTTGTTACGCTCTCTTCAAAACTCGTTCTCTTTCTCTAAGTCAGTTAACTGGTTTGCTTAGACTCCTTTGATGGCCAAAAGACAGACAGACATAGGGAGAAACTGGCAGTTCTTGGGATAATTCACCTCATGTATCTTAGACATGTATGTTTTAAAAGGGATGGAGATGTCCATGTCTTTCCATCAAACACAGAATGAACTCTTCCTATCTACCTGACTAGTGAAAGGAGTCATACCAAGAGAAACACTGAATATTTATTTATCCACGGTAATACCTTCAGCTGTTACACTGAAGGCAACAGATGACATCATTGAGAAATTAAGGCAACTATTTCCACACAGCTGATAAAAAAGGTGGTGGTTTGCACAATGTATTTAAGAGCAGAGAAAAAGGAAAGCAAAGAAAAAAAAAAAAGACTCATTTGTTTGACAAATTGTTTGACTGCCCAACAAATTGCTTGGTAACTTTTCTACTCCTATTTGCCGTATGTGTACATTTATGAAAACGGCGTCTGAGCAAGGGACCATGGAAGGTGTCTGAAGGCAACACAGGGCATGCCGATACACCCTTGACTTTAGTGCATCAGGGCTTGTAATGACGGACTAATTTGGTTCTAAGCACTAGCTTGGCAGAAACAAAATACTTTTAGACTATTAATAGAGAAACTTTTCACAGAAGCTGTGACCTTTATGACTTAGCCTGGTTTACAGCCCTACCCCTGTTACAGTTAAGGAGATCCTTGCTGCAAAGCAACACGTTTCTGCCTTTTTCTCCCAATTATAAGGGAGTGCTAACGTAGAGCAACTCTTTAGTACACATACTGATGCAAATCCCTTCGAGGTGTACTGAAACATGGTAGGGGAAAACACAGGGTTCGTGGTGCTTTGAACAATAATGTCCCCTAACGTCCCACAAAAATCTGTCCTCAGTATCGACAGCCACTCTAGTTGAAGGCCGATGGAGATTTGAAGACACTGATCTCTATGCTGTGATAATAAAACTAATTAATAGGAGAAAATATTATCAGTCGCAATGTTGCAGTGGAGTTGGGGGTGGGGGGAGGAATGTACTGAAGTGGTTACTTCTCCCACTTCAAAGTCAGACATATGTAACAGATTTCTAATGACTTTGAGTATAATTAAACCTTTAAAAACAGTATTGCAGATGCCTGATGGAAAACAGTTTCGAAACACATCAAAGAGGACAGTCCATTTACTATTTCAGCCTTTATTTGCCAAGCCATGTGTCAACAAAAAAATTGTTTGTTAAGGTCACTGAGACTACAAGAACCAGGAAAATAACTGTATCAGGATCATTTTTAACACACGTTGTTGAAGTCTAAAAATTGGGTAAATATGTAACGCAAAATATACATCTGCATTTTTAGACACATTAAATCAACTTTTTTTTTTAATTGTAAAAGATACGGATTCCTCTGACTCCACCTGCTCGTTGCTGTAACTCACAGCAGCACACAGAACATCAGCACAAGGACATATAGTCTAAAAGGACAGGTACATGGGATTAAACAAACAAAAAAAAGACATAAAACAATGTAAAAAGACAAGAAATTAGCTTCAGAAATACAAGCTAGAGAGAGAAATTTGGAAATAATTAGACCAATTGGTGCAGGAATTCTAGTTCTTCCTGGCACTGCAGAAATGAGGAGCTCTACACGGATGTGCCAATAGCTCAAGCAGCAGAACAGCAACAAGCATCATTTTGTCATACTTCAAAACCAGAGGGTTCAACAAGCTACCAACTCATTAGAAGCAAACAGTGAGAGCAGCTAAACGACCGGTATCGCAGCAGTTTTACGCTTTGCAACTATTCATGCCACAAGAAATGATTTGTAGTGATGTTCTGAATGTAAAGAGTGATAGAATAGTTCACGTGAAGCACGGTTCTTAAATTTATCCTATTCTTAGTAACAGAGTCTAATGATGGCAGACCTAGCATTAATTCGGTCTCAAGAAGAGAGCGCAGAGTGAAAACTCTCCCTGTGAAAATTATTTCAGCCACATCTTTGACAGCTGGCCCACAACCACGTTACCCAGGGAATGCCAACTTTGTGAGATAACCGAGGGGAGATAGCAGAGCTCTGCACAGCCAAGAATGTAACGATAGGAAGTGATTATTCACTATTTTTTCTAAGAACTGGAGGCTTAAACTGAACAGAGGGAAGAACTTTTTTTTTTCATGTAACACATACTTGGAACTCACTGCCACCACATACTGCAGAGGCCAAGAGAATAAATGGGCTCAAAGGAGGACTAGACAAGTTCACAAAGGGCAGGGCCATATATGGATATTAAACATTAAGGTCAAGAAGTAGCCTTGGAGGCTGAAGGTGCATAAACTACTGGGGTTTCTTAAGCTATAAAGTAGAAGATGGATAGAAGGAGGGGATGTAGGTATTCCAGAGAAAGAATCACTGTATACCAACCTCAGTTTTTGACTCTTTTGCTAAACAGTAGCCAGATTACTGGGACTGCTTGGACTGACTCAGTATGAAGGATTTTAGACTTTGGTCAGTTATTTCTACACACACACACACACACTAGTGAAGCACGCCCTTTTGAAACCAAATGCCAGCTTTAGTGAAGGACTCCCATTTCAGAGGAGTAGGAAGGCTGGTTCTTACGCCAGCAGAACTAGGATGACCTCCAAACTCCACATTGCTAGGGGTGTTCACAAATACATGGCACGTGCAATAAATGACAGCTTTAAAAATGGCAGACCCAAGGAATCACGCTCATCAGAAAGGAGAAGGTTCAATTTCCCACATCCAGTCTGCCCTTCAGTCCAACAAGGCAGGGCTCTTTGCTGTACACTGTCCAGTGTTTTGTTCAGTCTGAATCTAGATGACAAGCTGATGAGCACTGTACCATTTCCTATTCAAGGGTATTTTATAGTCCCACAAGGACATGCCATCTTCTCAGTACCATCTAGCCCAGGAAGCAGGTGTAGGGAGCATGAAAAAATATCTAAGGGCATGGGAAGGTGGTAGGTGGGCTTCTTGATCTCAGTGCAAGAGGCTGCAGGAAGGGTGAGGAGCCACTGCCAAGGCAAATGGAGAAGGGACAACAGCAAGAAAGAACAGGACATGTAGGCTTCCGAGGTGACCGAAGCAGACTGGAAGCAGCAATATGCAGTGTGACAGGCTGACAAGTAGCAGAGATTTCAAAAGCTAGCTCAACCGAACAAGCCTCCTTGATCTCGTTGTTCAGACCATTTTCTTTAAAAACACCCCTACTCTAAGAGCGGAATATCTTGGCAACTTTTGCTTATCAGGTCTGGTGGTAGAAGTAACAATACCATAGAAACCACTTTAATTTTCTCCTCTGAAATCACTGTAGGGCTTAGTGCTTGCACCAAGATCATACACAACAGTATTTAACGATATTAACATGACACAGTGATGGAGAGGGTGGCTGGGAAAGGGGAACTTAAAAAAAACCAAAACCACCCAACAAAAAACCTTCCACAAAATTGCCTGACGAGTCATTTTTGTGAAATGAAAAGTAATTTACACAGCAGTTTTACAGAAAAGAGAATTATGCAGTTAATCGGCGCTGCTGGATAATTACACTGTACATGAGGCCTTGCTTTTAGGGAAAAATATAAGCTAATAAAGAGAGTCAGACGATCGGTAATGGCAGGGCTTTTGGGAAATACCGGAGACACAAAGCTAAATAATTTAAAGCTAAGGAGTATAATGACTGCGAAACTGAATTATTTTAAGTTTACATTAATTCTCCACCCAATTACGTATCTAACATTAAGTCCAAAAGCTAGAGAATTCCCCTCGGCTGCAAACAATCACAGCAACAGCGAGAAAGCCGAGGGGATGTGATCCGGAACATGACCGGACTCTGAATGCCTCCTCCCAGCTGCTGTGTACATCCTTAATATTCAGAGGTCTGCTAGAGAATTAAAGCCAGTTTACACTTCCCTCCAGTTACTGCTGGTTCAAGTAAGGTCTCTCCCTAATACGGTCAACGGCAGTCAATCAATTTTCTTTGCGGCGCCTTTCTGTACCTTTCAAGCACCAGCAGCAGATGGCTCAGCCTGGCTGCCTCACTGCCACGTTCGTACCAGAGGAACCAGCGAAAAGTTAAACAACATTAAATTAACAATGAAAACGATGAGTGGTGTAATGAGAGCGTTTCATTACCTTTGCGCTGTAAGCAATTTAGCCCTGATTATTATTGACCTTTGGTGATGCTGCATCCAAGTAAAACGCGCTATCCTAAAAAAGCACGGGTATATGGAAGGCAGACACTGTTTCTGAGTGTATTCATAAATAAACCAGACCTTCTCCCTCCCTGTGTTAGAGGTTTACCTTACAGCTGAGTTATCAGCATTCAGCAGTCACCCTCACTTTGCGTCTGCGCAACGAACAATACAAGAACAACTTGACACAGTACACCTGGCAAATTATTATTATTATTATTATTTCTACGGCACCCAAAAGAGCACTAGGTACTTCACAAAGTAGTTAAAAAGACGAACTGTGCTGCAGTGAGCTAATACTGGGTGAAACAGTAGAACTGCACAGGGTGGAGAAACAGGAGGAGGTGGCGTAAGAAGAGGAAGTATGCGGGTTACAGGAATAACATTAAACAGCTACCAGTCTGGGGGACAGGAGGTTCAGTGCATGCTGCCTGTTGTTATTCCCCACTGAGTTCACAGGAATCCCTGTGACGGGACATTTTGTCAGCACGCTTTCCAAATCTACTGTTTTTTCCAAAAGTGCCGTTTGCTCGCACGCCAATCTGCATCTTCTTTCGCTGAGGTTTTGCGGCCTGAAAGCAGACATATTTGAAAGTCTTGCCAGCTCCAAAGTAAATACGACTGTTAAGGACTTACGGTTCGACAAACAGCAGCCACAGACTTTGAAGCTTTCCCTGATTTCACAGCGACGGCACGATAAAGTCTGAGACTCTGGGCCAAGATGCACCAGGCCAAACGCACAGGAGCAGGTCGCTTCCCTGCACACTGCACAAGGCACCAGCAAACCACACCGTGGGACTCGGCACCTCGCAGCCCAGGCTGCAAGAACTCGCAGCCGACTTTTTTCTCTTGCTCACTCTTCATTTGGATTTTCAGGGCTCGCCGCTCAGGGAACCGCGCAGCCCACTTGGTGTAGCTGATCTACTCCCACTGAAGTGCCAGGATGCTTCGTGAGCCTGCCGCTCCCACGCACCTCCGTGTCCCGGCAGCGCTTCCCTCTCCTCTGCCGGAGGGATCGCGGCATCCTTCCCCCGCTGAGAGCGCTGGGGACAGCCCGCGGGGGAGGCGGAAGACAGGAAGGTGCATTAAAAACCGAGAGACCGGGGACAAAAAACAGCGCTCGTTACCAAATCCATCTACCAGTACAAAACCAGCTGCCACACAGTCCCCTGCTCTCTGGGCAGCCGCATACCGTCCAGAACAAAGCACGCTGTTGGCGCCTCCGGACTATTAATAATAGTAAGGTATGTGCTGCAGCGGGAGGGAGAACCACGAGGGGCTGGTGCTCCACAGGGCTGGCATAGGGGATGGCTCTGCTCCAGGCTGCCTGCCCAACACACTGGAAAACTGGACTTTCCGGGGGCCTCCGAAGGGTGCTTTTCTCCCGCCTGCAGTACTCTTCGGAGGGTTTCTGCCCGGAGTGGGTTGCGCTGAGCCAAATGCAGGTGGGACGTGTTCCTGCTTGCTCTCCAGCCTTCCCAACGGGTACTATGGCCCCTGATGAAACGAAGCTGCTGAGCTCACCCTGACAGATAAAAGCTTCCTCTTCATCCTGCCATGCCTGGGTGGGGTTGATAGAGGTCACTGGAGCCAGCGGTGAGCATCTGAGGAAGAAATTCCCACTAGCCCCTTAACCCAAGCGGAAGCAAGAGGGACAGCAGAGCCTGCCAAACGGACCATTCAGGTTTGTCCAGGACCCACTGCAAACGTAGGGATTAGGATGGTCTCACAAGACACAGACGAGAGAAGAGAAAAATTCAGAATGTTTTGATGGAAAACATCTCAGTCCCTGCTAATAGCCTCAAAACCCAGAGGTTTTGAAAGGGGGCAAAGGCACTGAGAAAGGAAGGGGCACAAGTGGAAAAAAAAAAAGGAGATGCTAGTGTCCACCGGTGCACCATTCAGCACGGGGTGACACGTCCAAGGGAAGTGAAGTGTGTATTCACAACGATCTGCTGCACTTCAGGCCTTGGATCGCCTTTAGGTTTCCACACACACGACGTGCCCCTGAGACGCGACGTGTCCCTGCTAGGGCGCTTCCTCCCGCCTCAGATGGCTGACAAACTGCAGAACAACGCACACAGAAACGAAACCCTCGACTGCTGGCTTACTGAAAAGGATTGCAGACGGCTAGCTGCTAGAGGCATTACTAAATATGTTGAAGTTTCATAGCCGAGTTTGCTCTCGTTACTGTTTGCGGTTCTGGTTTGGATACAGCAGGAACGGCCAGGCAGGGCGAACGCCTGCTGTCGTGCAGGGCTGCTGCAACACCTCTTGGTCACCGGCGGAGCTGAGCGAGGCTTCCCAGTTCGTTTCTGCCAGCAGCCTACCCTTGCTGCGGAGCTGCGCTG
>Ga0181612_169140_pt1 | contig 15024 bp, 11 predicted proteins | sample HoacroProtozoa21_FD_119630 | JGI IMG/M metagenome (GOLD analysis project Ga0181612, IMG submission 119630) | Hoatzin crop microbial communities from Cojedes, Venezuel. Combined Assembly of Gp0051906, Gp0051904, Gp0051908 | reverse complement strand
CTGTAGGGATGCATATATGAGACAAGGAATATTTTTGGAAGAATTTAAGCTCTCATCTCACCCACTACCCAGGATAAAAAAATTCAGAGTATTTGTGGTTAAATAGTTCCCTTCTTTCCCATTCAGAGCTGTTTGATTCACCTGTCTCTCAGAATGATTTTTGCCAGATGACCCAACACTACGCCGAAGTGTGAAAATTGATTTCGAAATAGTGACAATTCTGATGAGGATGGGACAATACGGATGCAGTAAATACTTGCTCATGACGCAGAAATGCAAATTGTACAGTATGCATGCAGAAGAGTTAATACAAAAGAAAGTGTTTTTCTGTCAAGACAGGTGCGCATTTTGAATTGTGCTGCCTTTTGTTAGATATTTTAATTACAAGTGGATAGAGATAAGCTAGCACTCAAAATGCTAGTGAGCTGATATAATGCTTTGTATTGAGACCACAGGAATGAATAGCTTTCTCGTTACCAATCTCAGGCATGAACAGGCAAAAGAAAAGGTAATGTAAATTTTAGAGATCGGTCTAGAGAGCCTGCTTCCCTGTACACCAGCCAGCTAGGGGCAGTGGAAGGGTAGCTCCATTACCAGGCCTGGTACAGTCTGTTTGGACTCCTGATTTTTAACAGTAGCACTAGCGATACTTAGTGGACAAAAGTTACCAAGAGAAAATGCTTTTACTGAGTGACAGGCTGAAGTAATATAATGAAGAAGATTGTCTCGCACAGACAAAGAGAGTGGTAGGTTGATCTAACGTCTCAGTTCTATCTCAACCGTGAAATTAACAGGCTACAAAAGCTAGTGCTCAGGCGAGGTGAAGCGGAACTCTCTGAGGAAGGAGTGGACTCTGCCTCCCAAACGTCACTAAGGAAGTGCTGTGATTCAGAGCTTATCAGACCTGAAGTGACAAAGCAAGAATGTACCTTCCACAAAGCCTCCAGCTACGCAGCTCCGATGGGCACTGCTGCTGGCATGGAGTTGTGATATCGATTGCCGGGCTAGCACTACCTGTTGTCCTTGAAGTTGACGGCACATGTCTTCTGACTTTGCCCTCTGCATTCAGATTTGGGTGCTGGATGTTAGAGGGCTCTTTTTTTTTTCCTTTTTCCTTTTATTTCCCTCCATAGACACTATGGTAAACACTCTGTTTAATTACCGAAAAGAACTCGATGTCTAGGTCAAGTTCTCATCCACCACTAAAGTCCTCAGGAAAGATTTTAAAGAGTGGAATGAGGAGTCTGAGGCACTCTGCAGCACTGGCAATGACAGTGCCCTTGGCATCTACTGAGACACCGTAGATCCTGTGGCTGATGCAGCCTTTTCGGAGACTGAATATTTCCTGGGGAAATGCATCTGGTTGAACTCTCTCAGCCACATCCCTTTTTCTCTCTAGGGCATGAGAAGGGCCAACAAAACTGTACTGTATAGGTCCTACATATTTGCAAAGTGATGATGAGTCGCTCTCTTGCTCTCTCTCTGTGTCTTTCTCAAGGGAACTTAGAAGAGTGATTCAAAGAGCTTTGGGAATGAAGGTTTTAATAACAGCCCTGGACTGTACATGCTGGTCTTCGCGTTTGGCCTGACATTTTGTTTACTATAGTGTTTGTGAAATAGGGACAAGCCATAAACATTCATCTAGCTGCACCTCTGCAAGACATGCTCTGACACGCAGGAGTATTTTCAGTGGAAGTGTTCCTGCAGTCATCTTGGAGCTTTGTGGGTTCTCAAGTCATCCAGTTAGGGAGAAAAACAACCATAGCATGTTACCGAGGTCGCAGAATGAATAAGACATTGTGAATAGTCATGCTGGTAACAAAAGCTTTGGTGAGTACTTGGTGAGAACTGTGGGGGTTGGCAAAAGTTTGCAGAGCAGTTCAAAATAATGAAGCACATGGAAAAATGTTAGCTTGTGGATAATTTCCAGGCAAAAAGCAGTTTCTGAATAAACTGTTCAATGTGGGGATTTCACTCCTCCTTATTTTTATCTGAGCTGTGAATCACCTGGTCATCATCTTGAAGGTAAATCATTAAGTAAAAAATTTAGGGGGGGAAGGGGAAATCAATGTGTTGGGTTTACTCTGTGTCCCAGAGCAGTGAATAATTGCTTTGTGTTGCTGTAGCAACTGATGACTCAATTCCCTAAGCTTAAACTTCTCACTAGTGGTATCAGATGTTCTGAGTGGGTCATAAATGTGAATGTATCTTCTTTGCATCAGAAATTTTGCCAACAGGTAAAATAGCTTTCTTTCCTATGCTCTTTAAAAGATGGCGTATGCTAATATGCCTACCTAATAACTTTTCCATTTGTGCCATTTGTGACAAAGCTTTTCTCCATATCAGGTGTTACTGTTGATTCACTACTTCCTTCGTGAACTGCTGGGATTTTATCTGAAAGTTTCAATCAGAGGTGTGTTTATAAGCTCTTCTCAAATATAGATTGTGAACACTTGTACAATTATTGTCCCAGCATCTGTAGAAAATGATATAATGTTCTACAGGTCTGGACATGAAAAACGGGTATCGTATTACCTGCCTACAGTCTTGCAGAAAGTCTATGGTAGAAAGAGACATACACTCCAGATATCCTAAGATTAACCCCAGAGCCTTAAACACACAATCATCCAAGCTAAACTCCAACTTTGCGATCATGGGTCCAGGCATATCTGTCCCTAATATGATAAAAGGCAGAAATATACGGGCACAAAATGATGGGGTGAGGTTAAGTGTCAGACTGTTTACTTACCTCGGTCTTATGAAATCCTAGCATGTTGATCTGTTTTTCCTCCCTCTGAGGCAGATTTTCAGATTTTTCCTCACTTGAAGTTCACTTTGGACTTTCGGTCGCTGTTTTCCTCTTTCTTCCACAAAATATGAAGAGGTTTGCCACCTGTCAGGAAGTTTCCAAGGGAAGAACAGAGCTGGTATCAGCAATCAGCTGAAAAGATGAACACACTTATTATGCAAAAGTGTATGTTTAAGAACTAAAATATTCTAAAATAACATTGTAGTTGTTTTTGTGCTTTATGTACAGTATTAAAAATAAAATAGTCTACCACAGGTAATTTATGAAAGCAGCTAATAATGAGTTCATTATTGCATAGTAAGCCAATGTTGCAGTAGTGGTTATAGGCCTAGCCAAGTCCTTTGATCTTCTGGTTCATTAATGTATAAATGAAAAGACTTTAGCTTTCATCTTACATTCATCGGCTAATTATCTCAGTAACTGGTCTCACTCAGGTCTCACTCAGTTCTTATTCAAGGACTTACCCTTTCATTTTCCATCCTCTATGCAGGGAGTGAGTCACCAGAGTCATGATTTATTGTCCTTTCTTATAAGAGATTTGTTATTTTCACAGCTCTGTCCAAAGGATTTATCTGTCTATAAAATTTGCAACTGAAAGAATTTGAAAAATACCAGGTGATGTAGCTATTTGTAGTGACACCACTGTATATTAGTTAGGAAGAGCTGGTTCTAAATATGAAAATGCAGTGCTTAAGAGTTCAGCCAACATCAGGGCTGAACAGAGTATCATCAGAGCATTACTATACACTTCAGACTTCTTCCTCTGCTCCCAGTTGATCAAGACACAAAACCGATGACTGTGAATAAGATTTGATGTTAAAAGGGCATTTAAAAAAACAATGATGTTGAATTCTTGGATCTGCTAGCCTGGGCATTAGAGTGCACTCTGTCAGAGGTGAACAGCAAATAATTTCCTCTTGGAAAACTTTCTATCAGTTTTAATCTTCCTATCAGCTCTATGATCTCTACACAAGAACATGGTGCAGTTTAAAGCTTTCATTCACTTCTGAATATTGCAAACGGCCACTTTTATTTGGACCAATTTCAGTCAAAATGTTATATGTATATAATATATATATATTAATATTCATTCTCAATTCTAAATTAGTGAAATCTGATCTGGATGGTGATTTTAAAATGTGGTCTTTGTTTTATACACAGATTGTGGTTTTCACTTTGAATCTGAAAGAATATTAACAGATACCAAATGGTGCCTAGTAGATGATTTCCAGTCTGTATCTTCCCCCTCCCTCCATTTTTTTCATTATTTTAATAATAGTAATAGTTATTATTTTTCAGTTTCAGAAAACAGGAATATTATGTTCCTGACTTAGAACTTGCATACCAAATATTTTATGCTAGGATGCTGAGACATACATCCTGTGTTTCTTATTACAGTAAACAAAATACATTTCTTGAAGAATTCTGTCATTAGAAACTCACATTAAATTCGTACATTGCGGTGTTGAGATAATGAATGATTGGAATGGTAAGACTGCTGATATGCCTGCAAGTCCTAGTGTCATTTCTTGTTCGTTGTATGTTTCAATGAGTGATTAATTCATGCATGAACGTATCATGGCTTACCTGCCTTGACTGCCATTGATTTTCTAGGGATGAGAGCTGGTGCTGGGAATGGAGCTCAGTCTGTGCAACTATGCTACATGGAGAAAAGTGCTGAAGGTAATATTTAGCAACGGTTGGATACTCACGTATAATTAACCATCATTTTCAGAGGAATTTGCTTCTGTTATTTTTTTGCTATACACAACTGGACATGAACAGGTGGCTGCTTTCTTTTAACTTGTACCCTTATGGGCACTGGAGTTCACGGTGCCTCAGTGCCTCTATATATAGCATTATTGGAGATGTGAAAAAGGATATGATGTACAGTTTAGAAGCTGAAGTGACATGGCAAGAGGAACATTACAGTGGATTGTAACTGGAGCATGTGGCTGAACATGAGCAGGGCAAAACTGAGCCAGATGACTATGATAATCTTCTTGCCAGAATGTGGTGAATCACTGACTAGTTTTTAAAGGGAAAGGTGCAAATACCATCCTTCGGAACACTTAAAACTAGTCTAGATGATAGACTAGTTACAGTGGCAATTATAATAGTAGTTTCAATTCATGGAATACACCTGATTGATCAAGGAACTGATTTAGAAACACAAATAAACCCCAAATCCTATAGCAATTTGGTCTGATCACTTATCTGACTGCGGTTTCAGCAGGAGGTTAACTAAAAACCTCCTGAGGTCCCTTCCAACCTGAATTATCCTACAAAACAGATACATCCAAGCATACTGTGAAGAAAAGAAATGTAGAAAGTGACTGTATCATTTTTTATACTGTCCATAAGTTGAAACTCCTCTTTCCCCTCACTTTCCCCATTTTTTTTCTCCTCCCTTTTCTTCTCCTCTGGTTTTCTTCTTTTGTAAGTCCTTGGCATATTAACCTGCTTTCCTGTGTAGCTGTCTTGTGATCCAAAAACATGCTATTTGTGCACTTGTACATACCCAAGAATGCTCAGACATGTGCATGTTGTGCCAGTCACCATTTAGATTAGATCATCAAGACCAACAACTAAGTTATGTAATTGGCAGTGATGATGGAATAGCCAATTCATTTTAGTAGCATTGGTGCAATCTCCTAGTACAGAAATCGACTGAAAGACTGTGTCCATTCTTTCCTCCAGATGTGGCTGCTCCATAGGTGCTTCTTTCAGGTACGCTCTTGAGAGGCATTTCTGCAAAGTGTGGAGGTGCATGGTAAAGCCACCTGTCTGCTGAATCCTCAGCTCACTTCACTCTTTTGGGATGATTGACTCCCACTACTAGGGTGATCACAGCAGGCATTGCTGCCTGTTAATATGTCCTGGCACTTAAATAGAATTACTTTCATACCAAATAAGCTCATAGAGTTCTTCTGTGGAAACTGCATGTAAGTAGAAGGATTGCCTGCAAGGCATGAGACCAGCGATGCGATGACCTGAAGATCACAAAACCAGCACCAAGGCTTTTGCTGGCTTACTAGAAGAATGGGGAGCAGCTCACAGAGAGATTCACACCTTTGAAATTCAGGGCTGTGTTGCTGTGGGTCACTGAGTCTAGTTTGCAAGCCACAGAATGAGTCCTAGTAAAGTCACTACAATTTTTCTCATTCTTTCCTCCCACAGATGCACCATACCAGCTGCTAAAAGCCATTCCAGCAAGGGCATGGGAGAAACCTGGAAGAAGGTTTTTCTTTCTAAATAAATCAAGTAATTAATTCTGAGTAATGGAATGTTGCATAGGAATCCTGTACAGGGGTGAAGAATTGCCAGCTTCATGCCAGTGCACTTCACTGCAGCACCTGTGATACTGTTCACACGGTCACTTTGCATGATTTAACAGCCAGATCGGTAAACGGCAAATGCAGCTCTTCAATGCTCACTGATCAAACAACTACATAGCTGAATAAAACTGGCCCCTTCTCCTGGCAAAAAGGATATACATGTACTTTCAGCTGGGAACAACGTGCCAGATGTAAGGATTAGAAAAATGAAATCTTTGCAGAGTAGAAGGCATCTGGATAATATTAAAGCTATCAGACATGGACGGCCCATCTCAAAGACTAGAGTAGCAGAACTCTAAGGACAAAGACTGAACTCCTGTGCTCTTAAAGTTTAATTAGCATGATAAGCCCTAGTACAATAGTCTGGTATATGCAAGACCTTCATTTATGGGGTCCCTACTTAACTCTGAAGAGTTTTCATATCTAGACGTATCCACTGAAAATTGGAATGTCTCACAAACAGGAATGCATTCATCTTTATATTGTTACGTTATTTCGAGGAGAGTTGGCTCATTGGCGACATATACTAGAGAGACCTAGAGAGACAAATCGCTGCAAGGCTGTGGCAGAACCCAGAAATAACCCAGGCCTCTGAAGTCCCATTTATGTCCTGCTTAGCAAAAGCACTCCACAGTGCAAGTTTTGTAGTGGGAACCAGCTGACTTTCTCTGAGGTTAGTGTGAAATATTTTCCTAGTCTATCGTCCATCTCCAGTAGAACAATATTTGCTCTGGTTACACATGCATTGAATATGCATATTCCCTTGCAGACAGTGTACTGGTATGTCCAGCTAAGGGATGTGAAGGAAACTCTTGGAACATACAAGGATATGACACATATTTCTACTGAAAGATTTCATTTTAACTGCTAGCAAAGTGAAAGTATAGTAAGGAAAGGGTGCATTGTTTCAATTTCATTGTGCAAACAAATAAAAGTACTTGCAGTTCCGTGGAATTTTAACACAGTTAATCATAAACCTGATGTTTGCATCTCACGGGCACTGAGCATTGTGTAGATATTGGAGTTGGGATAAACTGGTTTAGAAAGGTTTGCCTGCTATAGCTATGTTCAAGGGTTAACCCTCACTCCCCCACTCAGATGCTGGCAAAGGAAATAGCCTCAGAAAGATTGGAAGTTAGCCTATAAATTGTTCACACCTCATGCTGTCTTGCAGGTAGCTGCTGCTTTGAGATGTCCCCAAAAGATCTGTTCTGGTGTGATTCCTAAGGCTAACTTGAACCATGAAGGGTTGGGTTTTTAATGCCCTTTTAACCTATGCAGTTCTTAGACCCCTTCATTCATTTCTGTGAAGCTGTTCCAACTTTGCCTTATGGCAGATACATCCACTCCCTGAATCTAAATGCTGAAATCTTGGAGGCTTCTTTAATAGCCCTTCCCAAATACATGAATGTACCCATTTGAATGCACTCAGCTCACATTTATGCACCGAGATGGACATATGCATAATGAGTTTCTTACTTTATCCCCTTCTCAGTCATTCTGTCATGCAGTGCTCACCCACATGCACACAGACATGCATGAAAATGCATGCATACAGAATCTTATTACTCTTCAGTGTCATGAAGAGTGAGAAGCTCACATTGAAACAGTCAGATGCTCTGCACCCCAACCTGTCTGTCTCTGTATTCTCAGTTAGGATCTGTGTTGTGCCGTCCTGTCCTTGAACTGGTTTTGACCTATGTCTAGACATCGCTATTAGTGTCCAAGTACGCCCTTGACTCTTCATCTCTATTCCATTTTGCCACATGGTATGGATTACAAGGGTGACTACCTTGAAAAGTAACTGACAACAGCGTGAACAATACCCATTTTCACATAACTGGCCCTGCCATCCTTTTTCATTCCCATTTTATTGGCTCCTTGATCTGTCCTTATGACATATAAGTGGTCTTTTGGAAGCCTATTGTCCTTACTTTTTAATTTTCTGCTTTCCCAGCATGTAAAAGAAACCACGCATGCTCCTTGTAGGTGTCTGCTGGAGATTGTCTCAAACCAAACCCTCTCCTCTGAACAGCTTTTAAATTTGGGAATGTTCAAACCATTGAGATTTACATAGACCCCAGGGGGCTCTAAGGAAATCCAGAACCCCTAAACTGGGAAAAGTTTAACTTGATAACAAACACTGTTTGAATCAGTATTCTGCACCTGAGAGTCACCCATTTGTAGGCTTCCTAAAAGGTCTGACTTCACACGCTGTATATAAAATGCCACAGTGAAATACAGATACAGAGTCACTGATGAGGACCTAAATGCAGGAATGAACTTGAACTCTTGCCCAGCCAACCTACAGTGCTTATCCTCACTCCTTCTTATATTTGTAGCTCAGTAACAAGGTATCACATGACATAAGGGCTCTTCCAAGCTCTACAGCTGTGCTCCCGTTCCCCGTCTCTGTGAATCAGTGGCAGCTGGTGGATTGCACAGTGGTTTGTAGTTACAAATGATCCTAGCACAAACTTGCTGCTATATTCACCAGATTTTGGGAGTGAGTAGTGCAACACTCATAGGAATGGTTGTGCCTCTCCTGGCCCCTGTGGTTTTATCATGTCCTGATTTATGAACGCAACAGGAAAAGTATTTGAGCCCTGCTAAAAGTTTATCTCACTGTATTTGTGTTCCTTTGTCTATCTTTGTTCATTACTTTGTGCTTGCATTCAGTGAAAGATAGTTTGATGTTCTCAAAAAATCAAAGGTTTTGTTTTGCTTTGGTCCTGGCAGCATCAAGGCGTTTGCTAAGAGGTTCATACCACAACAGATGATAGAAAAGAGCCATTAGGTCGTTTTGCCATGCCTGTTGTTCAACACCTACTCTTGCATAGTCATGATGCTTTTTCTCTGAGAGATCATTGCGAAGTCAGTATAGCCTCATCATAACCTCTTTTGACTTCTGAAAAGCCAATATACACAACTATATTAAAAAATGCTTTTAGATATACATTGCCAAAACCTCATAGAAATCCATGGAACCGTGTCAGTCCATACGGGCAGAAAATAGTCTTACATAAAGTTTCTTACCAATTGGTCCTGTTGACTCCTTGCAAATTTTTCACATTTTTTTTTCAAATTAGAAGTAAAATATAACAGATTCTGCACTGGATTTAATGGTCTCCTCAGTGCTACATATCTTTTTATTTGCCACGGACATTATTTAGTAATATTAATCTCTCCCCATTTCTCATACAAGTTTACACCCAACAATTTGAGCAGCAATGGAAGCTCTTGCACAAAGGAGTGGCTGGATGCCACTGCACTGTTACATTGAGTTGGTTTGACCTGCATGCTGACAAGACCAGAACAAACACATGATTAATAATAAGGCTATATTCTCTTTAGGATTTGCATTTTTGTCTTTCAGTGTTTGTGTAAGAAATTTGTGTTTGCCCTGCTAGTTTGTTCTAGCCCTTTGTTACCCTTATCATTTCCATGGAAAACTTAACTTCTTATTTATAATTTTATTTGATTTCTACCCTATGTGCCTTCTATTTCTTACTGCAGGTGTCTATTTTTTTTTTCTGTGAATCTCTCTCTCACAACATGAAGAGTTTTGCAGTGACCCTTGCAAAAACTCTAGCATATTTTTTCCTGCAAGTCCTTAGATTAACAGACGCACTCTGGATTTTGCCTTTTCTTTATCTTTAGACTGCCATGATAAGAGAAACTGCTGTGACATTTCCAAGAACATGTCCATCCCTTGAGCCGTGATGTGTGGAAAGGAGACCAAAGGGTCAAGATAGGGGTGGTCCTCCCCAGGAGCAGAAGAAGTGGTGCTTAGCTGGTACTTTCTGCCTGGCAGCTGGCTTTGCTGGGGAAGAAATTTGAGGGGGCTTGTTTTTGTCCCATTGTTCATCAGATTGTCCAGTACAGCTTTTGAGGCATATCTGGAGTTGCAGCACATCTCCTTTTCATTACGACAGCGTACAGAACCAAAGGGCTTTATTACTTAGTCACTTCCAGTTCATTGTTTGCAGTTTACAGCAAGTTAGAGTCTGTCTGATGACTGGGATGTATGTGAAGAAGCTGAGTAAATATTAACATACATAGCTGAGTTGGTTTAGAAAGTGAACCTTCATAGAATTGTATGCAAAGCTGATAGTCTCTTGTGACCATTGCCTCATCATTACTATCTTTACTTACAATTTATCCAGAATGGTGACCACCAGAGCTATAATGGGCTTTTTCTTGAGTTGAATATGTTTGGAAAAATCCAGACAAAATACTTAGGCTATTTTCTAGAATGATGCCATCATTTATTCATATTTTTTAAAAAAGTAATCAATTTTTTCCCTCTTTTATGAGAGAAAAGGAGTCTGATTTACAGAGCTTCCAAGTGCTAAGATCTGAAATGGAATTGAATGGGAGCTGTGCTTTCAGTACTTCACATAACTTTACAATACTAAGTGTTCTAAACATGGTGCTTAGGCTTCTCAGAATGGACACCTTGAATTATTAAACGCCTTTATCTTGATCATTTTAGGATTCTCCATTAATATAGGGATAATAAGTTATTACCTTCTCACCTCACTAGAGAAGCATAAAGAGAAATATTTTGATGCTATTACTGTAATATTAGTGCTAATGCCTTAACATAATACACTAATGTACATATGTTAAATGTTCATTTACATTATAAATAAATGTGTTACTATAATACCTCAAATATCATGAGGATGAACACTATAAGAAAACTCATGAGGAAATGCATGGAAATTTTCAGAACAAGTTTGAGTCATCTGCAGCAAATGGAGCTCAGAGCCACTGAATGTGTGGTATTTGCTAGCTTCTCTTCAAGTGAGTACCGTCTTGTCTGTGTCCTAAGTACCTCCTAACTTGTCACAATGTTAATAACGTTATTCTAGTTCTGTTTCTTGGGTATGGTTTCTAGGTTTTGAAGAAGTGATGTGCAAACATAGCTGTTTCAGCATTGATTGTATCCTGTCAGTTAAGCCCACAAACGAAACCTTTAGATTCCCTGTACAGGACTCTGCCAGTTGTACTGAGAGTCATGGCTGGGCCAAATGGGGGACTGGCTGGAAAATTTGCCATTTCAGGAAGGTGCACAGAAATAGTCTTTGTTAGCTGCTGGGAAGGACCTGTAAAGCCAGGAAGCGGGCAACACCAAGTGTGGAAGGAAGCTGCAGGGAATGCAGCTCTTCATCAGGGAATCCATTATGTGGACTATGATTTGTCAATGAGCTGTAAACTGGCTAATTTTGATTGGATTTTATTGGCAGTGGTAAATAGCACACCCTTAACAGCCCGTTACAATCCATCCTTGCTTCAGACATACATGTTCCTGAGCTTTCCAAAGAAAAGGCAGGAATATTTTTTCTATGAACACAAAGAATAGCATTTTTCCCCCTGTCTTTTTTAATTTGTTGGAAAAACATAGGCTATTATGGATGAAAATTATTCAAAATTTTATTGCATAGCAAATGCTCATGATGGAAAATTGTATTTTAGCCAAATAGCTAAGGGCTAGAATTTGGGAAACTGTAAACTAAAAATTACAAGGTCTTGCAAGCCTAAGTAATGGGCAGCCTTGTTAATAGGTGGTGCTTGCCTGTAACATCGAACACTGTTTGGAAATAGCATCCGCCCTGCTCCTTCTGTCTTCTGTAGTGATGTTTTGACAGAAAGTGTATTATTTTACAGTGAACTTTATGAGTCACTTCTGATTTTGCTGCAACCAAATGAAGGCAGGAATATCATACCCTGAATTCTCTGACTGCTTGGCATGCCTAACCTACATATCAGCTTCTCACACTCTCCTTTTGATATTCCACTGGAGTTTAACAAATGAAGCAGAGATTAATATTAATGGAAAAGCAGAAATTACCATACATTTGTTCTCTTTTCATCAGATGTCAGAAAGTACAGTAACAGACGCCAATTTAAGAATCTAGACAGACTTAGATGATTTCTTCAATGCTTGATGGCTATAATTAAATTAATTCTAAGAATCTGCACTGACACTTCAGCCATACTGTGAAAGTCACCTCCTAGCTCCTAATTAGAGAGGTTTTCATGTTCTCTCTGCCACCTAGAATTGTGTGGGGACCAAAATCATATGAATTTTGTGGCTGCAGTGCCAGAGAAGGATATGCAGAGGGAAAGTTTTGCTTGTCTCCGAAAGTCACCCGTAATCCTCTCTGTGCTGAACCACATGTAAGTGTCAATAAGCGTATTTGGGAGTATGGGGGCAGCATAGCTGGCCAGGCAGGGCAGCAAATTTAAGGAGCCACCACCACCCTGTGTGGCACCCTGCCTTTGAAAATAGCACACTACTAAATAATGCATGCTGGTATGCCGGCCAAGTTAGTCTCACCTTGCCCAGACCTGTTGGTACAATGTGCTTTTTTGTCTGTCTGAAATTATTCTGGGTCTTAGCAACCAGAGCTCTCTCTGCCCTTGGGAGCCGAGACAGAAAAGGCTTACAGCCACACAAACAGAAAGTGACACGCCAGTCTAAGTACTGCTTTTGCACCAAATTTCTGCTGCTTTTGCTGCTGTCCTTTCTAGCAGTAGGAAAAGTCTGATTTCCCTAGCTATGTTGAGGTCCAGTGGACACATCCTCCTGTGGTGCTTCTGCAGCATACGGGTGAGATATGGATTTCAATGTGGCTCTTTAATCTCCCACGTTTAGCTCAGTGAGGCGATGTAAGACGTGGGTTCCTTGTGAAAGATGTGCTTCCTGGGAAGGGAAGTGCTCCTTATTGCTTTCTCGTTCTTTGCTTACTTCTTAGCTTTTTCCTGCTCTGGGTTGATCATTCATGCTGATATGATGATAAGACATTATTTTGATGATGAAAGCTTTAGCATAAATACTCACCAAGACATGATCAGGTATGCAAATACTTAGACTCAGTGACATGAAGGCTTAGAGAAATACTATAGGTACTAGACCTACTTACGAAAACTCCAAACATCTGCCTAGCTGTTTGCAGTGACATCCTTAACCCTTAGCAGTTGTAGTAGTTGTAACTACAGGACAATACTGCTTTCCAAGGAGGAGGTTTACGGCCTTCTTCTTCCTCATGGACAACTTTCTTTGGTAGTTGCGAATCAAAGTGAGCAACCATGGAACTTGATGATAACCTGGGTGAAAAACAATGAAATCTTCCCAAGCAACACTTGTACACAGGTGCACCTTATCTGTGTGAACAAAAGCAACTCAGGCTTTAATGTAACTGGTGTTAGTGTGGATGATAGGAACAAAGGTGACATTCCTTGAGTCTGAGATACACTATTTATCTTGAAATCAGGTTCAGCATAAATAACGTATGAAATGTTTCCCCTACACTGACAATGAGCCTTGATTAATAATTAATAGCATCTTTGGATGTTGGAGGACAATTCATTCCCTGTGCTTGGTAAATCTACCACTGAGAATGCTTGTCAGCATCTGTTGGGAGGGAGATTTATGATGAGCCCTGGAACTAACAGTGTAAAAAGACTGGAAACTTCACTTCATACAGACCACTGAACAGTCCCTGTGTAATAATAGTATTCAGCACTTCTTGTGTTTTATGCATATAAATTAATGAAACCTCAGAACGTTCCTAAGTTACTACTACATTTTTAGTTGTTTTCATGTTAGATGCCTTTTCTGACTAGTGAAATAATGAGAAACAGATGAAGGTTCATCTTTTCACTTAGGCATCTCATTTCCTGCTCAGGTTCATGGCTGCAAGCTAGAGGGATAACTCACACATGGTCAAGAAAATCTTTGGACTGTTCTTAGAACTGTCCTGCAAGCACAGATCTTCGGTAAGGAAACAGCCTTTCCTTCCGCTTCACCCCAGTTGAGAGCTGAGCCGATGACTGAATTAGTGAAAGGCCTCTAACATAATGCCCAAGCTGTGGCTCAGAGGAACAAGCAAAAATATTTCGCCTGACTTCTATGGGCTACGGAGCAAGTGGCTTAAGAGAAGTTCTAGCTTTCCCTGGCTGATCTTAACCTTCAGAATCAGAAAGGCTAAAAGCAGCAAAATGTAAAACTGAGCACTCATCTGCTGATTTTTGCGCCCTGCTACCCTGCATGTAGCCAAGCTTTCATACTCAACCCCATACAGCAACAATGTTTTTCCTCATTTTGTTTTTACTTTCTCTCAGATACCCAGAGAAGCTGGAACACCAAGAGATTCCCCTTTCCACAGGCTCATGCATTTCCCAGGATGCGCAAGGTATGAAAAGAAAGAATGGAGCCAATGATATTGGCTCAACCAGTCCAACTCCCTGCCAGCACAAGCTTATTCCATACTGTGCATCTCCTAATGTTATTTCCAGACCAATTTTAATTTAGGACATTCCTGCTTTTCACTTCTCCTCATTCTAATTATAATCTCCCTATCTACCTGAAATGACCTCCATTAAAAAAAAAAAGGGATGGTCTTAAAAAAACAACTACAAAGAAATCAATCCCTCATCCATTACCAGGTTTTTCTTTTGTTCTGGAGCCACGCGTGTAACCCGGTTAGACCTGTTCTCTTTGAATACTGAGGACTGAGTTGGCCTTATGCAAATGTGCCTAACCTCATCTAGGTTGTTGTCGTTTCAGACCCAATCAAACGAACAGGAAGTGACCTAAGGAATTTCCCTATTGGCTCACTGAGTGTTCAGCAAAATGTTTTAAAATTAATATCGCATCCATTTATCTTCACTCTTGGGAGTCTTTAGGAGACACAACCTAGTACCTGTGTTTACCCAACCTACTGTTCTGTAGACAGTTTTCCCATTGCTTCAGTTAAGGATTTCCACTCCTGAATCTGCAGCTAAATGAGGTAAGGTGTTTGGGGTATTTTTTTTAAATATACTTCCTTTAAATTAACCCTGGTGAAAATAAAAAAAAAATAGGAG
>Ga0181612_152166_pt1 | contig 15024 bp, 8 predicted proteins | sample HoacroProtozoa21_FD_119630 | JGI IMG/M metagenome (GOLD analysis project Ga0181612, IMG submission 119630) | Hoatzin crop microbial communities from Cojedes, Venezuel. Combined Assembly of Gp0051906, Gp0051904, Gp0051908 | reverse complement strand
CGTCCACCACCCGCTTAACGTCGCAGAGAAGCCCAAGTACCAACACCATCTCCGAAGCCTATCGCTGGACTATCTTCAGTAGATCCATATCTTTCTTGAACTGGGAATCCTGACAGCGATGCCAGGCTTGTTAGGACCTCTCTAAAAAGGTTATAGAGAGACTGTGCAAGCGTCAAGATGAGAAGGTCAGGGTCACAGTACCCCTCTTCTTACTGCATTCAGGAAATGGAAAATGTATCTCGCTTTGAGAAACTGGTGTGTCCTGAGACTTTTTGTTCAGGTCACCAAATGATGTATGTTAATTAACCTGTCCTACACAGTGCCCGTTACTTGCTTTTGGTACAAGCCTCCTTCTTCCCAACGGTAGAAAGGTAAAGGTCATAAAGTGCCTCAGCTTCAAGGACTATATTGGAAGAGTGAGGGAGGTACCTGCTTGGGAAGATTATGTGATACTGGATCTTTTGGCATTGGTATGAAGAATAGAAAAGTGTATCTGCTTATCTAACCAGTCACTCGTGGTAGTGAAATTGTACTTTCAGCACAGCCTGGAGACAGTCATGTGGATCATAGGTCGACTTGCAGAGCACACTTCTGTCTAATAAGCAAGAGGCAAATGTTTAAATGCACACTTAGTTTCCTTTCATGGTTAAAGAAGAGATTTCCATAGTCAGATTTGAACTGCAAATTTATATCCGCAGGGAAATTCAGAGGTGAGGCATTCATCTCTTGCTACAGTAACAAGTAAAGTAGGACTTGTCCCCAAGCTGACCATCCTACCTGTTGGCCATGGATGTGTTGTCCAGGATGTGGGAGAGGTAGGATGGGGTAAAAGGTTTCAGGTTAAGCTTTGAGAAGTTGCCCTAAATTCATAATATTGTTGGTCTTATCTAGCCAAATAAGCTATGAGAGAAATCATCTCTGTCCTGGTAAAACACTTAGCAGAAGTGAGAGTGTCCTGAACCTAAAACCTTTTGCTTGCTCAGCTGTCACCTCCAGCCTACCCCATGCCACTGCCCTTCCCATGCAGATTCATTACAGTTGAGTTTGCCCTGGTGTATGAAACCATTCTCTAGGGTATCGAGCCCGGTGGGATATGTAGTAGTCTTCGTCCCTGGGGAGACAAATACCCCTCCCCATTCCATATCAGGTCCCTGCTGAGGAAAAGAGCAGTGTTCTTGGCAGGGGGTGATGCAGCAGTGGGTTGCTGGGAGGTCGTCTTTCGGCAAGAAGGACTGACTTTCCTTCGATTGTGTGTGTTAAAGAGGTTGTTATCCAAAAAGCATCTTCACCTGCAGAACGGTGTGAACTTCCAAGTTTGCTGGTGTCTTGCTGCCACTTCAGAAATGATCTCTAGATTTGTACATTTCCTTTGTGTGAACAGGGCCATTATGTGAAAGCAAAAGCTCTTTCTGGATTGGAAAGGACTGAGGAAGCATTGAAGGAGTTTCTCTATTGTGTTGCCTTAAATCCTGAATGGAGCTCAATGAAGAAAGAAGCCCAAAAGGTATAAAATGCATTTACTGGCTGCTTCTTGGCCATCACGCTGCTCTTGCTCCTGCAGCCAAGTAAAATTTGTGTTATTTCAGGTGATAGTAAACAATGAAAGGATAATTTGATTCAGTAGATTCTCCATTAAACCTTATTAGTGTTATGCTGTGCGAGGTGCCTCTTGGGTTTTGTTGATACCTCAGCCAGAGGGATTGTATATTTGTGGATTGCACTGCAAATCTGTAGGTCTGGCTGCTGCTGTTTGTAGATAGGCTTGCAGTTTGTCGGCTGGATTTGACTACACCTGGGTTTCGTAGGCTCAAGGCCCCTAATTTTAGTGCCCCTTGGAGAACCACTTTGAAGTGGGAAGTGGCAGAGGGTTGAGAAGGGGAGCTGCATGCTGCCCTGTCCTGGAAAAATCCTGCAGTCTCTGTAGCAGTTTATATAAATTCCCGAAAGGGACATGCTTACTGCTAACCAACCGTTGTCAGGTTCTCCATGATGGTCCGTACTGGCAGCTTTTTCAAAAAAGAAGTGGGGATTCAGTAAGGCGCTTGGTGGGGACTGGTGAGAGGGAGAACAGGTTCTACGCAACTTTTAGCTAGGGGTGAAATCTGCTTGAGGGTCGAGGAGATGGATGGAGAGCACAAGGAGAGCTGAACACATCTCTGTCAAGCGATTTGGATAGGAGAGCACGGTCTGAAGGCATCTGGAGGCAGGGGTCTGAGGGTTGGAGTGGAGACGGGTAAGGGCAGGAGAAGGATGCAACAGAGTGCCGCCCCAGGCACTCCTGGGCAGCTGAGGCGTTCAGGGTGGGAGGTGGACACCAGAAGAGCACCTTGGGATGTGTCTGTGGTTGTGGTGAGACTGCTGTGCTGGTTTGCTGTGGGCACTGGGGAATGCAGGATGTCCTCAAGCTTCTTGACATCCAGAAGCTGTGAAGTTTGTGTATCTGTGTTCATACAAACATAAATAACTATCTTGTAATAATTATTATTTCTTTTTTTCTCTTTCTAATTGACTAGATAATGTGTGAGATGTTTTTCCCAGCCTTTGAAAATGTGCATGATAGTCTAACAGCACCTTTCTCTAGTCGAACATCCCATACAAGATTGAAACCTGCATTTCTGAGCAGCATAAACACACAGTCAGCTGCAGAAGATAGCTCTGTTGCTGGGTCCTCAAAGGTAAAGTAAAATGCATTCAACACTAGCAGAAGTAACGCAAGGATCTGTCTGATCTGTGTGACATTGTCTTTGTCTGCACTCATGTAGGCACTTACTATTATGGTAAGCCTGTTTTCTCCGTTGCTGTTGGATCTCTTGTTGGGATGTACTTCCTCAGAAAAATAAGAGAATGAAATTCTTTCTTCAGAAAACAGTGTGATGCCTTCATGTGGGGATCGATTATATTTGTGGGTGGTTTTTTCCACTCAGGATTTTAGTATGACAGGAATATAATTTCAAGAGTCAGGAGCTGTGGGGAGAGAAGCGGCCCCATTTCATGCAACTGGAGAGTGGCCTTCTTTGAGATGGACCTTTCTCCCTTGCTAACTCAATGATCTATTGCTGATGTATACAACTAATGGGAAAAAAACAAAGCAAAATTGTCTCATACTGTATATAACTGTTCTTAATTTTTTTAGGATACTGTGTTCAGGTTAACAAAAACCCCGTCCCAAGAATCTGATGTATTTAGAAGCACTGATTCTCCTGTTTCCCATCATGTTCTGGATCTCTATTTTGAAGATAACAAGAAGTCTTTGGGAGCTATTCTCTCCAGTTTACCTGGGGTTGGCTTAAAAAGAAAGCTGTCCAGTGATATGAGGGATTTACAAAGCTTGGATGTCCCCAATAAGATTCCTAAAAAAGGTTTGTGTTGTGGCTTAGAAAGGGGGTTTCTTTTGGACATACTCAAAAATGATGAACTACCTTTTTCGTCCTCCCTTTTTATAGGTGTTAGTGAAACATTCCCAACAGGGATTGGAATAACATTTTGTTGTCTGGTGTGTCTGTTTCTGCTGTAGCAGCCTATTTACCTTATTCCAGAGCAGTTTCGATTCATTCGATGAACACTGTGTTTTTCTTGCTCAAATGCGCCATTTGCAAACTAAGAATTTAGTCTTTGTGTTGCTGGTGCCATTTCCATTTTCTGGATTTCAGAGGTATAGCTGCACTTCATTGTCTTTCTATAGGAAGGAGAGACACAGTAAGCTCAGAAGCTAATCTTTAACTGGCATCAGAAACAGTCACGTGCAATTTTACATGAAATTTTCCAAGCAAACAAAGAAGCCTTTTGAAGGGTAATAAGTGCCCCCCCCCGAGTTTTCTGTCACTTGATAGCTGTGCTTACAATTGGTATGCTTCTCAAGCTTCTAACAAAGACCTCCAAAGTGTTTTTAGTACCCTGGGATAAAAATGCTGAAGGCAAGATATTGCACTGAGTAGTGAAATAATTGGTTGGAAGGGGCTTTTAAAATGCTGTTACATTAGCGTACATTTAAAAAAAAAACCCCAACACCTCCTTGACAAATCTGACTTTTGCCTTGAAATGCTGAAAGTCTGTCTGACATCTCTGCGAACGATCAGCGTGGGGCCGGTTTCTGATCCCGTTGCTGCGGAGGGCAAAGCCCCGTACTTGTCTGCGAGCCGCGGGCTCGGTAAACAGATTGTGAAATGTGACCCGCCTGTATCTTCTCAGCGAAGGCCAGAGATCGTGTTTTACCTGTAACCATTAGTTTCTGGCCTGAGCTAGATCCCGATGCCGTGTTACTATTTGCAGAATTAACACAGCTAGGTTCTTGATGTTACTGAATGCTAACATGCGAGATGTAGGTTAAAGATAACAGTGTTTTTCTTTGTGGGCCACACAACACCAGTGCCCTCTCCCCTGTCCCGTCTGCGCTCGAGATCAACCAGATGCTGAGCATAAGTTATCCTTTAACAAAACATCCTAGTGTTTTAACTGAACATAAAAAGCTGAGCATTTGTTTTTAACAGTCAAGAATTTGCTTAATAAAACGGACGTGGAGGCAGCGTTCGTCGCTCTGTTGCAACTCTCGCTGAGCAGCAAAGGGGCGCATTGTAAAAGAAGCAGCAGAATCTGCTTGTATAAATGTCGTAAGAAGCTTGAGCTGATAGCTCTTGAGCTTAAACGCTGCTGCTGTGAAGTTTGAAGCCCATGCCCTTTAACTGTGTTAACTACAGGGATAGGTACCAGCCCCAAAAAACCAGGGTGGGCAGAAGTTTAAGTGAAGTGTTTCGTCTCCATGTTTGCAGAGTGCTGAGCTAGTGAAATCAGTATTAGCTAATGCAACTCCAGTAGTCGTTAAACTTTAAGCTGTCTGAAACAGGGCATCTCCACAGCAGCCTAGACTAGAAGAGCATAAGCTTTTTAATGCTTGTAAGAAAAATTACCCCTGCTGAGAAATCTATAATAAACACTGAAATAGTTTTACTGTGTGTAAACAAATTAAATTCTGGACTTAATGTACTTTAAAACATCTGGTCTGGCTGATGTGGGAGTGGTGATGGTGGTGGGAAAGCAATAGCAGAGTGTTTTAAAAACTAGACTGTAAAAAAAAAAACAAAACCGACCATTTTTGGAAAAGCAAAACATGGGTATTCAGCTCTGAAGTGCTTTTTCTAGCCATAGACATCATCCTCTGCTCTCCAAAAGATAAAGTCTAAAACTTGAAAGGAAAATATGTTTGTTTGGAATGAAATTTCAAGAAAAGAAAAGAGAGAAATTAGTTTCTGTATGGAAAAACAAATTAAGCAGCATCTGAAACCTCAGTAATACTTAAATATTTACTGTAATCATCTGAACTGTACTTAGATGCAGATGTTTTGCCTGAAAACACCGTCATCACTTCAGGAGAGGTACCAACAACTCTGGTGGATGCATCGGACTTTGAGTGTTCCCTCTGCATGAGGTACGACTGCATTGATTTGGGATTAAGATCAGAAAGCCCTTCTAGCTTCTGGGAAACCTGCCAAAGAACGTCTAAATCACTACCTTTTTCCTGAACCTTGCAGCTGGTGAATCTTTACAGATGTGATTTTCTCCATTACACATGATTTTCTCCATTCTTTACCACTCCTAAAAGTGAAAACCTTTTCCATATCCTTAGATAAAACTCTCACCTGTGATTTATGCAAAAGCAGGAAGGGAAGAGGTGGCTGGATCTAGTCACTGCTTTCCACAGCTTGGGGATCTGTATTGTTTATGTTGGCAGCTTAGCTTTTTTTGTTCCATGTTTTCATGTTCAGGTTGTTCTACGAACCTGTTACCACTCCCTGTGGACACACCTTTTGCCTCAAATGCCTTGAGCGTTGCCTTGACCATAATCCGCATTGCCCACTCTGCAAAGAAAAGCTGTCAGAAGTGAGTATGTCTTTGCCCTAATTAACAAAAAAATACAAACCTGTTTTTTCTGAAAACATGTATACGGGGATTTTCTGTGCTCTGCTCGCAGACCAGAACAACACAGTAGTACCCGCAGCATCAAGCTGTGCACAGACCTCATTTGCTCTAGAACAGATTTTAGAAGATGCACGTGGTTTGCGGGTTCTGAAAGAAATTGAGGATTCCAGTGTCACGTCAGGGTCGTGCCTGGGGAGCCCCAACCATAGCCCTGTTCCTACCGCCTCTCCAGTCTGTATCTCTGTGGTGAATGAGGAGTGGTCACTCCTTGGCCAAAGCTTCTGCTCCGACAGACAGACATAATGTGTCTCGTACGTGGAGTACTTCTTGGGGAGCAGTAACCCGACAGCTCTAGGTGCAAATAACGTATGCAACTTCCGCAAGTGTGAGGAGGGACTGCCTGTTCTTGGAGGCAGTACAATTTCTGCAAATAAAGGGCACGGGGTTATAGTTAAATGGGCACCGGAGTGAACCTCGTATCCTGAAGTGGAAATTTTGATACCTGAAGGCTGTAAAGGAGGAGGAATCAGTACAATCCCAAACTAAGGTGCTCTTTGGCCTTAGGAAAGGGGGTGGCTTGGGAGGAAGAGATGGTAACCTGACTTCTCGTTACCAGACTTAGAAGTTGACTCTTCCTTGCAGTTTCTAGCAAGCAGAACTTACAAGAAGACCGTCCTTACAGAAGAACTGATAGTCCGTTACTTGCCAGAGGAATTATCTGAAAGGAAGAAAGTTTATGAGGAAGAAATGAAGGAATTGTCAAAGTAGGCTCTCATTTTACTACTGACAGCTGTTATAAAAATGTATTTTTTATTCTAAATTACTTGAAGAAGCTTCATTTGCTTATGCAAATGCACAAATAGAATGAATTTGCCAATGAACCTGCCAGATGTTTTGTATTTTTGACATGTTTGTTGCAGATAAACAAGAAAAAAATATGCTTGGATGGTAGAGAGACACAACAATATTCTTAAAATAATGATAATTGCTTTTTCCTCTGCAACAGTATAATAGCTTTAAAAGTTATAATAGAAGTTTTTTGGGAGTAGAATTCCAGTTATAAATGGGTTATACTTCAGGTCAGGAGAAGTTCCAGGGGTTCACCATTGTCAGTGGCTAGTGGATCTTACGCTACAACTCAGCTAAAAAGAAAAATAAAACATGCAGTTAAGCCTGAAAAAATAATATGAGGATTAGTGGGATTCTTGAAAATTAAAGGGCTTTACTGAGCTTGGGAATTCTCTACCACCTTGCTTTGAACCTGGTTAGTTCTTAGGTACTATATTACTATAAAAAGTTATCACCAATATCTTACTACTTGTGTTCACACCAATATCTTACTACTTGTGTTTAAGTATTGATATACACACATTTGGGAAAATTATTTCCTGACTTTTTGTCTATGAAAGTAGATTAGAGGGACTTTTTATTTAATATACTAACAGAGAGAGCCCTGAAATATGTTTGTCTTGTAAAAATGACAGGCTTCGGCCAGATACACATTTACAAAGAATGAGTCTAAAGAAACCACTGGACTCAGTGTCGTGTTAAGGGTTTATGCTGAATGTAGCAGTACCCAGAAAAAAGCTGAACTTTTTTTTTAACAATTACCTTGCAGTCTGAATAAAGACGTTCCCATCTTCGTATGTACCATGGCCTTCCCTACCATCCCTTGTCCACTCCATGTCTTTGAACCTCGTTACCGTCTAATGATAAGAAGATGCATGGAAACTGGTACCAAGCAGTTTGGCATGTGCTTAGCTGATGAATTAAAAGGGTAAGGAGATGAGCTGAGTATGTCCTGTTGTTGTAGACGCTGTTGTGACGCTAATGGAGTACTACATTCAGCCCAGTATACTTGTCCCCCCAAACCCCTGCGGTTCCTTCCAGTCCTGTATGAAGCAATACAGAAGTGGATGGCTTTTTAGTTTCATATATTAAACATTCCTTTTGACACAAAGATGAAATTTTTATTGCTTCTCTGTTGGATGGATAACAAGAATACAACTCATCCTGCTACTGCAGGTTCCAAAGAAAGCACTTAATTGTTTGTGTGGTTGGAAAGCTTTCTAGCCTGTTTGTTCTAGTGAAAGCTGGCTGACTGGGTGAGGTTGCTCTTCTGTCTGCTCAGTTTTAAAAAATAAAAATAATATCGAAAAAAAAATATCCAAACTTCACATAGTTTTCCTGCATAGATGGTATCATTTGAATGAGACAAAGTATACCTTTGGCTGAGTGAGAAGCCTGCTCTGCTGCTAAGCGTTGAATTTTGATGCTTGTCTTTACTGCTGTGTTGCAATGTCTAAATTATCCGCAGTGAGTGGGTTACATTGTCTTTTTTATATGATCTTACCTTTAATTCATTTTTGTGAATCCTGACGCTGGTGTGTTTCCAGCTCCCTGTGCGGAGACTGAATACTAATCATTAGACGAAAACCGTCAGTTTTTTAAGTCCTTTATAGATGGCAGTTTTTTGAGTGAAGGGGTTAAGAAGGTGCTCGTGGGGAAAAAAATAAGGTGATCTTAAGAAAGGTCTGCCTTACAAGATGTAATAGATAGTTGCTGACTTCAAAAGTTGTGTTGGAGTGATGCAGACTGTAGAATGGATAACCAGCGTGGGAATTTTTAAGAACACATTAGACAGGTATCCTCAGGAGCAGCATTATTGTAGGTGATCATCACTGCAGCTGAGGAGGGCACTCATACCAGGACTTGGCAGCCTTTCCTTGTCCAGTTCAGGTTGTTTGGGTGTTTTGTTTTGTTTTATTTTCTCCCAGACTAGACAGTAAGATGGCAGTAAGCATACAGGAGGTGCTACAGCTTCCAGTCGGCTCTGGCTGTGCTTCATGCCATTTGGCATGCTGTCAGTGCTGCATTCAGTGGATTTCAGGCTCCAGCAGCAGCTGGTGCTCCACAGTCCCTTCCAGGCCTGTTACCAATTTTCTGGAAGCAAATACTTGTAAGAGTGAGGACAAAATGAGCCTAGGACATCAGTGATAACTCCCCATAGGTCTGTGAAGGCTGTGGAAGAGCCAAACTTATTCGGAGTCAGGCCTAATACAGAGGGCCAAGGGCTTACAATCCCCAAAACACAAGAACTGGTTTATTAGGTAGTGTCATAAAGGGTATTTAAAAATACGAGCAGTATGGTTAGATTTTTATGTCCTGTCTGTTTTGAGTTACTGAAATAATTAAACGTTTTAGGCATGGTAACTTAAATCAAACACTGAAGCACAAGAAGCCTTCATCTGTCAGGCAGGCACCTGGCAGGCTGTTGTAGCTTCTTGCACAAGTCAAGAAGTTCCTTTGTTTATTCAAAATTGCAGAATCAACTGGGAATACAAAAAGTGGGGAAACTTGTTTTGCCATGGATACATACCTCCCGTGGAAAACACAGTGACATGTTCAATTCATTACCTTCCTCTGGTTTATTTCTCCATTTTAAGTTAAAATAGGCAGAAGAATATAAACTTTGAATGTGTCTACATTTTATACCCATCTTAAGGTGCTTTCTTGTCTCTCTTTGATTAAAGTTACTTTCTATCCAAAAGTAACTTCTCAAAGAAAGACAAAAAAGAAAAAAAAAATCATCACTTGTAGCTTAATTTCTAAATTCGGTATGAATGTCACTGAAATCATTAGTTTAAACAATTGTTGTGTAGCTGTGTAAACAGTGCTTAGTATAATATTGCTAGAATAAACTCCACTTTTTGTAATCCCACTGGTAGAGCACCAGGGCTTAGCTGTGTGCAGCTGTACTCTCCTTCCTCCTCCTCAGTTTGTTCTGTACAATGGCCAGGAGAGAACAGTTGTTCACAGCGATGAGGGTTTTTTTTTCTCCTCCCAAGCCCATGATTTCTGGTAGAGTAGAAACAAGAGTCTTTTCCCCGTAGTGTCGCTGTTTCTTCATCACTCTGATGTAAGAAATGGCCAAGCCCTGGTAAAACAAAGGTTTCCCTGGTGAAATGTTTATGTGGGGATTTGGTAACTGGAGATGAGAGTAGATACAGTGCATTCTCCTGCTTAGCAGTAGACTGAGGTGCAGAGCTGCAAGTGGTGGCAGATCAGGTATCGTGGTGAAGAGTGATGGTACAAATCAGCCTCTCTAGTGAACTCATTACAGCACAAACGTAGAGTAGCTAAGCCTGATCATTGAAAGTAAAAATTTGTTGCATGCTTGTTTCCAGGGCTTGGTTAAAACCGGTGCCTACTTTAAATATAGCAGGTACAAATGTGCTTTTGTGAAGAGGATATTTTGGGTTTGGGTGTTCCCCCCTGTTGAGTGGGGTTTTTTGTTGTTGGGGGTTTTTTTTAACTTTAAGGTAACAAGTGCAAGAAACAAATCTTGCCCTATAGAAGCCTTTTCCTTCTAAAGCCTGTAATCCTGTGTTTACACCTCAGAATAGGGGGATAGTCCTTCCAGCCCTGCATTTGTTCCTCGGTTTCTGGACTTCCTTATGATATCTTTAGCCATCTTGTTGTCTTTGCAAACCAGATGAATTTGCCACCAGCAGCTGCCAACTCCCAGCATGAAACCTGCTCTGTTGAGTTTCCTGCCCCTTCCCAACCCTCCCACCCTGCAGATACACTCCGAAAATGCTGCTGCCCTGGACCTCTGAGGGAAGGCAGAAAGGGTGGGGGTTGTGTGGCTGATGTGAACAAGCAGAAATGTGTTGTCACCAAAGCAGGATCCTCTTTCAAATAAGAAGTGGTGAATTAGGCCCAGTATTTGTCCTGATGTGTATAAACACTTGTTGATGACTTCCCCTTTTATGCCCTTCTGTCATTTCAGATTTGCAGATCATGGCTGTATATTAGAGATCAGGGACGTAAAGTTTTTTCCTGATGGGCGCTCAGTTGTTGATACAGTTGGTGTCCGTCGTTTTAGGGTCTTAAGCCATGGCCAGCGAGATGGATATAACACAGCAAACATCGAGTATCTTGAAGATAAAAAGGTGATCTATGGTGCAAAGTTATTCATACCCATGTATTGCTGGATTCACTTAAATAGCCTTTCCTTGTTGCATTTCAAGCTAGCTGTGCATTATTTTTAAACCAATACCATTATAAATACTAAAGGTCTATTTTGAAAACCATGGAACAATCTTTGTCTCTTCCTTCCCTTTCTTCCTTTCTGCCCTTATTATCTCTGCTTGAAGTGTTGCGCTCCTGTCATGGATCTCAAAGTAGCTTCTCAGACTCGGGTGCTGAGGTGTGTCATGACATGTAGGTGAGGTCAGAGTAACGTTTTAAAACTGGTACAGATTTGAAACCCTGCTAAGAGCACATGCCCCTGTTGTTAGAGAGCTGACTATTCTCTTCTTGCCCTAAACAGACAGTTGGAGAATTCGTATGACCTCCAAGCTCTCGTTTACAGATCAGGTTCTCAAACCAATGTGGGAGTCCGCTCTTAAAATGACATCTCAGTGACATGTAGTTAACCACACCTGTATGAGCATCCATCAGAGCTGGCTGAGAGCGGAGAATTACAGGGAGGGGAGTAGGTTTTTAAAACAAGGCCTCTTATAAAACCTGCTTCAAGTGAGGTGCTTGTGGTGGGTGTTGGCCAAAGGGTGGATTTTTGGCTTTGCTTAATGATGACTTGCTGGATCATCTTCAGACCAGGTCTGCAAAACTGTAATCCCTCTTAACATTGAGCTTAGTTATAATCTCATGCCGGTTGATGAATTCCACTCTGGTCATACAGCTCTTCAGTGCGGTCCCATAGTTGGAGTGCAAGTCTATAAAGTCTTAGTGGGGCTTTTCTCACCTGTGCAGGATGATGCAGTTGTTGGCCTGGGTAGGAAAGGCAGATTGTGTGGAGGTGCCTCCCCCTGCGAAAGGTCGGAGTAGGTAGTCCTCTCAGAGTGAGGGCCCTGCCGTGTTTAAGTCACCAGCGCAGGGTGGTGGAACACAAGTATCCAGGCATTGTTTGTAGATGGTGCCAGAGACACACCTCTTCGTAATTAAGAGTGAGATTTACCTCGTCTCACTTGAGAGGCTGACGTCTGTGTTCACCACCCTACCTTCATGTTATATCTGACTGTGAGAAATCTCAGTCCAAAGCTGTGTATTTTATCTGCTCTGTCTTAGATACCTACCTTAAGACGAGATTAATTGCCCTCTAGAGCTGTTCCTCCTTGACTGTGAAGGGCATCCAGAGCAGCTAGCGCAGATCTACATCTGGGTAGCACAGGTGAATCACACCATTGATGCCTACAGATTACAGGAGGAAAAACAGCCTCAAACCAAAAAACCAAACAAATCAAATCACCGGGTTGTGGTGGGTTTTGCTTACGCTTTTTTCTTTTCCCTCGTAGCTAATAGTTAGGCCTGTGCAACTAAAACACTCTTTGCCTCAGCGAGGTGGGGTTTTTTTTTTTAAATGCCATTCTGGTATTGGGAAAGCATCCACTTGCCCTGCTTCTTGCCTGCTCAGGTGTCTGCCCTCCTCCTCCTCGGCTGTCCTGCCATGGCCTTAACACTTCTGTAAAATACTGCTGGTCTCTAAGTGCCATAGAGCCGCTGTCTCTGTGCTCGGTGGCAGTAGTGTTTCTTTTGTTTTGCCAGACTGTATACCAATGTTCAGAGGTCCTGCCGTGACAGGGACTCGAGGTCATGGGTTTCAGATGATTAATATGATGTCCCATGATCAGAGAGCAGGTTTTTCTGTTGTGCCAGCATTTAGGAATGGATATTAACGAGGCAGTTACTGCCCCAAGAAATGTCACTTCAGAACACTTAGGGGGAGGGTAAAAAGACTCCAGCATCACAGGTTTGAAATCTGAGACTTGCGTACAGTTTGCTTAGATCAGGACATTTGAACAGCTGTAGTCACTGCATTATTTTGCTTCGCTTGCTGCTGGGGAAGCGTGTGGACTCCACGGTATCAAACCTGTTCTGTTCCATCTCGCTTCTTTTAACAATAAGGTTGAAGGACCAGAATATGAAGAACTTGTCCGCCTTCATGATTCAGTTTATGATCAAGCTGTTGCCTGGTTTACTTCTCTTAAAGACAATATGAAAATGCAAATTCTCAATCATTTTGGGTCCATGCCGGGAAAAGAACCAGAGCCACAGGTAATAAAACCTTTCTACTTATGCAGTCTTATTCTATACAGAATTTTTACACAAGACTATTTCCTGACAGGTTTTGCTGTGGTTTTGTGTGTTCTAAACTCTTTCTTAGCCAATTTCGGACTATTAGCATGAAGCATAGAAAAAAATTATTCAATGGAAAACAATATACCAATGTAAGTTGGTATCTGAAGAGATCAGTCTTAATGGCGTATATAAACAAGGAGAGCACCTGAAGTTTTTTAGTTGCTGCTTGAACTGTTTTGTGGTGACTTTCTTAGCAAATAGAAGGTGGGAAGGAAGGTGGTGTTCTTCATGGGGCAGTGCTGGTGAATACATGATGGCATGTCTTTCCGTCCTTTTGCAGAGCAACCCCAGTGGTCCTGCCTGGTACTGGTGGCTCTTGGCAGTGTTGCCTCTGGAGAACAGAGCTCAGCTGGCTATACTGGCTATGACCTCCCTTAAAGATCGTCTTATCGCCATCAGACGCGTATTGATATTTGTGACTCGCAAAAGACCCAGATAACATGGACTTCAGTTGTGAGTGGGCACCGAAAACATCTCATGACAGGTTGTTCTGGGGGAGGGCGAAGGGGGAGGGGTTGTTTTTTGTTTTCTCAAAGATTCCTTCAAAAAGGAACAGCCCTTTCTGACTGTCCAGCATTCATCGATTGCATCAGTTTGTTATCCTGGGTATTCACCAAACCTTGCACTCTCTCCTGTTGTCCTGATGAAATCTGAGCCTCTACAAAGCTGTGCGACAGTTAGAGCGTAGCTGATAGGTGTGGATAATTGCTTCAAAGTACTACGATAGAGTTGATATTTCTAGCCTGCAAGAGACTTCAGTACTAGAGTAGCACCATTGGCCTGCATGTGGTTTGGATTTCCACTTGATGGGAAAAGGAAACTGGACAATGGATTGAAGAGGTGTTTCCTAGACTTGCTTGAAGGCAGTGAACAGAAGAGGAGTTACACTGCCCGGCAGAAGTACGCGTGAAGACTGTAAGCGACAGTGTGCTCTGGCAGTGGATCGGTAGGCAGTCTGTCATACACCCACGTCTCTCTCTCTTCAGCAAACAGCAGTCTGCGAGGAAAAAAAAAATCAAGCTGTTTGTGGTTAAGGCATCTGAGGGTGTTTATTCTGAAAGAATAATAGCTACTGAATAAGTGCACTATTTAGTAGCCTTAGGTAATCCCTCTTGTGATTTATGTGTTGTAGCGGATGGAGTATGTACAAAATATTTGGAAAGGTCTACTTTGGTTTATTTGAAAAGAAGAAGTAATCCTAGATGGTCTTATCACTAAATTTGAATCAAGCCGGCTCCCTAACGTATGATGAACGCTGCTGTGAAATAACGATTTCACGCCAAGTGCGAGGGAGGCATGCTGCCGTTCGCTCTGGACGCCTGCTCTGCGAGTGGGACCGGCGAGGAAGAAACGCGGGGAGGTTTCCACCTCCCTCCTGCCTGCAGTGTCGCGCCAGCCTCCCGTTATGATGGGGTGATCTCTCCTGAACGTGTTTCAAACCGAAAGTATTGTAGTTTAGTACCAGTTGCCGTATGTGATGGAAGTCAGACCGCAATAACGCCCTGAAGGGAGGCACAAACCGAGCCTATAAAGGCAAGTCTCAATGCAAGCTTAAGTCAGGTGTTAACCTTCATTTGTCTCTTTGATTATTTTTTGTATGTATTGTTTTGTTAATATCTAACTTTGATAGCTATTAAATTGATCGCTTGTCAGGCAAACGATCAGCATTTGCTCAACTGCCAATGAAATAACGAACAGTGTTACCAATTCAATTGGCGTAGTTTCCTATAAGTAGAACTGATACTACCAACAGGGGAAAAAAAAAAAGTTGACTTGAATCTCCATGTGCTGCAAGCATAGCAAGACCAATGTAAAGACTTGTTCATGTGCAGAAGTCCGGTGAGAAGAAATGGCTGTTTACCTAAATGGTCAAAGTGCCTGGTTTCTTTTTTTAGTTCTTTGTCCTTATTTGTCAATGAAGATATATTTAAACTTTTTTTTTTTTTT
>Ga0181612_122589_pt1 | contig 15025 bp, 10 predicted proteins | sample HoacroProtozoa21_FD_119630 | JGI IMG/M metagenome (GOLD analysis project Ga0181612, IMG submission 119630) | Hoatzin crop microbial communities from Cojedes, Venezuel. Combined Assembly of Gp0051906, Gp0051904, Gp0051908 | reverse complement strand
GCCACCAATCATGCTTTTTATGTCATGTTAACGCCACAAGCCACACAGATTAGAAACGACGTGGGCGACAAGAGGCCTGACAATTTGCATTTTGTTGATGCCAACGGCAAGATTCCCGACTTTGTGGCAGTCACGCCTATTAGACCGATTGATTCCTATCAATTTATCCCATCGATAGAGCTGCCGTTTGAAGTGTCGACCAAGAGGCAATACACTGGCATTAAAGCGACTACCAGCAATCAGCATTTCAAGGTGGAACTGGTTGGCGGCAAACTGGTTGATGGTGAGGGCACTATCCGCATTACGCCCAATTATCGTGATGTTGCGAGCCTCAACGATGCCATCGGGAGCAAGAATGATATTGTCATATCACTGTCGGGCAACAACGTGCAGTTTGTGAATCCCTTGATCGTCCCTGTTGTTAACAAGCCTGAACGAGTGGTGAGTAGCAACGATTTTGTGGCACAGGTGCCCACCTGGGGCAAGGCAAGTCACTACAACAAGTTCCTCTTCTGGGGTGCGAACGAGCAAGGCAAGATAACCCACACTTTTTCGCCGAGCTTCAGTCCCGAAGCTATCCGCGCCAACGCCATCGCACGTTTCAGGGTTGTGGATACCGATGGACACAACGACTTCGATGTCACTGTCAATGGCAAGTCCACCAACGTGATTGAACTGCGGGCTGCAGATAACAACAAGCCAGTAGAGATCACCATTACGTTTAACGAGAATGCCAAATCGGGCAAACGGCATTTGGCACTCAAGGCACAGAACTGTAGCAACCTTGACCGCATTCAGGAGGCACGCCCTGCCAATGCCTTTGAGTTCCCATTCACGGTTAAGTATAGCTTGAACTGGAATCCTCTCAAGACGATATTGATGTGGTTAGGCATTGCATTGCTAGGCGCCTTGTTGCTATGGTTCCTTGTGCTGAAGCAGATGCTCTATAGCTATATTAAGGTCGGCGCATTGCGCATTAGTGAGCCTTACTTTTCGCAGCGACGCATCAGTGGCGCAAGGCGCGTAGTACTTACGAGCAAGGCACAGAAACAAGGTGTACTTAATCGAATATTCACAGGAAGAATTATCTATGAGGTAAACCCGGCATGGACTTCAACAGTCGTGCTTGAAGCGGCAAGCAAGGGTAACGTCAAGATGCGGTCCAACAAAGATTACACTATTGACCCTTATGCCAGTACGCTTAACAAGCAGAATGAATATGAACTGACGAACGTTCACACGAATCAGAAATTCAAAATAACAGTATATTAAAACAACAACTTAAAAACTTTACATTATGGCAACTAAAATCAGAAGATGTCTTTACATCGGCCTTGGTGGAACAGGCATGACAGCACTGTTGCACACCAAACGTATGTTTATAGACACATACGGCGAGGTACCCCCAATGATTGGTTTTCTGGGTATTGATACCGATGGAGGAGTCTATAACCGAGAGCTCGAGTCAAAATATGGTGAGGTGAAAATAGACCCTAGTGACCAGATGCCCATCAGGGTTCCCAATGCTCGCCCGATATACAATGTCAACCAGGAGCGCTTTACTTGGGTGCCAGAGCGCAATTTGCGAGCTTTGAGCAGTATGGTGAACGGTGCAGGGGCAGTGCGAAGCAACGGTCGATTTGCCTTGACGGTCAATTACGATAAAGTTGTCATCAAGGTTAGAGATAAAATTAACCAAATCACGAATGCTGCTCATGTAGGTAACCCAAACTACTCGTTGCTTGCTGATGCACAAGTAGAAATTCACATGGTGTTCTCACTGGCAGGCGGCACTGGCAGCGGCACGTTTATCAATATGGCATATTTGCTCAAGGACGAATTGCCTGCCTGCAAATTAATAGGCTATGCCGTGTTACCTGACGTGTTTGAAGCTATGTCACCCACAACCATGCTCAACGTGAAAGCAAACGGCTATGGTGCTATCAAAGACTTAGATTGGTTTATGCACCGCACAATGGGACAAGATGAGTTCAATATGACATATTTGAGGTATATCCAAAAAATTGACGACCGACCATTCAATTCTGTGGTGTTTGTCAACAATCGTAATGAGAATGGTGACACCTACGATCATGTAAATCAATTGGCAGAAATGATTAGCCTCGCTCTTGTGACCTCTGCTGGTGAACTTTCGGCGGCTGCGGCAAGTGTGAGTGATAACCTAGAACGTCGTATTGCCGATGAAACAATGAACATTGAACAGAAAATGGCATGGGCTAGTGGTATGGGTGCCAGTGAAATCATCTTCCGTGGCGCTGACCTTGGAGATGTCTATGCGCTGAAGGCTGCCAACTATGTGATTGAGAATCTGCTGAACACTTGTGTTGATACTGATGTCATTGTCAATCATTGGATTGACGAATTGAGAATTCGCGAGAATAACGGGTTTGACGATGTGATTGATTATATCTTGAAGAAAACGCCAAACTATAATATGGCAGCCATTAATGATGTGCAAAATGCGCAAAATGATGCAACTGCATACGTTGCGAGCCAAGTGCCTGGTGATGATAAATTGAACGCAAAACTTCAAGAGTTGAAAGATAAAACAGAACCCGCATTTCATGACTTGATGGTCAAGGAAATCAATAAAGAGTGTGGCATTGGGTCTGCTGAAAAAATCTTGTTAGGACTGACTGCCCAGTTTGATGTCATGATGGGCGAGATGAGGTCAGAGCGAGAAGACTGGATAAGGAGGGAATGTAATGCAGACCAAGCTGTTAAGTCGGCTGTGGCTGATCTAGCAGATTATGATAAACGATTTATTAAGTCGAGGGCAACGCTAAGTTCCAAGAAACAAGATGTGATGGATGCTGCCTATAATCACGCTATTGCTAAGCGCGAAATCAAGCGCCGTGACAAGGCTATTGAGTTCTACACATTCATGCAATCGCTGATTCTTGACGAAACTGCAGCGTTGCGAGCCATTAAGCAAAAAGTAGAAGATGTGTATCGTGAGAACACTGCCCGCATCGCGCAAATTCAAAACAGGGCGAACAGTGACCATCAACTATTCCAAATTGACCTGGCGCAAGACAAGATGGGCAATGTGAGCATCGACACGAGCCAAGTCAACTTTAATAACCTGCTCATCTCGATGCCTGCCGGGGATAAGATTCACAACTTTGGTGCTATGACCAACAAGGAGGTTGCTGACATCCTTTTGAAATACACGTCATCGCTCCATGGTGCACAAAAATGGGTCAGGATGAGTCTTGATGAGGTATTAAACGAAATGGAAGAGCCTGAGTTTAATCGCATACTTGAACAAACAGTACGGAAGTCAAAGCCACTGTTCACATACGATCTGCAAGGTTATCAACAACCAGAAGATGCCGTTGATATTATTTTTGTTGGCGTACCATCAAAGGAGAGCCGCATAACCAAAGAAGCGCTAAAAAATCACTTCTCTGGAACGGCAGAAATAGACCAATCCGTCATTGGCATGAAGGATAGAGCTATTATTTATCATCAGGTTGGCGTTGTACCCGCATTCACGATTTCATCTCTATCACAATATCGCATAAAATATAAAGAAGGTCATTTTGATTATCATATTGATGCTCAACTTGAGAACATGATGGAGCGGGAGGGTTTCAGCTTATGGCCGATGAGGTCTGCCGACAATACCCTGGAATTGTGGGTGAAAGGCTTGATTTTTGGATTGATAAAAAATGAAAATGGTCATTACTATTATCAAGATCAAGTGAATGGGGATCCCATTAATGATTATTGGGTTGAACTTAGTGCGTATCGAGAGGTAGCGTTTAGCGAGTTTCGAGCTAATCGTTCAGCTATTGAAACGCAATTTGGAAAATTCTTTGAAGATTTACAACAAAAAAAAGGAAACAATTTTCTGCAAGAAAAAGTGCAGGAAGCTAAGCAAGGTAACAATTATTTGAATACAATTTCTCAAATTAATCTCGATGCAAATCAATTGAAACAGCACGGATTTCAAGCTACTGCTAAACTGATTCGAGAAGAGATTAATTATGTGAAGAAAGAATTGTGATGAGACACAATGTGCACTTGTTTTTGGGCAGTGAACTGACCGAAGCTGCCCTATCACTCAAGCGATATATATTGAAGTATGGCGAGACCATTTCGCCATACTTCAATGCCTATGTCGTTGAAGACGGCGTGATGATGTCGCATGTGGAACATCTTGAACCCCAGGTCGATGTTTTTAACAGCAGCCTCAACGAAGACAAGGATGCTACCATGGGTGCGCCACAATTGTTTGCAACAGATGATGAGTTGCAGACATTCTTCATGCAGTTGTTTACTAACATTGTAACCATCACTGATCCTGGCTCGGATCCCGCCTTGTTGCTGACGGTTTATCTCCCGATGTATCAGCCAGAGGTTTTGCCTTTGTTCAAGAAAATTCTGGAAGCGACAAGATTGTCCCAGCGGCAATATGAAATTGATGTCATTGGGATTGGCTATGATTTGCATCATTTGTTTGATGAAGAGACTGACTCAGACAATGATGACGATGCGTCAACATTGCAACAGTTGCGCCAGCATCAACTACAGTTGCAGAATGAGTTGTTAGAACTGAAGCAGCAAGATGAGAATGTGTCATTTAATCACTTCATCCCCTTGAGTAATATCAATTCAGCTGGTTATGCCCTCAAGCTAGATAGAGACTCGCTTGGGCGTATCTTGGGAGAGATGGCATTCTTGTTCATCAGCCATTACAACGATATCCTGCGAGGTCCCAAGATGGATGAGCAGCATACTGTGACAGCCATGGGGTTGAGCGTGTTGCATCTTGATGAGAATTATTTTGCTCAATACTTGATGCGCAAGGCATTCTTGCATGTGCTAAATCGCGAACAGGTGGCACAACCTACAGTGGATTTGAATCGCATTGCTCCCATTGCCCAGAGTTGCTTGCATGACCCAGGCTTGAAACGAGACCTTACACATCGATTCTCACAGCTGCTTCAAGAAAACAATGTTGAGGATATGCTGTCGCAAAACATGTCTGAAGCCCAGATAGTTGCCAAAATATCACCAAAGATTTCTCAAATTTTTGATGAGGAATTACCCCAGATGTTGCAGGGGTATATCAAGGATACTAACTTGAGCCTGCCAGAACGCAAATGCATTTTGGCACTCATCTTGGGCTTGGATGATGAACAGTTTACCAATGATTTATTTAACGATCATCAACTTTATCTGGATGATATCATTGGCGAGCCTTTGCAATTGTTCGTTGATGAGGACAATCGTCATATAGAAAAATTTAAGGATGACGATGGCGAGGAACATGCCATACACATGGCTTTGAGCGACCCCGAGGATTACGACCTCAATATCTATGTGCCGCTTGACGATATCAGGAATGTCAAGAAACAAATGTTGAGTTCGTCCAAATACATTCGCGAGTTGCAAAAAGACCTTGACAGCCTTGAGCAAGAAAAGCAGGATGAGCACGACAGCAAACGCCGTCTCACCGACAAGGGGTTTGAAATTGAGGGTACAGTTTATCATGTGCAACACAAGGTGACCGAACATGCCCTTGAAGAGGACTACAAACCACATGACAACCTGAAACCGTCGGTTAATCTCAAGGAGTGGTTCTCTCCCATCCGTGACCAGGGGATTAATGGGGCCTGTTCAGCATTTGCAGTTGTGTCTGTATTTGAATATTTCATGCACCGTTATAACTTGCCTTCCCATTATGACTTGAGTCCTGCTTTTGCCTACTATAATGCTCGCGCTCGTGTGTCAGAACCCGTAGCTAATGAAGGCTCGTCATTGTATAATAATATTGAGGCAATGCATGATATGGGTGTGTGCGTTGAAGAAAAATGGCCATACATGAGCGCAACGATTGATGCAAAGCCAGACCAGTCAGCCTATGACGACGCTAAGCAGCGTAAAATCATTAAGGCAATGAACGTTCAGATTGATGTGGATCCAGATAAGACACTAAAAAATATGAAGTCAGCTCTGACCGATGGTTTGCCTGTACTGATTTCGTTAAGGGTGTTTGATTCGTTCCACTCACCAACAGGTTTTGTGCCACTCCCCACTCTTGAAGAGCGTGCCGAGGATGAAGAAGGATGGCATGCCTTGGTGTTGTGTGGATATAGTGATGAACATAAGTTTTTTATTGCCCGCAACTCTTGGGGAACACATTATGGTGATAATGGATATTGTTACATTCCGTATTCTTATGTGTCTAATCCAGAATTATGTCCCAGTGCATTTGTTATTTCAGAGGTTACACCAAATAGTGAATCTGCTGGAAAACTAGCACCTGCTACTGTGCAAAAAGTGGCTTTCAACACTGCTGATAATGCTATACGGTACGCTATTTCTAATAATTTGATTTTTGAAGAGAAGCGTCATCTCAAAAAGATGGAAACCCGATATGCTAATTTGCGTGCTGATTTTGACCGCTTATTTCTCACGTTGCGCAATAATACTGTACGTAGTCGCATCAGTGATGCAGCCCGTGACCGGCTGATGCAAGAAACTGATGTGGCAAACACAGCGATGTCTAAGTTGCAGGAAGAAAGAATTAACGCTCTGTCTGAACACAAGAAAGAGTCACGTTCGACGGCGTTTGCACTGGGTGGATGTGCGCTATCGTTTTTATTGTTAGCGGGTCTCGCGTTCTATTACAATTGGAATGAGTTTCACAAGGGTAACTTGAATTTCATCGCAATCTTCTCATGCATCGCCGCTATACTATTGGTTATCTTAGGGTTGTATATATCATACCATCACAGCCGACACAAGACTATTTCTCAAGAATATCAAGATAGGATAGCTGCTTTGGCTACACAAAATGCTAATCGGCAGCGTGAACTCACAATGTGTGCTGTTAAGTTTCATTTAGCAGGAACATTTCTTGACCGCTATAATGACTTGCGAAATGAACTTATGGCCAAGTATCATTGTATGGTTTCGTTTGTTGGTAATCTCAAGACTTGGCATGATGAAGAGGCACAGAAGATTGAAGATATGAATCCTGAAACTCAGGTGCCATTTATGGCTGTCCTTGATAATGATACGCTAAATAACTATTTTGAGCAACATCTAAAGAAGGATGTTGTAATGATTAATTTAGCTGATTTCTTTAATAATAATTATACCATGGACGAGGATGGTATCATCAAGTTCCAAAAAAATATTAGAGATAAGGTTAAAATAGCATTGATTAGTAAGCTGGATGAGTTTACAATGTATGATTATATTACGCAGTCAAGAAATTATCCATACCTTCGCTCTGGCTTAGTGTCTGCTGATAAGCTGTTGCCTCAAATGGAAAATCGGTCACGTGTATTTACTCAATATCAACAACCTAATGATTTCACACCTGATGTGAAATATATCTTGTTGAAGACCGAAACCACTCAGCAGCGTAACAACTGGCTGTCTATCTATCCCCAGTATTTTCGTAACAGGCCAAACGAATGTGAACATGATTCGCGATTTAGGCTAACCGTTGTGGAGGTCAAGGAGCTAAAACCAGACGAGTTGATTGTGTGACGGCATGAATATGTCCTAATACGGGGCTATTATATTTTTAAAAATCAGCCTGGGGCGGTGGGCCTTGGGCTTTTTTTTGTTGGGGTGGGGTGGTGGTGTGGGAGAAAAATCTTAACTTTGTAGTCTGGAATGAACTAAACAACAACCAAAACAAGTTACAACATGCCATCAATCAAGACAATAGGATTATTGACGTCGGGTGGAGACGCGCCCGGCATGAATGCCGCCATCCGTGCGGTGACTCGCTCGGCGATTTATAGCGGTTTCAAGGTGAAGGGTATCTACCGTGGCTACAAGGGGTTGATAACCAACGAGATTGTTGACTTCAAGACGCAGAATGTGTCAAACATCATTCACCACGGTGGCACCATCCTCAAGACTGCACGCTGCAAGGAGTTCATGACCCCCGAGGGTCGTCAGCAGGCCTACGACACCATCCGTCAGCACGAGATTGACGCTCTGGTGGTGATAGGCGGCGACGGCTCGTTGAGCGGCGCCCGCCAGTTCGCCTCCGAGTTTGACTTTCCCATTGTGGGTTTGCCCGGCACCATCGACAACGACCTGTATGGGACGGACCACACCATCGGCTATGACACGGCGTTGAACACCATCATGTGGTGCGTTGACCGCATCCGTGACACCGCCACGAGCCACGAGCGCCTGTTTTTCATCGAGGTGATGGGTCGCGACGCGGGTTTCCTGGCGCTGAATGGCGCGATAGCCAGCGGTGCCGAGGCAGCCATCATCCCCGAAATCTCGACCGAGGTGGACCAGTTGAGCGAGCTCATCAAGAACGGCTTCCGCAAGAGCAAGAACAGCAGCATCGTGCTGGTGGCCGAGAGCCCCGTGACCGGTGGCGCGATGGGACTGGCCGAGCGTGTGCGCAAGGAGTACCCGCAGTATGATGTGCGCGTGACCATTCTGGGCCATTTGCAGCGCGGTGGCAGTCCCACGGCTCAGGACCGCATCCTGGCGTCACGCATGGGCGCGGCAGCCATAGATGCCCTGCTCGAGGGTCAGCGCAACATCATGATTGGCGATGATGACGAGCAGATTGTGTATGTGCCGTTCTCCAAGGCTATCCGCAACGAGAAGCCCATCGACCGCAACCTGCTCGAGACGCTCACGCGCCTGTCCATCTAGCCGGCGTTGCCCAGCATCCCCCTCCCCAACCATCACAATCAGCGGCGGCTGTCTCGTGCTCCCGCCGTTGATTGTGATGAGAGGCCGGGGGCATCCTCTGTCATTCGCCTGTGTCACACCCCACGTGTGACGCATTTGTTGGGCTTGATGGCGGTGGTATCGAAATTTTGCATTAATTTTGCATCGCTCAATGCAGGGGTCATGATGAAACATCGACTGATGACCATACAAGCGCTGGTGCTGGCGGGGACGTTGTTCGCTGGCGCACAAACATTGCCGGGCGACACCTTGTCGCTGGGCGAGGTCACTGTCACTGCCATCAAGCAGAGTGCCGACTTGCGCACTCAGGCCACCAGCATCACCGTGCTGGATCGTGCTGTCACCGAGCGCAACGGGGTGCTGGCCATCAAGGACGCCGCCCAGCTGGTCCCCAACCTGTTCATCCCGGACTATGGCAGCCGCATGACCTCGACGGTGTATGTTCGCGGCATTGGCACGCGCATCGACCAGCCAGCTGTGGGTCTGACGGTGGACAATGTGCCAGTGCTCACCAAGGAAAACTATGACCTGGACATGCTGGACATCACGCGCGTTGAGATGCTGCGTGGCCCCCAGAGCACGCTGTATGGCCGCAACACCATGGGTGGCCTCATCAACGTCTATACATTGTCACCGCTCAACTATCAGGGCACACGCCTGGTGGCCGAGGGGGCGACACAGGGCTCATGGCGCGTGGGTGCGAGCCACTATGCCCGTCTGGGCAGTGGTGTGGGCGTGTCGCTGGCGGTGCATGGCGGTGGCAAGCGCGGCGAGTTTGTCAACGAGTACAATGGCAAGCGTTGTGACTGGGAGCGGGCGTTGGGTGTGCGTGGCAAGGTCGAGTGGCGCGGCGGTGGCTGGTATGTCGCCAACGTGCTGTCGCTGGGCGTGAGCCGTCAGGGGGGATACCCCTATGAGTGGCTTGAAACGGGCCAGATTGCCTATAACGACACCTGCTATTATCGCCGCACCTCGCTCATGGACGGCCTGACGGTGCGCAAGCAGCTGCCAGGCTTCAGCCTGTCAAGCATCACCAGTTATCAGCTGATTGATGACGACATGACACTGGACCAGGATTTCACGCCGATGCCCTATTTCACGCTCACCCAACAGCGTCGCGAGCATGCTGTGACCCAGGATGTTGTGGCACGCAGCGATGTTCACGCTGACGATGGCTATGCCTGGCTGCTGGGCTTGTCGGGCTTTTTCCGTCGCTATCGCATGGACGCCCCAGTGACGTTTCTGGACTATGGCATCGAGCAACTGATTGAAAACCATGTGAATGAGGCCATACCGCAATATCCCATCGCATGGGACACACGCACGTTTGAACTGGGCAGCCACTTCACCAGTCCCAACTGGGGTGCCGCCATCTATCACGAGAGCACCTGGACGCTGGGACAATGGACGTTGCAGGCAGGCGTGCGTCTTGACTATGAGCACGCGCGCCTCAACTACCGCAGCGTGACCCACACGGGCTACAACATCATGCAGCAGTCCACGGGCACAACCTATGCCCACGAGAATGTGGACATCGACGACAGTGGCACGCTCGACAAGGACTTTGTCGAGGTGCTGCCGCGATTGTCCGCCACGTGGCATCCCTGGCCGGGAAAGCGCCACACGGTGTATGTGTCGGTGGCGCGTGGCAGCAAGGCTGGTGGCTTTAACACCCAGATGTTCAGCGACGTGCTGCAACAGCGGCTGATGAACATGATGGGCATCGGGGCACGTTATGATGTGGACCGCGTTGTGGGTTACAAGCCCGAGCGTGCCTGGAACTACGAGATTGGCGGTCACTTTGAGTGTTGGCAGGGGCGTGTGCAGAGCGACATGGGCGTGTTTGTTATGGATTGTCGCGACCGTCAGCTCACTGTTTTTCCTGACGGGGTGACGACAGGCCGTCTGATGACCAACGCCGGTCGCACCACCAGTTGGGGCACCGAGTTTGCCATGACGGTGACGCCCACCGACGTGACGCGCCTCAGTGTGAGCTATGGGTTCACTCGTGCCACCTTTGGTGACTACAACGATGGCAAGGCGGACTATAGTGGCAAGCGTGTCCCTTATGCTCCCGCTCACACGTTGTTTGCCGAGGCATCTCATGGTGTGCCGATGGGTCCTAATCGCGAAAAAATGCTTACCTTTGCGGTCAACTTGAGGGCTGTGGGCGACATCTGGTGGGACGAGGCCAACACGTTGCATCAGCCACTGTATGCCCTGGTGGGTGCCAACGTGACGTGGCAGCAGCCGCATGGCAGCCTGCAACTGTGGGGCACCAACCTGACTGGAACGCGCTACAACACGTTCTACTTTGTGTCGGTGCAGCACCCGTTCTTGCAGCGTGGCCATGGCCGTCAGGTGGGGTTGACCTTGAGAATAAACTTGTAAAACAAAAAAACATAAATGAGCTAACAAATGACAATGAAGAAGTTACTTTTCACATTATCGATCATGGCGCTGGCACTGGGGCTGGTAGCCTGTGGCGATGACAATGACGAGCCCGTTGTCGAGAAATCGCAGCGCATCGAGAGCTACTATGAGTCCGAGTCCGATGTCCATTATCTCTTTGACATCGACCTTGAGGCTGACAGCAGCAGCATCTATTGTTACAATGTCACATTCACGATTGGTGACCGCAAGTCACCGGCGCTCAACATCCGCATCGATGCTCCTGTGAGCGTGACCGTGAATTCCGCCGGTAGCATCTATACCTACACCACCGCTGCTGGCACGAGCACAATCCCTTACATCATCATGGGAACAACGGCGGTGCCCATGGCCGAGTATGCCGTCACCAACTTGACTTGCATGGTGAACACCAGGGACCGCACCTACAGGATTTCCTTCAACTGCCACGGTGGTGAATACAGCGACAGTGGCGACTTGAACCTGCGTTAATGCGGCTTTTAACTACATTTAATATAAAAAACGGCGGAATGATGTTAACTTTTGGGCATCATTCCGTTTTATTAATGTAAATTTGCAGCGATTGAAACTCATTAAAAACAGACAAGACAATGAAATTAACGCATTTAATCCTCATGGCTGCCCTGGTGCTTGGTCTTGCCGCCTGTGGCGATGATGACCCCATCAACAAGGGCGGTAGCAAGCGCACTGTCAGCACCCCCATGGTCAATCATGTGGTGAACACGGGCACGGGCGAGGTGACAGTGGCAAGTACAACTAACACGCTGACCATCGACACGGCAGCCCACACCGCTAGCCTGGAACTCAAGTTTGCTGGCAGCAATGGCGACCAGACGGTCAGCATTGGCGACCTGTCGGCCACACCATCGCGCCTGGGCTTTTACAAGCTCAGCATGAATGGCAGCAACTCACAGGCGAGCAATGTCAGTGGCTATGTCGATTTCAACGAGGCAGCGATGAAGTATGCCTACACCGCCACCAGTGGCTATCGTGTGGTATCGACGTTGAGCGAGATTTTCTATCTCAGCACCAACACGTCGCTGTCCTATAACGACACGACAACTAGCACCGACACGGGTGCCTATTACCAGTTCACCCTCTATCCCAGCACCATGACTGCTAAAGTGCAGATAATGGCGTTGCTGCACACGGGCGACGGCAAGTACTTCAACAGCATCACGGGTTATAACGTTCCTGTGGTTGCCACTGCCACGGGTTACACCATCAGTGGCAACGACATCGCCACCGTGGGCATCTATCGCGGATATGACGAGGACACGGGTACCGAGACCAAGACTACCGACAAGTATCCGTTCACCACGTTCACCGCCAACCTGGACCTGGAAAGTGACACCTTCACCGCTTCCTATGTGCTTGCAGGCAAGACCAAGGCGACAGCCAGCGGGCAGACTTATAACAAGTATTAAAACTGTATTATAGCAATAAAACACATGTTTAAAGCAATGAAAAAAGTTAGCAAAATGTTTTTGCTCATGGCGGCTCTGGTTGGCATGGGCTTGTTCACCGCTTGCACCAACAGTGATGACCCACAGAACACCTACACCTACTCAAGCTCTGTCATCAACCGCGCATTGAGCGACGATGGGGTGTATTTCTCGCAGAGCACTGTCAGCATGACCATCAACCTCACCGACAACACCATCGTGCTGAGCTCCGCTGCCGTGCTCGACGAGGACAAAAGCAGTGTGTCGTTCACCACCCCCGAGCTCAAGCTGGGCAACCTTGCCGATGCGACGTCATCAGGCAACGTTTACACCTTTGCTGCAACCACGGTTAGCAGCAACGTGACCCACTTGCAGGGCTATCTGGATTGGGGCACTGGCATGTTGTGGTTCACCTACATTGCTGACGACGACCGTCAAGTCTATAGCAGCACCCAGCTGTTGTATGCCTACACCACCACGTCAATCGCCGCCGAGGGCAAGTCACCTTACAAGCACACCCAGTCGGCCTATTGCATGGTGGTTGATGAGGCAGGTGAGAATTGCAAGTTGCAGATTGCCAGTCTGCTGGATGGCTCAGGTGCCACCCTTTCCTCGTTGGCCGAGTATGAGGGATTGACGTTCACGCCCACCACCACGGGTTACAAGGTAAAAGCCAGCAAGGTGTCACCTGTGAGTGGCAACTATGACCTCACCAACGTCGATTTGTGGATGGACCGTCAGGGCCGCAACATTGAAGGTTCGTTTGTCTGCAATGGCTGCACCTACACCGTTAGCGGCACCATGTTTGGCGAGAGCATCAATTAGGTGATAGAATAACATCATCATCCATTATCACGCCCTGCCGTCTTGACGATGGCGGGGCGTGTGGCATCTGGCCCTGGCTCGCCAGGGCGGGGCATCAATGTGGCAAGCCCTGCTCACCATGGTGGGTGAGCAGGGCCTTGCTATTTGTTTGACTTGGCCGCCAGCGGGGTGACGGCGTGTCATTGTTTTCTTTTACTTGAGGTAATCCTGTACCTTGTCGTTGGGTACCATGCGCTCCTCAAACACATATGCGCCAGTCTTGGGCGAGCGCACCATCTTGATGACCTTGCTGAAGGAGCGGCCTTCACCTGTTTGCAGGGTTGCAACTACTTTTTTTGCCATAACTTATATTGGGGGATATTATTTGATTTCTTTGTGAACGGTAACTCTCTTCAGATAGGGGTTGTACTTCTTGAGCTCAAGCCTCTCGGTGGTGTTCTTGCGGTTCTTGGTCGTGATGTAACGGCTGATGCCGGGAACGCCAGTGCCCTTCTGCTCGGTGCACTCCAGTATCACTTGCACGCGGTCGCCTTTTGCTTTCTTTGCCATAATGTTGCTCTCCTTTCTTTACTTGTTGATGACGATGATGTCGTTGAGATGGCCATCGGCAGCGGCTTTCTTCATGGCTGCATCCAGACCCATCTTGTTGATGTTGCGCAGGCCAGCAGCCGACACAGTGAGGCGTACCCACACGTCCTGCTCGGGCCAGTAGAATTTGCGTTTGAAGACGTTAGCGTTGAATTTGCGCTTCGTCCTGCGCTTGGAGTGCGACACGTTGTTGCCCGTGATCGCTTTCTTGCCGGTGATTTGACAAACTTTTGACATAGTTGTTCTTATTTTTAATAGTTTGATTGTGATAAACAATGTTGGGTGACCTTGCGGCAGTGTCCTCACAACGACAAGACAGGCGCAGCACAATATATCATCACGCAGTGTGGGATGACCAAGCATTGTCCGCCCCATCGGTGTGAGAAGTGTCACCGGTTCAAAGCTGGCATTGCTGGCTCATCTCGCTCGTATGGATATCGTCCTACGCTTGACTGCCAGGCACTTAGCATCATAGCCGTGGCATCGAAGTTTCAACGATCAAGTGTCACACTCAGTTGACCTGAACGGCGCGTGCGCGTCGTGGCGAAGTCATGATGTGCCGCAAAATCGGGTGCAAAGTTAGACAAAGTTTTTGAGGTGACCAACACATTTCCTCAACTTTTTGCTTTTTTTCTTTCGCGTTCCAGATAAATTAACTACCTTTGCCCGATGGTTAGTTGATGTGACATATGCAATCACAATTAACTGTTTTTTGGGAGACAGAGGTCTCCCTTTTGTTTTTTCCAGTATTGCTGTCGGTCGCTCCTGGGGATTTTGCCCCCCCTTTGTTAAGGAGCTATCCCAGGAAAAGGGTGTTCGCTACCCCATCCATGGACGGTAAGCATTCGGTAAAGTACAGGTAAAATTAACTAATGATAATGGCTGCGATTCTGGTGGGGGTGCAGCCATTATTGTTGTCGGGTGTTGTCGGTGGTGGTGAGGGTGCCCCAGGCCTTGGGGTATGGGTCTTCTTTTAGGGGTGTCCACTTGTGGGGGAGTAGATCCACGAGTTGCTCATGGGT
>Ga0181612_105331_pt1 | contig 15025 bp, 5 predicted proteins | sample HoacroProtozoa21_FD_119630 | JGI IMG/M metagenome (GOLD analysis project Ga0181612, IMG submission 119630) | Hoatzin crop microbial communities from Cojedes, Venezuel. Combined Assembly of Gp0051906, Gp0051904, Gp0051908 | reverse complement strand
TAACTGCCAAGGCAAGAGGCAATTGTAAGAAGCTTGGGAGATGCAGTTACACTAGGTGAATGAGCAGCCGTGTTTGTTCCCTCTAATCTTTCGGTGGCACACACTGGAGGAAAAAGACTTCAGTCAGTTTGGAAATGCTACATAAAAGGAAAAAGGGATTGCTGTAAATGACTGCCTTAATCGATCAGTACTTGAGTCCTAATTTTTCTTTACTGTAGGAAATGGAATGGGGAAGAATATTAGAAATATGAATGATGTAAATCATACTGCATTGTATAAATCAGTAGATCCATTTGTAAGTGTTCATACAGGTCTTATAAAAAAGTATTATTACAAAGAAATTCAGAGAAATGGTGGAAATTGTGATAGCTGAAAACTTATGTGGAAATACTGAAAAGAATGGGACCGCTTATTCTAGTAAGCAATGTAAGTGCTGTGTATATAAGGAATGTTAGACATCATTGTCTCTTCCTGGGAACAAGAAGGTATTTGGTAAAATCGGAGGGGTACAAAATTCAGAACTGATAATTTTTTTCCACATATTTAACTTTTTCATGTTCTCTGCTTCAGTCATCTAAGTAAATAATGAACAGAAAGTGGGTATTAAAACAAAATCTGGCAATATTCATAATTCTGTGCAGCAGTTAACCCTTTACAGGATTTTTTTTTCATTAATTAACTTCCATATTTGCAATTTAAGTGGCTCTCTGAAAGAAATCAAGGACAATAATCCATAAATGCAGCTAACGTGTTGAACTTACTTCTGGAATATTTACCTGCCCACTGTTGAAGTGGTACTGGAGTAAAAAGTCTTGGATTGTGGTCCAGTTCTGCATGCGCGACTATGTGTGTGCATGACTTGTTAAATATTTGTCTTAATTTCTAAGCCAGTGAGGGAGAGTCCAGTATAAAAATGTGACCTGTCACCCATGGTTTAATTATAGCCCCAAGAGATCATTGTTTTGAACTTAAAACTGCACAGTGAGATCTTTCTTACATAGCTTGTTAAAAAGAGCTGAGTAGGGGGAGAAGAGGAGGAAGATGTCTGCACTGCATGCAGAACATACGTGATCCTGAATTAGGTTTCTGTTGGAGAGGTTTGTATCCAGCAGGCTGAGCTACATTTGAGCCAAAATTCTGTAGTCCAGCCACTGGGAAGAGACAATAATACTGACATCACGCCGCCTTTTCCCTGCTTCCTATTAAAAAAAGGCAACTAATTGCTTAAACAGAAATAGAATATCTAATTCAGTTCATGTCTGTTGGGAGCGTGTGATACAGTGACTATATTCAGAGTTGGTTGAATTTAATCAGTCTGTTTACAGATTTAGTATGGCCAGGTGCATAACACTGAAGTCAAAGTCTCGATTTTTATCTGACTTGATCATGTCATTAACTGACACCCACAATAAGGTGAACTTTGCAAAAGGAACTGTGAGATACTGCTTTTGTTAGCTGTTCTCCAGTGTGGGCTTCTGAGTGATGGTTTAGGTGCTCAAGAACAAGTTAAAGCTCTTGTGGTCCTTCTGTATCTTAGTAAAGCAGTATTGTGCAAAGTGTGATGTAAAGGACTGGAGTGCTTTTAGGAAGGAAAGGGGCAGGTTTTTCTGCAGGTATAATAAAAATTAACTCTGTTAAACATGTAGAAATAAACACCTTTTGAAAAGTTAAGTTACAATGTCATGTCACTTCCCTGAAATGTTAGTGATGTGATTAGAGTGCAGCTGCAGACTGCTGGTGTTAGTTGGAGTGCTTCCAGTCTGCTTCCTGGAGCGAGCCGGCTGCGTGGTGCCTTTCAGTGATGCTAAGCACTGCTCACAGACCAGGACTTCAGAACCGACCAGGACTTTCTCTGGAGAGCTGTGCTGAGGGCTGTGGTCAGTTCGTTAGAACACTTTGGGCCTGACCCCACTGAACAGCACTGTCCCAAGCTGTACATTTTGGCCTTCCACTCAAAAGGAGCATGAGTGTACATTTTACATAATGAGTAATGTGTTGAACTGAAAATACTTAAAGGAACAGAAAATTCTTAAAGGAACAGTTTCAGTGACTCGAGATCTCTGTTGGGTTGTGATGGACGAAGGCAACAGCAGTGTTCTCTGCTCAGAAGACAGAGATTTTTTTACGTGGAGGGGTTCAAAACCTTGTTTCAATTTCCCTCAATCTCCCTGGCCTACAGTAGTTCAAATATGTTAACATTCCTGTCCTGCTGTAATACCATTTGCCCAGTCTTACTGGGGAGGGGGGGGAAAAGGATAAGTTGATTCTATATGCACCTGTAAAGTGAAGGAGGAGTTGCAAACAAAAAAGGATTTTTCTTTTTTTGGGAGCCTACTTTTCTGGTTTTTTGAACTCTCTGAATAAAAATGTCTACTTTTTCAAGAGTTATTGGTAGACTGATGCTTTCACCTTGGATAACTTCCAAGAGGATGTGCTTATCTATACTGTAACCAGATAAATATTTTGGTTTCTAGCCTTACTAAAATGGATCTAACACTGTTATGGTAAGTTGTGAATCAAGCAGTTCTTTATGGTGTTCACATCCACTTTCTTGATCTTGTCAATTATATAACCATTGGTTCAGTTAATGTCATGTAGATTTATTTCAAACCAGTGTGTGCTCTTTTTGAGTGCTTAGAATAATTCTTCTGGAAACAGAATATAATTATTTTATTGGATGCTTCAGAAAACTAAACTCATCTTTGCCTAAATATGAATTTGTGTCCAGTTGTCTGGACTAGAGCTTTTATCTTAATATGTGTGGTCATAGTTGTCTGCTGTATGAATAAATGCTGAAATCTTCTTAAGTAATGCTTTTCTCCTTTCAAAAGTGGTGTATGTCTTATATGGCCCCAAGTGGAAGTTAAATCTAGAAGAGAGAAGAATATTAAGTAGTTTCCCAGATTTGCAGGCAGCTTTGTACAAAATTGATCTTTAAGACTTTGTTATGGATGAATTGTGTGGAACACTTGAAAAAATTAGGTTAAATAAAATTACTTGGTGTCCTTGTTTTACCAACAGAGCTGTTCTTATACAGTATTCTAGAAACTCTCTCACATGCCTGAAGTGCTACTGTTCAGCATTTTATCAGGTGCTTTGTAACTTAAAAAACCTTCTGCAAAGATAGAGGAACCAATTTATGAGGAACAGTGTTGTTCAGGAAAGTAAACATTCTGTTGAGTGGAAATAAATCTTGAAATGCTTTTGCTGGGAGCAGGTATAAATGTAAATTACTTTGAACTGTGAGATCATTAAAAATATTTATATATTAGAAAAAGTACATCAGAAAGTATGCCACTGAAGCCAAATTAATAATGATTATGTCTTGAAGATCAGAATCTTAAGATTTATGCAAGTAAAACTGGCATGGATTGGCAGCTGCACTTTCTGGAGACTTTCTAGAGAAAGGAAGCTGTAGAGAGATACCTTAATGGAAAGTCTTTGAGGCAGTATCTTAAAAGTAGCAGATTCTTTTTCCTGCTTGCTAACTGTTTTTGTCCCAATTTCTTAGTTTTTAATGTTCAAAATTCATGTTGTTCAGTGCAACTTTTATCCCTTTCTCATATCTGCTCTTGCCTTCAATTAGGGAGGAATAAGGGTAAGCGAATGCTCAGTGTTAGTGTTACTTCATATTTGCCTTTGTATTAACTGGCAGCAAATCCAGCACTGGTTGTGCTGTTGGGAATGTTCAGCTATCGGTGCTTCAGTTCAGAGTTGAAAGTTCAGCCAAATTTTAAAAGCAAAACTAAAAATGAAAGAGTTTTCTTGAGGTTTGCAAGTGTGACTTTAATATAACACAGATGCATTGAATGCAGCATTGCAAAATAAGGACCTAAAATTTTCCTAGCATTAATGGCTTTGCAAGGCTTAGGAGACACTTAAAACTAGTCTGTGTGTACGCACAAAACACCTGTTATGCAACCCTTAAAGCTAAGCACATCACTTGTGTATGGAAGAAGCAGCTTTTACTTATTTAAGAAACTGTCCTTACATTTAAAAAACCTATTTTTAAACTAGTTTAAACGGCTTCCAGAAGCTTTCAGACTAGTCTTTATAAGTTTTCGAGGGGCTTCTGAAGTGGCCCTGGATGTGTGTTCGCTTGTACACTATCTGAAAGGTTTGTGCTATTGAATCTGAAGAGATCCTGGGACTGATGCAAGTTCTTACCAGACTTTAAACTCTCTACCGAGAAAGCTGAGGCCATTAGTCAGCAGTCTGCCAGCTTGTGTGCAGTTATGTTTGTAGAAGCCAGTTTATTACTGATTGGCTATGGCAGTCAGCTGCACTGAAGAGTGTTTTATTAGTGCTTTATAGTTGCAGGAAGCGTTGCCTGGACTTTGTTGTGTATCTCATAAATTATGCAGAATGTTTGCTCTACATCAGTGTTCTTTGTAGGGAAAGACAACTAACTTGTTCCTGTAATTTTCTTCCTGTGTGAGTTCCTTTAAGACATAAACCAGACCTGTTAAGTAAGCTGGGAGAGGCTGTGTTGCCACTGCTTTGGTTGATCCAAAGCTTAGGATCTCAAAGTCATTCGGGTTGGAAGGGACCTCTGAGAGTCTCTAGTCTAACCTCCTGCCCAAAGCAGGGTCAGCTAGAAGATCAGACCAGCTTGAAGCAACAGTGAAGTAACTACAAATTATTCGGTTGCTAATATTAAGTGAGCTGTTATTGGCCTCTACAAAAAAAAAGTCTGGAAATCTACTTCTTTGATAATAAAGTAATTAGAAGGATTTCCAGTGTGAAGTATTGAAGCTAGTCGTTCTGCCAGAAACACTTGTGTATGGAAGCAATGAACAGAGTTCAGCAGAAAATTCTACAGAAGTCCCTAGGATAACTCAGCTGTCTTGCCACATTCCTCAGCTTTCTCTGTCCTTCAGCTAGCTCTGCGGGAAGGAGAGGGAGACCAGCACAGACGTGGAGGAAGAATAAACAAACTGTAAGGGGCCTCCTGGTTTAGTTTTCCCTGTCCTTGCGAATACAGTGAGCAAGTCTGTCCTGGAAGACCCTGCCCTGTTCACCAGGGGATACTGTAAGGCAAAGTGCTGCAGCAAGGGTTGCCTTGTCTCTTTTTTTCTGCTAGGGTTTAAAGAGTATCTGTGAAGTTCAATGAAGTTCACTTATATTATAATAATTCTAAGAGTTGATTTCTCATGTTACTTGTATAGCATTATAAGAAGCACAGCTTTCTCAAATTGTTCTGTTTATAGACCAGGAGCCATTAAATCCCTGGACAGCAAGGTATTGAAGAGATACCAAGCTCCAGAAATGCCAAGGAAGTTGCTTTCAAATATATAATGTCTTGGTTATTTGTGTGTTCTCTTTTACTTTGTGCTAGAACTCTACATACATAGCCAATCTGTAATCTGCTGTTCAAGATCAATTAATTCTCTGGACAAGAGAGAGTTTCATTTTTGGAAGTAAAATTTTTATTAAAAGCTTGCCCTCACTTCCAGGCCTGAAGACCTAATGTACTGTCTTGATCTCTCACTTATAGCTATGACTCACTGAAAGCCAGTCTCCTGGCAAATGTGATATTAAATACTATTAAATATCTAACGGAAGCATTCTGATGACTGTAGTAGAAATTAAATTAATAAATAACTCCTTGCCTTTCTGATCTCAGATGATTTTTAGCTTGGAAGGAAATGTAGCATTTATGATACATTTCATTCAACTAAAATTTGTAGAAAGCTGCAGATGTAAGTTAGGAAAAGAAAAGATACAGGAAGAAATCACATCTGTCAAGGAGCATGATTAAATGCTGACTTGAGATGATATGATTCACGGTTTGGGAAATCTTAGTATGAAAGCTCTAAGTCTCGGATCAATACTACATAAAAAGAATGAATCTTCGACAGATATCAATCTGTCTTTGAGCTTAGAATTACATACAGCTACAGAACCAAGGTTATTGCCCATCCTAATCAGACATTTCAGACATCAGAATCTGAAAACTTAAAGATTTGCTTTGGACTGAGGTGACTGATGGTTGTTGTTCCCCCCCCCCCTCTATTTTCTTCCTAATGTTTAGGTACTTAAAGCTGTGGTTCAGAACTTCCATTTGACTGCCTTTTTGCTGGAATTCATGATTCAGGGTGAATGGGCAGCTGTTTCGATGGTCAGATTTATTTTTTATTTATTTATTTATTTTCCTCCCTACCCTGGCAGAGTGGGGTAAACTGGCTTAGATACGGTAAAGATTAGCCTGTTTGGCAGCTACAGTGTTGTGCTACTGGTGCAACCTGTGTGTTTATTCATGGAGCATCTTGTAGATGCTTGTTTTTGTTTTTTTTTAATGAAGTTTTTTGTCAATTGTTAATTTAAATAACACTTTTAGGGGTGGTCTACTGTATTATTTTATTCGGATTGACAGCTGAACAGGAGTAGAACTTTCTATATCTATTTGTCCATTTTAGATATTTTGAGATGATACAGACTCCTATTAGTGTCTTTTGTCAAATTTTAGGTAGGTTATTTTACTAAAATATTTGGGGGTATTGCACAAAATTTCTGTTTTAGTTGTATAACTCTCTTTTTTCATCTTGTTCTTGTATGGTTCATGGTTTTTTCTGAGAGTACAAATTCATCACAAAGAACTAAATGGCAAAGTTGGTCAATTTTTCTTCTGTAAGTAAGTGTAAGGCTCACTAGAGAGTTTTAAACTGTTCAAAGACAGTAGTTGGAAGCTGTTGATGCCCAAAGTGCACCAATTTTGTTCAACTGCATTACTGACTTTAGACGGATGTTGTATGAGATTCCTCTTATTGCCTGATAACCATTATTCCTTGTTCCTTTGCCCAAGGGGTACGTGAGATACTGCTGTGTGTTGGAAGGAACAGACTTCTAACACAGGTATCGGTTGGCCCAGGTGCTAATACCAGAGTCTTGATTAGCAAAGATGTACAGCACAGATTTTTTTTCTTTGAAGGGAGGATAGTATTGATTCTTAACCTTGCATTAGATGCTCCAACCTTCCTTCTGTTGTGATTAGACTTAAGTTCTAATTACGAAGTGTTGCTCTCATCATGAATCATCCACAATGGCGTAAGCTTCTCAAAGTGGACAGGCTGGAGTAGTGCTGAGTGTTTTTCAGAAGAAAATGTTAAAGGAACTGGGATAGGAAGTGTGCAAATAGCTTGCTACCAACTCAGGCAGAGGTGAGGGTGCCTGATCCTGTGCTTTGAGCCTCCATGTTTGATAAAACTTAATCCCAAGGTCCTTCTGTCCTCTTTCAAAGTGCAGCATCATTCTTTTGAGAGGGGAGCAGCTCATGTCACCTGGTTCAGTTGATAGTGTCATATCCTAGGATTTGACAGTTATGGACTCAGATGTCATCTAAGAGTTCTTTTATGAGAATCAGATCTTCCACAAAAATAGCTATAGCAAATGGACTTAGTGGTGAGCTAATGAAATGCTGAGTCCCAGGAGTGACTGAATTTTGAGTCAGTGCTTTTATTGGCCTTCTCAAAATCCAATAGCAACCTTCAACTGTGCCGAAATAAAGAAAATGTCGCCTAGTTCTTACACTCATTGATTCTACCCTGTCTTTCAATTAGGAAAGATCAAGACCAAAAGAGTGCTTTTGTGCTTGTAGATTCGACTTATCTTCATGAGACAGCTATATTATAACTGAAAACACTAGCCACATGTAAATAAAAGGCAGGGCATCCCTGTCAGTGGAAGCCTGGTAATCCTGGGTTGAATTAGTTTATTTATACTTCATCTAAGTTCAGACAGATTGTCACTACCATCTGGTTCTCAGCGAACAGCTAGAACAAGCACAGGGAAGTCTGTGCTTAGATTTAATTTATCAGAACATGTCTTGCTAGATCTGTTACTACACAATTTCAGAAGATGTGGAACTTCAGTCACACCAAATTTGTCAGACAACAAAAACAAAAGCTAGTGATCTAAAACCTCAACCAGACAAAAGAGCAAGGTGTAGTTCCAATCTGCAAATAGCCACCTTCTGAGTCTTTGCTGCTTCCAAAGAACAGTGAGGATTCAGAAGGAAAAGAACCTGGGAATACCTGTGTTTTCTGCTGGCCAGGAGAGTCTGTCATTCTGTGTTCATTCAGCGTGATTCAGGCTGAGTTGTATTTACTTTAAAAGGGATTTTCCTTCTTAGGCATTGGGTCCTGCTGGAACTTTTGTCCAGTGGACAGAACCTTGAGTCTCATGGGTTAACCTCGTTAACTGTGCATTTCTTTGAAGTATGGAGGGATGTGTCTATGTGTCTGTAGAATGGTCTTCCAGATAGAAATGCTACCTCAATTTTGAGAGTTATCTCTTTATATCACTTATTTTGTAGTGATACAGGACAAGGGAGTCTTGCACAATGTAAGTGATAGCTGCATGGCCTCTAGGATTTAGTCTTTCAGCTTCAAATCAGATTTACATCTGTCTGTGAATGTTTCTTGGTAGGCATGCGCCTTGTCCTATGATCTCCCAGTAGAGCTAGTATTCTATTTAAGTTCTCCTTGAAGAGGTATTGCTAATATTCTTTTTTAGCTTATAATGGATCTCTGGGCTCTGGAGAATAACTTTTTAATCTGCTGACTTTAGAAGTCGGAATACATCATCTCAGTTTGGAGTCTTCAACCAGGAGGGCATACACTTGATTAAACTGGTTTATAATATATGCTGCAAGCATAAGCACAGCTTCAATACTGTTGCATATATATGCTTATCATGCATACCCTGTAGTTAAATTTGCCTTGGAAATGTCTCACCTGACATGATTCACTGTGTAGCTAGTTACAATTTTTTCCCTACTAACAGGTCTAGTTTCTGTCTATGTAGCCCCAAGTACACCAAGGATTTGCTGCTCTTTAGACCTCACCCTCGAAGGTATAATATACTGGAGCAATATTCTTTTATCTGAAGCTTGTCCTCTTCCTCAAAAGAAATTTTATTTCTTACATTACTGGCCCAATTTTCTCTGACTAAAAATACTGAAAAAGTATATATCAAAATTAGAATCCAAGTCCAAATCACAGCTACATCTCAGGTCTGTAATATTGTTGAGTATCTGCAGATTTTTAATTACAGACTCTGAACTTAGTAAATAGGGAGTTTAGGGAAAAAAAAAAAGCTGAATCTGGAGTATGATGTTGTGTATTAAATGTGTGGGTTTTAATCTCTGGATGATGAAAGGTTGTCTGTTCAGAAGTGATATGGGGATAAACATGGGTTACACAACTGAGAGCGCACTGTAAGTTGCTTTTCTGTTCCTTTGGATTTTTCTGATACTTTAGAGCCAGATCTTCAGTTGTTTATGTTGAAGTTCCTCAGTTTTGTTAGCACTTACTTTGTCTGAGCTCTATTTGAATTCTGTGTTCAGTGTCAGAAGCCTAATTGTTTTGTAGCTTAATGGACTAAAATGTATTTTATAATCACAGTATCAGCATCTTTTGTCAGTGTTCCTAGAAAATGCTCTCCTGGGATCTAGTTGATAATTTTTTTTAATTATTGAGACCAATATCGTATGTTTGCCTGTTATAAATGGATAGACATATAATAGAATAATCAGGTGACTGAGAATATGCTATTTTTAGTCCAAAATTGGTTGTATTCAATATTGAGAAAGCTGCTACTAGGAATGTAGAAGATACCTCCTGTCTGTGATGGAATGCCTCTTCTGGCAGGAAAAGCCTTCTGGGAATAGGTTGATACTGAGGACTCACTGGAGCCTTTGTGTTACTGAATGGTTCTCATTAGTTTGTTGTGTGATGTAGTTGCAAAGGCCAGGGTATGTATAGTGTTCAGCAAAATGGAAAAAACACAGGTATTGCATTATATGAAAAGATAAACGTTTTGATGACGTCTTGGGTGTCTTCGATAAATAAAAAGCTGCTTTTTAAAGTAGGATTTTGTGACTGCCTTAATTGTTGCTGAGTATAAACTCATTTGCAAATAGAACTGGTTACGTGCACATGTTGTGATAAACTGCCTTAATTCTGTTTGTTCTCTTTGCAGGCTGCGGACTTGAGTAAACCAATAGACAAAAGGATATATAAAGGAACACAACCTACATGCCATGACTTCAATCACTTAACAGCCACAGCAGAAAGCGTGTCTCTTCTAGTGGGCTTCTCTGCAGGCCAGGTCCAACTTATAGACCCTATTAAAAAAGAAACTAGCAAATTATTTAATGAGGAAGTAAGTAGAAATCTTAACATTGTTGCATGCAATGTATTTATGATATCAAAGATCCTAGATTCTCAAAGTTCTGTAGATGGCTGCATTTGCCTATACAGCTTATCACTCAGTCACTATGGTTTTTTTTTCAGCTGTTTCATTGACTTGGAATATCTACACAAAAATCTTACTCATGAAGGAATCTTTTGGGGTTTAAGATTAAAAATTAGGACTCTGTAGTTTGGGTAATACTGTAACTAGAGTTAATGACAGTTAACTGATGGAAAAGAGGCTATAGATGGAAATGTCTGTGTGTGTGTTCTGCAGTCAGTTGTTTCTGGGGCTTCTGGTTCCAAATGAAGAAGAAAACATTTAAGCCCCTATTTAACTAATATATTATGGTCATAATATTAGATAAGGTAAAAATATCAATTTTTATGGTCAGGATGTTACAGCAGAAACTGTCTGTATCAGGATTCCTAAAGGGTTGCTTGGGGAAGACTAGGATATCAAGCTGAATGCTGCGTAGAAGCTGAAGGCTTATGGGGTCTTGGCCATGTGATACTCTTGAAAGAAACTCTCTGTCTGCTTCTGCTGGTGCTGTGCAATAAGGAAAGACAGAAGGAAGTACTGGGGGGGGGTGGGTGGCAGCAACAGGGACTAATGCCAAGTTATAAGACCACTGGCTAAGATTATCTGGTAGCGTGGCATTCTTAAAAGAGCATCTGCATGCTAACAAGGAAAGAAATCTGGTAACTGGAACAACTTTTGACAACATTTGCTGCAGAGGATAAGCTATAGGAATTTGGGTCGATTTGGGGGGATGATTGGTTTTTTGGGGGAATTTTTTTGTTCCTTTTTGTCTTTTAATCCAGCTGCAGGTGAATTGTTGGCGGGGGTAATAGCAAAGAGCTTTGCAGGTCTTTTTTTATTTGCAGATGAAGTTAAGCTGTGCTCAGCTTTCAAACTGAGCAAGCATATCTTTCGCACCTCAGAGAGATGTGTTGCCTTGCTCTGTCTTTGTGCGAAGAAGATTGAAGTATTGTTCTCAATGGGAATGCTTTATAATTAGAGCTATCTAATTCCTCCTCAGCTTTCTAAAAGTAGCTACATCTAGATCAGAAGAGGGGCGTTTTTCTTCTTACCTAGCTATTTCCCACCTGCTGTTTCTCTGCTTGTGTTGAGTGGGAGACAATGCTGGAGAATCTCTTAATATTGCACAGAGTACGCTGTTTGGTAGAAACATCTGTAGCTGAAATGTTCATTTTAGCATTGTCCTAACACCACTCACCCTGCACTGTTGTGTATTCCCCACAAAAAATTTCCCACAACTCACCCCAAACCGAAAAACCCCAAGCTTTGTCTGTGGTGCAACTTCACCACTGGCAGTGCTAGTCTGGGTGTGAACAAGTTACTTGTGTAAGTACAGCTCTGATTTAACCTTGTATGATAATAGTGTAAGTAGTACAAGTGGCAGTAGAAGTACTATAAGCAACTAGAGTTTCATATCACAGAGCAGTTCCCACTCTTCGCTGCTTTGAGAAGAACTTCAGCTGAAGTACTTACATAAAAGATCAGTGGATGTTTACATGCCTTGATGTTGTTTACTGTCTAGTGTCTACAGAGTAAAGCTGCATTGCAGGCTGAATAGTTCTTGTGGTGGTTCACAAATGATGGAGAAACTGAAGCCGCTTCTGTTACACAGTATTGTCTCTTTCTCTGTGCGATAGCCAGTGTTACTTCACTGTGGTGGGAATACATCCTATGACAGTTTGTTCGAAATTAAATGAGGTGATCTATTTTCTACAAAGCTGACATAAGAATTTTCTCAGTGGTACCAATACTACGTGCACAGTAGGCTAGAGATAGAAGACAAATTCTTGTTTCCTACGCTGATCTTTTCTGCAGTCACAACCAATTCTAAAACTTTTATATATTTTTAATCTGTCAGTGACAGTATTGAAGTTTACCCTGGACGTGTTTGGAAGTTCTGGCTTGTATCTGAAAGCTGTTTTAGAGAAACATTGATGAGTACTGATGGTTGAGCCAGTTTCCTAGCTTCAAGATGAAGGTGCCTGTTGGGTTTTGAATATATTTAGAGCTTAGATAATATTTGAGAAGAAACATGTCTTCCTAGGCAGAAGGTGGTCTAAATGAGAGTTTACATCTTTCAACAGATTTAGCACTAGTGCTAGAATAGAATTTACCACCTGTCCTGTTAGTAATTTGGTGATTCTGGTAGCCCAAAGCTCAGTTTTGACTGTCACCTGTGATAAAGCAATCAGGATAGCACTTAATTGTATGTGATATGTGAAATACCTTCCATGTCATAACAGGTTAAGTTTATGTTGACCTTAAAATGCAATAGCCTGAATGCAGTCTAACTTGTTACTCTTCCTTTTTTTTTTTTTTTTTTTAAATTCTATTGATGTAGAAGAAAATAGGGACTTGAAAGGCTGAGGTGAGTGATACTATGCAGCTTGTGGCTGCCTGCCTAAATCAATCTGTATCAACAGTGGTATTTCTTCTAGCTGTGTCAGAATTAAATTAGTGATACTTTCCTATTCCCAAAACCAACCAAGTATACCTCACAGATTCTGTTGTTTCCAGGTGATGGTTATTCTCAAGTTAGCCAGCTGAATTATGTTTTTCATCTTGTTTTTTTATTCTTTTTTTTTACTTAAAACTAGACCCTTAAGCTGCATTTTTTTCATAATAAACTTTTCCTGTACCTGTGTTGCCAAAGCTCTTTGTCAGACCTTAATACATATTCCTTGATTGACTCAGTTTTTTCACTCCTTTGTGGCCTATGCCTATAATTTTTTCCCTTCAGGCTTGTTCAGAACATGGCTACCAAGATAATCCTGGCTTGTCTTCCTGACTGGTGACTGAAGTTCCTTCACTTACTCTTCTTCCACCTGAACATAAGTTCCTTATCCCAGCTACTCCACTGATTTGCTTGATACTGCATTCAGTCTATTCTTGTAATGCGTCTGCCAGTCATAGTGACTTCAGGTCTTGTTTTGTTGTGCTGTAGAAGTATGGGAGTCCAGCTGGAAGCCTTTAAAACTTCAGAAAGTCATAATTTCAGAGTTTTCATCTTCCTGCTGAATTTAAAGCTTTGCTGGTTGAGAAAGGGGAGGAGTTGTAGTCACTTGCTATATGTCAGCTGAAAGCCTGTCTGCGTCTTGTCTCTTTGAGCTGATCTGTTCTCAGTGCAGATGGCAATCTTCTGTTTTGTTCATAGCCTCCCTGAGGTAGAGATTGGGTTTGCAGGATTTCTGTACAATAATTAAGGTGGTGTACCCCAACATGATTATGGACTTCAAATGCCATTTCTAGTGTAAAAGTTGAGCATCTGCTCTTATGAGTAGGGTCTGTATGTCAGGTGGAGCTGCTCTAGTAGAGGAGTGCAAGAAATTTTGCTTTGGTGCCATATTAGTGGTAGTTTTAGAATGAGAAGACGACTATTGCCTATAGTAACCAGCTGGGCTGGTGTTCCCTGTCCATATTCTCTTGGTGTGTACCAGGTAACTTTCTGTCTAATATTTCTGATATCATCATTACTGAGACATTCATTATATGTATCAATGAACACATGACAAACTTTAAAATATCACAAGAGAAGCTAGGAATTTTGTTATTTTAAATCTACTGCATTTGAGGACAGGTTCCCAGATTAAGTTACATCTCTCAGCTCTCAAGTACAAAATAGCTAATATAACCAGTGAGAAATTACGGAAGAGGGGCTTTCTGATCTTACACCGAGATTGACAGCAGCAAAAGTATAGCCTCAAAAGATGAGGTGCTGCTTTCCAGTGATAGTTACAGGCCCAGAATTGATAACAATCAGTGTGTTATCCATTAGTCTGTTTTTTGTTTGTGATAAACAACATAGCAAGGTTTTGGGGTGACTTTTTTGTTTCTTTGTTTTTTAATGCTTTTGTAACTTGTTCTGGTATTTCCTTAGGCTCTTTGTATTTGCATTCTTGCCTTTCGTGTAGCTCAGCTCTTCTTTCGGCCTATAATCAATCTATGCCAAATACAAATCTAGAATGTGCATGTAAAGAACTACTTGTCTCCAAGTTGCAGTTGAGTGATGCCATGGCTGAGTTGGTAAGTTTTGGAAGTCCACCAGAACTACACTAGCAAACTCAAGGAGTCAAACTTTATCTCTCATTTCTTATGGCACCAGAGGTATTATGATCAGGAATGTTTGTTTAATGCGTGTGTTCATTCTTTTGCAATGATGGACTCTATTAAAACATTTTTCTTCAGAGGAAACGTCTTAATCAGGTGGTGACTGAGAGTATTGTCAGGTCCTTGGCGCATGAATGAAAAGTAATTGGAGGGTGGGGATTCAAAGGTGAAGAGTATGTGGTGCCTTCTGATTTCACTCAACCACGTGCATTTAACTACTAGCTTTCCAGCCACATGATAACATGGTCACTGTGTGTGTAGCTTTTGCTCCCTGAATCAGTAAAAGCTGGTAAAGGCTCCTGAAGCCTGTTTTTTCTTTTTTTTCTTTTTTTTTTCCAGAGGATGGATTTTATTTGTGCTGTCAGATAAAGCCAGAGTCTAAATTTACTGTTGTTGATTTGTAACCCGTTTGCTATGTAGTCCAGATGAGTAACTGCATTTTTTCCCTTTAGCTCATTGTGTGTTTTCTCGATTGTTTGCTTTTCATGCTTTTCAGCCTATGCAGTGAAAAATAAACCTAAGAACACTCCGCTTAGATTCATAACAACAGATTGTCTTGATTGAAGTATGTTCTTTGTGGAGGATGACTGGACCATAATAATAACAATCTTTGATAGCACTCTGTCTAAAAATAATTTCCTCTTTTCTGCCTGAGAAGTTTTCACAAATACAGTAACATAGC
>Ga0181612_155712_pt1 | contig 15026 bp, 10 predicted proteins | sample HoacroProtozoa21_FD_119630 | JGI IMG/M metagenome (GOLD analysis project Ga0181612, IMG submission 119630) | Hoatzin crop microbial communities from Cojedes, Venezuel. Combined Assembly of Gp0051906, Gp0051904, Gp0051908 | reverse complement strand
CCCTGCCCATGGCAGGGGGGTGGAACTGGGTGATCTATAAAGTCCCTTCCGACCCAAACCATTCCGTGATGATTCTATGGTTCTATGAAATCCTCCCACAGCTCGGTTTTGCTGGAAGCCGCTCTCTGCCTTTCATGTTCCTTTCATATCAATAAAGACCGAGGTTTGGCAGGGAATGGTGGGAACTCAGCATTGCTGACTTGGTGCAACAGCACGGGTGTGACGGGAGGGGAAGGGAAAGCAAAAGGGACGCAACTGCTTTGTCTGGCCCCCCTGTACGAGCTCCATGGAAGGAAGACAACAGCATGAGCTTCAAGGAGCAAATGGGATCAGTTTTAATCTCACAGTAGTTTCTATATTGCTGTCACAGGTTGATTAGGGGCTTTTATATCAGCGCATTTCAGAGTGCAAAAATGGATGTGGCTTCAGCTAGGCAGGACAGGATCTGCTTGCAAGCCAGGCACCAGATTTACTGTCTGATTTGTTTAAAAAAACCCAACCCCCGAAAAACAACCCATCATTTCTCTTCTTTAAGTCAAAACCAGAGAGTGGCTGACTGCACATGTAGCTCTGGAGCTTGCAGAGGCCTGAAGAAGCTCAGTGAATGGTACCCCTGCAAGTTGCAGGGAAAGTCACTTTCGGACCTTTTTTTGCTTGGTTTAGTTTTTGTGTCTGATGGGACTCTGCTCTGGCGGGACCCCCAGAGCTGGTTCCCACAGATTATGGAGAGAAGCGGGGAGATCCTCCCTCCTCCAGGCCTCCAAAGCCCAGCTGATGCTCAACTGCCCCAAGCCCCACCAGCTCAGGTATTAGCGAGCCACGATGAAAGAGGCTGGATCCTTCTGCCAGGCACTCAAAAAACTCAGTAAATCCTTTGGCAAAGATGGTTATAAAAACATATTCAGGCCATGGTGTGGCTTGTGAACCAACCGCATCTCTTTAAATGCTGCTTAGGGTGGGTTTGTTTCTAGGGAATAAACAATTCTCACCTCTCCCATTACAGCAATCGGCGTCTCCCCTGTTGCCTGGGCGACACGATGCTCCACCAGATAAAACATGTATTCATCGTAGAGCAGGCGAATCAGGTGGAAGGAACCAAAGCTGGCAGCACTGCGCAAGGTGAGGTCACGGATCACCATGGAGCTGGAAAATGGCCGGGAAACAAAATATTTGGGTTGTGCTTCACACTTGCATCAAGGCTGAAGTGAATTCTTCATCCTGAACGTACTGTGGGACACAGTGCTCTGTTTCTACCTCTAACCCAAGAGTGTCGAAGCACTTTAAGAAATTAGTTGACGGAGCATCCCCTCCCCACCCTGAAAGGATACAGGAGACACAACACTCGCTGCCGTACCAGGGCAGAGCAACAGTTAACTGGAGTTGCATGGGAGTAAAGAACTTGGCCTCGGCTTTTCAAGGAGCTATTTACATGCCCTAAGCCTGACGCAGAATTATCTCCAAAATGAGAAAGAAAATGTACCTATAGAAAGACCATTTCAACAGGAACTGCCTGGCTGCTTTGGGGAAGCTGGGACTGCCCTCATGATGCTTCAGAACTTGAGTAACAACATTATCCAGCCAACTCGCCCACTGGTCCAGAGAACTCTGCTGCTGCAGAGTGAGCTTGAAATCCTGCTCCAGCTTCTGTACCATGCCTTCCTCACACTGGCACACCCACGAGGCTTGCTCCTGCTCGGGAAGAAGGGTTGACAGTTACTTATGCCACGCCTGCATGGTTGCTGCATCCCAATCCAGGAATTCAGCTTCATTTGTAGTAGACAAGGACTCCACACCAGCTCTCAGTCATGTCTCCTCCAATCTATCCAGACCACAGTACAACACTATTATTAGAACTGTATTATTGTTGGCAGCACTAATTCCTTTACACCTTCTCCACTATTCACAGTGAGATGGCAAACTCACCTGGAAAAGTAACATCAAACCTGTTAAATTGTTCATTTAATTGCTTCTTAGTATTGGAAATCAGATGCTGGTGACCAGCAGACAACCTCATTATAGAGTCCCAGTTCTAGACAACACGACCTGGGAAAAGACACCGCAAGTTACCTGCACGTTGGCGAAGTCGACCCGATTGAGATCGCTGAGCATCTGGTTTATCTGGGACGTGTTCTGCAGCACCGCGCGGGCGGCCTGAGCCAGGTGGTTCAGGGACGTGTATCTCCGTAAGGTCTGCGCAAAGGCACTCACTACCCCGACCTGCAACACAGCACGCGGGGCAGCGCGAGCACGGGGCCACGGGCTGGAAGGTGAACTCCTCCCAACGCCGAGCTCAAGCACACAGCACACGTCACCCGGGGTGACCTGCACAGTCCCACCCACGCTGCTGTCCGAAGCATAGCAAACCAGCCTCTACATTTCTTTTCTTTAAACTAACGGGTTTTCACACTCTGCCTCCAGCAGAGGCCAGGAAGGTGACAATAGGCTGCAAGAATCCATTTAGGAGCGCAAGAGTAGGAGCCTTAGGTTCAGTTTCTGCAACGCCATGCAGTCCATGAGGTGTCCTGTGCTTTCTAGCAGGACAGCCTCATTCCAGGGCAGAGATTTTCTTCCACAAAGCTTTATCTGCAATTTCAGGACATAGGAATGGCTCAATGGACAGAGCATCATCGGCTTCTGGTACAAAGGAATTGCTCTACCTGTCCTCCCACTCCTTGCTGATTGTGGTTCATAATTATTCATTACACCGTGCTAGTCTGGAGTACGCGTGGCCAGACCCTGGCAGTGATTTTCAATCGCTGTGGAAAACTGTAACGCATGCACACGCATGCACACACACACACACGCAGCTCGCATCCCTGACCCGCACGGTGCTCCCTCTGCTTACCTTGGTCTGGACAATCTGGGGGGGGAATTCACTCATTGCATTCATCAGCCACCCTTCCAAACTCTTGGCAAAATTACGAATCGCCTGTGTAAGCGTGCCTGCAAAGAAGTCTGCAGAGTTAGAAAGGCTGCTCCATACTGTCTTTTGACGTCACTTTCTAGCTTAGGACTGCTGTGGAAAGCACAGCCTCTGATCTGGTTAGCTGCGATCTTGATCTAGCATCAAGGAAATCAGCTGGGTCCCCAGATGCACTCAAACTTTTCATATTCTTATTCTTCTTATTATTCTTACCCTTATTCATGGTCTTCTGAGCAGTTTCCAAACGTTGAACTGTGCTCATTAAAGACACACACGTGCCCCGGCATGCAGACTGACAACAGCAGCTCAGAGGGACATGGCTTTCCAGCACTGCCCAGCTCAGCCTAGGGCTGAGCTGAGGCCCTGGGGAGGCTGACACACGCACTTCACTGAGGAGCCAAATCAGAGAGAAAACCCTCAATAACCCACCACTGATCTCCCAAATGAAAGTTGACCTGAAATATCCAGGAGGTGCAGTAGGGGACAGGATGGTCCTACGTAAACAACGATACTATCTCCAAGCAAACATCTCACAAGGATTAGCCGTGCTTACTTGTGCATTAAACCTATGCTTTTACCTTGACTCCCAGCCAAAGTCAGGAGATGTGATATGCAATAAACCAAATTTTGAAAGGCATGGGAATTTCCAGGAGCCACAAAGTACTGTCGACCCAGAGCAATGCTGCAGGAGGAATATTGCCGTTGCCATAATATTTTAGCTTCTATTCAAAACAAAAACCTCTAAATCAGTTTTTACAATGGAAATCTTTGTGGCAAGTGGTAGCCAGACCAAGTGAGTCATGGATTGCTGTTCGTCAGACACAACGTCCCGTGACTCAGCCCAGCGAGGAGCAGGAGCTGAGCAGGAGTCGGGACCACCCGTGTCCTCCCCAGCACACGGCAGGATACTCACTGGGCACTGGCCTGAGCACATCTGGGATGAGAATCTCCACCAGGGCCTGGTACAAGATGTGGTCACAGCTTCTCATCCATTTGAGGATGGGTTCGTATTTGCACAGAGTGATCAGCTTGTCTTTCGGGAGGGTTCCTTCGTGTTCTTCTTCGCTGCGGGAGGAAGAGGAGGGAGGCAGTGTTAGCAGCAGGTTTGCATTCAGTGCATTCACCCTTCCTCTTGATTTCTAACCCCAGTTTTCAGCTGAAAAAAGCCACTCATGTTTTCTTTCAAAAGGAAACATCTGATCGTTTGTACAAGTCCTCTCCGACTCTGCAAGCTCCTCTCTATCCACGGGTCAGAGCTCTGACCACAGTCAGTCCCTCAGATCCACACCTCCCTGTTCTTGGCCTTCACTTCTTCCCTCTTCAGCCTCGCTTGCCTTTTATACACCCTTGTTCATGTGTACCTGGGAATGGTACTTCAGCACAGTCATTTCAGCAAGCAAAGGCTTAGCTGGTTCCTCCTGACAGACCCAGCGATTTCCAAAAGCTTCACACCTCTCCCCTGTGCTCCAAACCTCCTCAGCTGTAGCCGTGGGGACACACGTTTGCAGTGAATGTCGTTGGAGCAGATTAGCTGCTACGGACAGATCCTACAAACAGTTTCCAGGTGTTCAACACCTTCAGATGCTGAATGTTTTCAGAAGGAAAAGGATTTGGTGTTTTGGTGAGAACAAACATATTGTCTCTAACTGAATGAGGTCAATCAAGCTTACTTTATTTTCACTTTATAGATGTATGGAAACTTTTTCTGCACGATTAAGGCATAAGGTATTTGGTAAAACGGCAAGCAGAGAAAACTGAAGCCTTAATGCATGGCCAGAGCATCAAAGCAGAGCTGCTTAGACACTGTGCTGGGAACTGGGAATTTGGCAGGGCCTCTCCCCATGCATTACACCAAAACCATTAAAGCCAATCCTTGGACATACTATAAAGAGGTACTTATAGGCTCTGCCTGGGTGGTTTCTGTAAATGAACTCCACAGGCATACTCCTAGAACACTCACATGGAGAAACTGGCCATCAAGCACCTAACCTTTCTGTTAAGTGAAACCATATTCTGCATTTTATCATGCTTTGAAACGCTTTGCCACTTTGATAATAGTTTGGTTTTATATTTGTACATATATAAAGAATAGAGAGGGAGTGCTTTATTTACCTATCTTGACTATTAGCAGTGGTACGGAGAGGTACTAGAGCACGCAGCCTCAGCAAGATACACTAGTTTAGGCAGAGCCCTGCAGAAATGCTGCCTCCAGTCCCCAAGGGAGCCTGCTTGTACCTAGCACAGCTCTCTCCGTGGTGTTGCAACACGCCTTGGAGATACACCCTGAAGTAACAGAGATTCTGAAACAATCAAACACAGCTATAGTGATTCTTTGTGGGAAAATACTCGTTGGGTAACATCTGCTAAGGACAACAGGGCCATATTCTACAGATTTTTATGGGGTATTTGCTTATTTCTCAAACTTTTATCATTTTTCTTTTGAATATAAAATGTCCGTAGCGGAAGTCCTTGTATTATCAGTAGAAGTGGACGATACAGATTTTTAATAGAAAACTTAAGAAGCAACCTTCACCTTTTCAGTTTTCTCTATTTTCACTTATTTTCATTCCTGTCTCTCGGCAGCAGACTACCAATGCACAAAGGATGAAGAAAAGGCAATAACCACGAGGCAGGCAGGAGTACAAAGATCAGAGTAGCTTCATTTGCCATTATCTGCCTCAAAACATGAGGCACTTCAAGATCTGGAGAGCCATCCAAAGAAGCGAGTCCGTCTAGATGTCACTAAAACCTCAGAGCCTGAGATGTCACTTGAGATCGATACCTAATGGCACCGAATCGTTACTGTCTGCTCCTGAGGACCACTCACGAAAGCAGCGTCCCACTGCCATTCATCTCCGCATTTTGGATTAGCACTTGTTATGAGGGGTAGAAGGCACACAGATGTGGGTAATCAGAGCAGATGCTTGCCTCAGAGGTCTGAACTTTGTGTGGTCATTACGATATTAAGCACTCCTGACACTCTTTGTAACGATTCTGCAGGGAAGCAAGTACTTTCAAGCCCTCCAAAGCCTTCAAAAAGCCTAATGAAGCTGAAAATACTTAATGCATTTTTAAAAGATGAAATACCACCAGAAAAATGGAGCATTCAGAAATAACCAAAGCACAGCACAGAACCACAGAATCACAGAACGCAGTGTACCTGGCTGGCAGGGCAGTAGAGCCATCACTAGATGGTGTTTTAGGACTCCAGAAGGACTGCCACAGTTTCTCAATATAATGAAACTGAAGATTCATTACAACATCCAAAGTCGCCTAACAACAAAGAACACAACTCATTAGCTGCTCTGCTAGCATCTTGTCACACGGTGTAAGCATAAATGTCACGTGCTGCCGTTTAGATTAAATAATATACAAGAAAAATAACAGAAAGGGCATTGTTTTAATAGCCAACACAACAAAAACAGATCACACAATGAAAAAATAATATGAAGTGCAATATTTGAGGTGCAATTCCTAGCAAATCAAGCTTTCCCTATTATATCCCAGCTTTTCCTAAGAGCAGGATATGAGACGAACAGATGAACTGTGTCCCACATCAGTTAATAAATCAATTAAAAAGTATAAATAATCACCTCGCAGTGCCGCCTGTAAAGAAGCTGCAGAGTTTTCACGTCATTCATGGTGACCCCTTCTTGCAGGAGGACGTTCCCTAGATCAGGGGCTGGGAACTCAGGAAAGACGTGGGTTACGTCTAAGGGAACATAAAAATGGGGAAAGATGGTGAGAGCCAGGAGCACTCAGTTCCACAGGACTACAGATGAGTACAAGGTGCCGCTGTCACTGGTGGCTATCTTTTGTGTTTCAACTGGGATGAAACAGGAGAAATACGACCGATAATCTAGCACTTCCCCTGATTCACGCTGTTATACTGGGCACAAAGCAAACAACCGCAGCCCATTTATTTAGTGGGGAAAGGAAAATGTTTTCTTTCTCTCTGCAACAAAAGAAGCAAGAATACATTGTCCTCATCTACCACGCTTCCCACTAGATTTTCTCTGAAGCCTGAAAAATGTCTCTCTGGTATTTTGAGAGTACAATGGAAAATATAATTGGACAGCAGACATATCAGGAGCAACTGCATTTCAGAGAAGGCTCCGAGCTGGCCAGGATTTGGTGTCTCTCCTTGAATGATGGAGACACATAGAACCATGGCCAGCAAAGCCAGAGAGCTTCTCTCACAAGCAGAAGCTCCGTCCGGATCATCTGCAGTCAGATACATTTTGCAGCCTTTGCCCTGAAGAGAATCACTCCTCTCCCTCCGGCTGCCTGCCTTAGCGAGGCTCCACAGGGCCTCCCCTCCTCCCATCCAACTGGGATAAAACCAGATCGATTAAAAATATACAAAGAGGGAACCAACAGACCTGATGGCATAAGGAAAAAGCCTTCCTGTGGGTATAGGAGTAAGCAAATAGCCAGTGCGATGTCACAAGTGCTTATTAGAATACATACTATATAAAAAATACATATATATTACATATGTATAACATACAATACTGCAGATTTACCAGAAAAGCCAGCAAATGCAGAACAACCGGGGCTTGCTGGACAAGCCCTTGCCTCCTCTTGAAGCTATAAGCCTAGACATGAGATCTCTAACATATTACAGCAGTCTTCTCACCTATGAACTGCTGATGATGTTGACTCTGAGCAGCAACCGATTGCTCCGGCGTAGTGTGCGGGTGGCTGTTGGACCCGCTCTCTGCCATGCCGTCCATCTTCTGCGCTGGTCTATACCTAAAGAGCGTGGCTTGGGATTTACACAGGCACGAGCAAACACGTACGCGGTATTTGCAACGCAGTCATGCAGGATTCTGCATTCGTCATGTAACAGGTGAGGTCACATTCTAGGCCAGCATCCCGAGGGCTGACCATTTTTATCACCTGTTTAACTGGAGGGGGAAAATAAGAACCTCGTTTTGAAAAGCATCCCCCAAGACAGAATTAAAGGGGTTAAGATGTTTGGCCAAGGTGACACCAAAAAATAAAATGAGAAGCAGAGCTGGAGCGGGTGCCAGAGTGCAGACTCTCAGTCTCAGGAGCTGACCTCTGCATTCACTTTTTGTTTAGGAGCTGAAGAAATAAATTCTTCTGCTCCTTCTGCACTCCAGCAAGAACCAGAACTGTCTGCACTTCCAGGAGACAATTCCAAATTCCTTTGCACATTGTTTTTTATATTCAAAATTACTCAGACACAAGACTAACCACAGCAGTATTTAACTTGCACTGCTGCACAAAAAAAACCCCAAACAAAAACCAAAATGCACCACAGCACAACACAAGGCTGAGGTCCTAAACCAACTCGGTCAGAGGGACACCACGAAAAGCGGCACATATGGTGGCATTCTCTGTAGCAGCAGGCTGAATCAAGCCACTGGCAAACAGAATAGGCAGATAAATGCCATTTTAGGGCATCATAGAATAATTTGGGTTGGAATGGGACTTTAAATGCCATCTAGTCCAACCCCCTGGCCATGAGCAGGGACATTTTACTCGATGAGGCTGCTCAGAGCCCCGTCCAACCTGACCTTGAACGTTTCCAGGGATGAGGTATCTACTAGAATTGGTTTTGGACCCTTCCACCACTCAGTGCAGCCGGTGACCTGCAGCCCCCTCCTCCACAGCTCATCTCTGGCACGTCAGCAACACTTGGGTTTGAACTGTCCCAACACGCTCCCTTTGCTCCCAAGCCAAGCCCCCAGATGGGGTCTGCAGCTTTCTTTGGAAAGGACCCTTGTCTGTGGCAGCGTCGAGGGCACTGCTAGCGAGCTCCAAGACGCTGCGAGCACCTACCTTTGCTTCTGGTGGATGGGCTGCTGCCTCATTGCCATGTACTGGGTGTCCTCCTGCAAGCGGTTCAGCGGAGACTCCGGTTTTAGACGGATCCCGTAATAATGATACTTGGAGTTTCCCCTGGAAGTGTCAGAGTTGAAATTGCTCAGTGTAAGCGAGTCAATGGAAGGGACATCGCAGCTCTGCAATTTACTCTCAGGCTTGTTTTGACAATACTCCCTGCATCTTACAGCACGCGTCAGTCTCCTGCCAAGTGCTATTTGCATGGCTGAACTAACAAACTAATGAATGCCATCTTCCTCTACAAAACTTCAAACCACGTCGCAAAGTTCACTGCCATCCACGTTAAAAACCCAGCAAGGTTTGTTCCAAGTAACCCATGGTAACTGGAGAAGAGACAAGTGTTACAATACCAAGTGTTACTAAAGAGAATGACAGAAAGACCTCAGGGGACACTTTGCTATTTGATTAGGGTTTAAGGATTTGTTTTTTCCATAAAAGCAAACTTCCATCTTTATCTAGAGTTGGATAAAACAAGGCTGACTGAGTAGTCAACCATGATAAGAAAAACGTCTTTCTGTTGCCAGCACTTTCACAGCAACGGCAACGGGCTTTGATGTGGCTTTGTTCTTGGAGTCGCTGATTTTCGCAGCTTTTGTAAAAACTGAAAGCTGTTTGCTGTAATTCTTTTTCCTTTGCTGGTCTGTTCAGCTGCTGTGATGCTCCTTAGGAAAATGTGTTTCCATCACATTAGACAGATGTGTCAGTTAAAGTTTTTCCACCAAACTGGAATTTCTCAATCCCCAAATGTCTGCTTTTGGGAGCGAGGAGGACAATTATGCAGCCATGGATACATGACGACAGTATGTCCAACTCGACCTCAGCCAGTTTGCCGCTAACAACGGTTGAGCGGAGTCCTCAGCGGGAGAGGAGAGCGAGCCAGGGGAGCAGCAGCAGGGACTCCAGAGCCCTCTCATTGGGGATGCTTAAAATCCATTTGCTGTGTCACTATGGCAGGGTCTGGAGGCACCTTAAACCCAGTGACGCTTCCCATTGGAAAATTACGTAGAGAAATCTAAGCAATTTTTGTCAAAGAATTAACCCTTCCTTCCTTGTTGGGGGAATTTTCTCTTTTCAAGGCGATGCCTGAAATGTTCAGCCTTTGTACCACAGGGTTTTACACACACCGAGTGCTCGGGTATGAACTACGCTTTGGCCATGTCTTCAGTGATTTTAAGTGCCTGTAAACTAACTAACAGCTGCATTTATAATCTAAACGAAAGAATAAGAAAATAACGGTAGACAGCTCTTTCGATAGTTTTTGAGGTTTACTGTATCCTTCCCAGCCTGCACATTTGTGAGTTTCAGTGGATTGTTTGCTTGTTTGATTTTTCTTTAATCCTTCATAGGATTAAAGAATTCCTCTCCTCTTCAGAAATTATTTCAGAGTTCTTGCACTCAAACCAGTCTACAGAAATCCAAACTCTCCCCTGCTCTTCCTATGACTGTTGCCTCCACGTTCCAGCTGTGGAATGCCCCAGTCACATCTGGTTTTGTTATCATCTAGAAGCCCAAATTTTATTATAAGATCTTACAATCAGAGCAATCCCTGTTTCTCTAGTGTATCAGCTATTTTTTTTAAAGTAGAAGCTGGGACAAAATGCAAACTCAGCTCTGCAAGCTGTGCAGATGCTTTGGATGCTCGCTTGAAGGACACATAGGTAATTACAGAAGTATACTTTCTTATATTACTGTAACATCATATGGATCTTTGACGTTTTAAAAGAAAAAATTCTGTCGGAAGATTTTAAGAAATAAGCTATTTACATCTGTACAGCTTGTCTGCATCAAAGATGCGGGCACAGGTTCTGTTCTCATCCGTGACGGAGGAACTTTATTGGACCCAAAGTGAGCAACCGTTTCACTGCACCGGAATTTTGGGCTCTGCAGCTGGCAGTGGCAATCGTGAAGACAAGTCACTTCACCTTTTTGAGACAGTAATGGAATGAGAAGCCTGGGTTCAAATAAAATCTTCTTAGATTCCTTAGGAAATGGACTTAGACCAAATTCCACCGCATGGCTGGACACGGCATTGTCACCGTGACCTGAAGTGTGTCTGAAATGAACTGTATTGTCACGCCTCTCACACCGCCGATCCACAGTGAGAAAGCAGCTTTGCCTCACAACACACGGAAATTACTTCTGTTCCTCAGAATAGCAAATTCTTTTTTCCCATAACATCATGGTTTGTTGTTTCTGTAGATCTCAGAAGAAAGACCTGCGCCTGCTAAACAATGCTTGGTCGGTTCTCAGTGTGCATGAGAGAAGTTGTAGGTACCTTTTCATTTTAAATATAGATTCATACCAACCTGGTTCCCAGGCGGCGAGTCCTCAGCCCCATGAACACCGAACGGATCAGTTTTCCGAAGGAAGCGGCGTTCACCGGATCCAGTTTGTGCTCCTGGCAGTGCCGCAGGTAATGGTTGTAGAGAGAGCTCCTGGGAAGGCTGACGCCTTCCGCCGTCTCGTAGTTATCCAGCAACCACTGGAGCTTTATGTATGGAAAACATAAATAAATAAAGAACACATGAAAGTCTAAAGAGGGCTGGAACAGGCTGTGTCACACAGTGTCAACGCTTTAATGTCAGGAGAGCCCATCTCACAATAAGAGTTCAAGAGAACTTAATTCTGGGTAGTCAGTTGATATAGGTTAATTTATATAATGCCAGTTCTATTTTCATCAAAGCCATAGGACCCCCAGCCCAAAGCTAATCACCCCAACAAAAATGCTGTCAGCTTTTGCAAGAGCATTAAAACATGGTCCGCCTGCCATCTCAGTGTCCACCCTGGATTCGGCTGAATTCCTGCAGAGCCAAAATAAAGCTGTAAGATCTCCTGTTTTCCAAGAATAAAGATGTTAAGATACCGCCTAGGAAGAATAAATTTTAGGGGAACCAAATATGCTGCAAAGTGTTTATTAATTTCAAGATCGGCATGTCTGCAACTGTTCCCTTAAGAATAAAATTAATGGTTACTAAAGCAACCTTAAAAATATGAGGTGTCCATCTATTTTTCAAAACTTACTGTCTGAACTTCTTCTGACACTTCTGTTGATTAAAGTTCGCAATTAGATAAAAATCATTTATACCCAGCCGGTCTGAAAGGGCAGGCCCGGCACAAAATATCAGCACAGGAATTAAAATGCAAAAAGACAAAATCCCCAATCTCCTTTAGTTGGCTAAACGACTTCAGCATCAATAAACTAAGTGTTATATTAAGTACATTTCTGGAGGAACTAGATGTACAAATGGACTAAACTCAATAGCTTTGGTAAGAGTCCTTACGTTGTCGTTAGGGATATCTGGGATTAAGATTTTCCAGAGTGCCCTCTCCCCCCAGCCCCCAGCCCCGCATGCATCAGGGGCACAGCTCTGCCAGAAGCAGCCGCTTTCGCACCGGATCAGTGGCAAAACCCACTCCGGTTATGGATGCCAAAACACCAGCCACATCATCTCCTTACAAGGAGTTCAATCACGCATTGTAATTAAGCACAAACTTCGTCTGGAAATCAGTGGGAGTTAACCATGCCCATGGGTGCACAAGTTGGTCTATGCCTGAGTCCCCTCCACTCGTACTCCAGTACACGACTCTTTTCTACCATCTTCTCTCGGTGAAACTCTGAAGTCCCAATTCACCTCTACATTACTTGAGTTTTATTTCAATAACTCTGTGAAAACACAACCTGAAACGTGCAATGACATCTCTGACACCTCACTCCACCGAGTTATTTTCAGTTTCTGTATTTGTCTTTACAGTTTAGGTATTTCTATTTTCAGTTTAGGTATTTCATATCCAACTTTGGTCTCTCACAAATGCTTTTCCATGCCTATGAATCTATGTTCTACGGTTATCATTCATATATCCGCATTTAAATTTCTACTGCATAAAATGAGCTGAACCTAAAGCTGCACGGTTAAAACTATTTCACTCCTCAGCTGGGTTTGATCCAAAGCAACCACCAGCTCAGATGACTGGACCCACCAGTTTTGGTGGCCCTCGGGGCAGCCCAGGGGTTGCCACAGCTGGAAGAAGAAAACCATCTTGGCCATTTTCCCCTCTGTCCTGCTTTTCGCAGAGCCGCTCGTCACCTTCCCACCCTCCTCCATCGCCACATCACCTGCGACACCCTTTGATGTGGTTTTCCGCAGATGAAGATCTTTCTGACCCCCAAACCCTCCAGTCCGAAGAGGCGATGTTTGCCTCCGGTCCGTGCGCCTGCCTGCTGTCATCTGCAGAAGGGACATCGCGGGGAAGCCCTGAAAGCCTGTTCTGCAGCCCTGAGCCTCCCGGCCAACCCACCCATCAAGCTCTCTTGAACAAAAGTGGAGCCAGTGTTTTTGACACAAAAGACCAGCAGGATCTCTGTTTTTAAGCAGTCCACATCTAGGCTGATTTTGGCCCATCCCTTCTATTTAAAAGATTAATAATTAAGAAGGTTAATTTCTTTTTAACTATTTATTTTGTTTATCCAGTGGGAGATACTGAATGTGGATCAGCTACTTATTTTCTCTGCCTGTTCTAATTCCAAGTCTTAAAAAATACGAAAAGTTGCATGTTACTATGGAAAATTCAGATATAGATAAAACCCTCTCATTTAAATTTTATACTGGACATTTTTAGTCTGATCCCAGATATTTCTAGAATATTCCCTTCATCTTCCAGCTTTCTGCTTCTGCAAGTGTTTGCAGAACACTTCTATTCCTTTAAACATTACAGAATTTCACAGTATGAACTCCCACTATTGAAATTAGAAATTTATTATGAAATGCACAAAAGAGCTTAAAGAAGAAATGTGTCAGAATATAAATAATTTTCAAAACATGATTTCTGCTCTTCCTGCACTAGTAATAACAGGCCGGGCACTTAAAATGAGAACATTTAAGATTCTTTCCATTTGCATCCCTTGTTCTGTTTACTTCTTGGCTTTTGCTTGGTTGTGACAATGACAAGATACTCGACAGTCTCGTTTCTGTTTATACTGCGAGGAGGTTCCAATAAAATCACTACGCACCCATATGCTGCTTTGTTTGCACTACAGGGGAACATTTCCATCACATTTCTACTTCAACTTTATTGCTATTGACTGTTTGTTTTGATTTAACAGAAGAAATCATCTGTAGCCCACCTTTCTCCACTGAGCAGGAGATCGATCCTGCATTAAGTCATTACATTCCTCTCCTCGCCAAGGGAGAATTATTCCCTTTAACGGTTTTCCTATTTCTCCGTTCAGTTTCACTTTAGGTGTTTCTACCTAAACATCATTTGGGGGTAAGATCTCTTCCTCCGAGGAAAACTCCATCGCACTTAGCTAAGAGGCATTCACCCACAGGGAAGAAGTCCAGGGGGTTTAGGGGGGGTTTGAGTTGAGTTCTGAGGAGGGGGGGATTGTTTTAAGGGCAGTGAGGAAAATATACATTTTCCTCCTTCTCCTCGGAGGACTACAGATATCTGGAGCGGCAGGGCCTCAGGCGGGTATGCTGCGGCATCCAACCGCTTCCTTACATGCCCAGCTTTCGGCACTCGTGTACGAAAATTGTAGTTATTTGCCTAAAACTTCTTTGCATCATTGGCGAGGTGCTAACTGGTGAAGCAGTCATCCTCTGGCCCAGCGACTCTGGAGCACACTCGTGAGTAAAGCTTTTTCAGGAACAGTAATGGATTGACATGGTTTCATTAGAAACCCGATGTGTCACTGGGGTATTAACACTAGCTTGGGCTTCCAAATCTGGTATTTCAAGTGCACTTAAATAACCTCTCAGAGAGTTTCTGAGGCTAAATTAAGTTATCAAGTGTGGCTCCGTTCCACATCGACTTCGCTTAAACAGCAGTATGTAAAAAATCCCCTCTTGACTGAAAACCTTTAGTTTTCCTTTTTTTTAAGAAAAAAATAAACCCTTCAAGAATTCCTGGCGTTAAACATCCGCTGACGGTAACAAAATAAACCATCATCTTAAGAACTTGCAGATTTGCAAAATGTGAAGTTTAAAATGAGGGACACAACACGAAAAATTCTGCAACCTTAAGACTAAAAGCAACTCAGTCACAACTAACAGAGCAGTTAGCATTATCTAACAACTCCCCGGCTACTCGCCTCGCCAAGCTCGCATTCTGCTTTCAGCCTTGGTACACCACTGTCCCCTGCTGCTTCCCTTTCTGGTTCTCGCGTGCAAGCCTGACAATATAGCGCTCCCGGCACATCGGCACATGGGTGAGGTCATCGTCATCACGGTCT
>Ga0181612_133846_pt1 | contig 15026 bp, 6 predicted proteins | sample HoacroProtozoa21_FD_119630 | JGI IMG/M metagenome (GOLD analysis project Ga0181612, IMG submission 119630) | Hoatzin crop microbial communities from Cojedes, Venezuel. Combined Assembly of Gp0051906, Gp0051904, Gp0051908 | reverse complement strand
CAAAAAAGAAAAAAAAAAAAAAAAGGGGGGCCATTGGGGAAACTTTTTTTTTTTTTTAATATCATTTTTACTAAGTCAAGACATTATCCCAATTTCAAACTAATTTCTTTGCACCAAGAAAAAACAGCTGTTAGACTGAGTCAAAATTTTTGTCAACCTTGCCACTGTAATGCTTCCATAGTCAAGACTGGGCTGCTGGAAGGTGCAGCTGTTCCCAGTTTGTTTGTAAACTGCTATTTAAATTTAGTTTAATTAGGACTGTGCAGTAAAACCCATTTTGTCACACATTAATTTTGAAAATGTCAAATGTTAGCATTTGTCTCCTACTTAAAAAAACAAACTACCCCCCTTAACCCCACTAAGTGATGTTTCTGAAGTAACAACTGTAAAGGCAGATTTTTTTTCCTTCAATTATAAATTAAAGGATAAGAATAAGAGCTTGTTACCTGTTAATATCATCTTGATACAAGTTTCTGTTAAAATAATCAGCCAGGTGAGGTGCATTGCACAGACATTGTAATATGGAATTCATATAGCAAGTGTTCCCTAGATTACGAAGTCCTGTAAGAGCTGGTCCCGATCCCCCAAACACAGGATTAAGATTCCGAATTTGTGATGCAGAGAGTCTTGAAATTTCTGCTTTAGTGTAACAGACTGGTCTGTAGGGAAGAAATTATTTTTTAGGAGTTTCAGACATGACAAGGCTGTGCACAAGAGCCAACAGAACCACCCTCCCTCACAGGAAATGAAATATCCTGGCACAAGATATCACCCAATGCCATCATTTAAGGTATTCAAAACCAGTCAATGCAATAGTGAGTAATCCATACATGCTGGCCGATGATGAGGCTGAGTTATAGCCTCAAACAGTTGTTGGTTTTGGTATTTTAAATTCACAGATGAACAATTAGCTGTTGATTTAACCCAGTTTAAAAACTGAAAACTCTGCATTTCACAAGCTGTCAGAAGGCTGGTGTTTAATCTCTTAACACAAATACAACTTAAAAAGCAAGTATTGTCCAACTACACTGCGACCTCTGAAATTCAAGTTAATACATAACAATTACATCAATTCTCAACAGATAACTGCCCTATACGTTGAACTTCTAGTGATGAAATTTAAGTCTATCACTCTTGCACCCTTTCAAACCTACTTAGAAAATATTAATGAATTTCAGATGGTTAACCACAAAGAAAGTCCTCTATGCTATCCTATTGCACGAGCTGAGGTATAACTTATTGAACATACTTATTGTCACGATTTACTGCAGGAGTTACAGGAATTCTTTTCTTCTCTTCCTCCTGAATGGCTTGGGTTATATCTGGGGAAGAGTAGGAGCGCTTCAGTTTGGAGTGTTCTCTTTCTCGTTCAACAGTCACCTGTGGCTTGGGTTTATGAGTTGGAGGGGTTGATGGAGGAGTGGATGAAGGAGCCATTTCTGGTGGATACATATGAACAGTATTTGTTGGCGAGTGATAGTAACGAAAGGTTCCAGTGATTGGATCCAGAAACTTGGGGAAAAAGAACAAATTGTTTCAAAACCAAGTAAAAATCCATCATTAACTTACTTACCTATCTTTAAACTACTGTAAGAACAGTGTACGAGCTTTTCAAACATTGAAATGTTAACAGTCGTGACTGGCCTCAATACTTAATGGATTAAATTTACTGGAAGGCACCACTTTCACCAAAATGCATATTGAACAGCAAGTGCATAGTACGAGAAACAGCAGATGGGGTCTCCTAGTTTCATTACAAATAATGTTAAGTTTCAGAAAATAACTGTATGGCAGTTGAAGGGGAAAAAAGGAAAAAAAAAAATCAGGCAAGATCTATCTTAGAAATAAGACACAATTGAAATGTATTACAAAACTGCACAAGGCAACTTGATAATAACATCAGAATCAAAAGTTACCTTTGCCCAACCTGCAGGCAGTCCTGGTATTATCCTTCCCATTTCTTCACTTCGCGCTCTCATTAATGGCTCCCGTTGAGACTAACAAATAAACAGAAATGTAAGGTATGTACCGTTACTTATGTAGAGCAGCAAGCTGTCTGTGACTTCCCTATATAGTTACATGATTTAATGCAAAATAGTTCAATAAGAAAACCTTCATTATAGCTGGAAATACAGTTTATTGTAATGGTAATATAGTACTACTATTTTGTATCACTCAGTCGAAACAAAGCCCATTTGTTGACATGCTCCAGAAAAAAAGGACAATTCAGTCTCACAAAAGTCTGATCACTCAATTTCTTCGATAAAGAAGCTGCTTCATTAGGAATACGTGCTTCTGTTAAACACATAGGGACGAGCTTTTCTCCCGTTCAAAGCGGTATGTGAAGGAGTATGCATGAGATGACCAGCAAGTGTGCAATGCTTGTTAATGCCATCAGAAACAGATGAAGATTTCTAGTGAAAGCTTCAAATATTTTTTTAGATGAGTATGACAGATGAAAAAAAGCAAACAAACAGTTTTAAACATGGCGTAGTATTTCCTTAAGATGATGACCTTAAAAATTGAAATGAGGTGGAATTTAACATAACAATCATAAAGTATCTGCGCTTCCTTGGTTTTAGCTACAGACAACACACTGTATTTACTTTAAGTCTTTCAGTATCTTGTTCAGAATCCTCTCTAAGGGGTCCTGGCTTTTGAGTTCCACTGTCTGGTTGTCGTTTAACCCCAGTTTGCTGTAAAAGATTTTGAGAGAAGGCTTTCAATTTTCATCTGGAATATCAGTAAAGAATGCTGATAAAGCAAAATAGCAGTTATATTTTCTTTTTCCGTTGTTAAATGCACATGCCACAAAGAAGTGGTTAGAGCAGGTATCTACACATCACTTTTATTCTTCCCAGTCTGTACTATAGGCAGTTCACTGGAACAGCCTTTGTAGCTGAGTGTTGTATTACATAAGACTGTCTGCTATGTAGTTTCAAGAGCTCAAAAGTAAAGTGCAGACGTTCCACCTACACTACTTTCCTCACTAAAAGCTGTGGCTTTTACAATTTGTTTTTAAATTAAAGACTTTTTGCCCTTTTACTTGTTGCTGTGACAAAGTCTCTCCATGAAAAAGGCAAACTGTGACACCAACATTATGAATTTATTTTAGTGTGAGCAGTCACTTTGTGAATTAGGCGAAGTTGCTCTCTCAGTCAAAAGAAAGCTCAAGAATGACTGTTCTAAGGCTGTCCAGGAAGATTTATTTCAGCTTCCTTGTGCATTTGTATCACATAAGCATCAAAGTTTGGTCAAATTACAACTGCAGTTGCAAAGGGAGAGAAAAATATCTGAATGCATGTTCTTGAGAAATGGTTTTAAAGCCATCTATTCCATTATTAACTCAACTTCACAAACAGCTCCTGTTTCATGATCAGATAATTTTCACACTCTCAGAAATTTTGCAATTATTTTCAAGAATCTGAGAAAAGAAGCAACTGTGACACTCTCCCCCCCACCCAGGTTGGAACCTGACTGTTCTCAGCAAAAATGCTAGATTCGGGTATTGCTGTGCTTCTTAGGCTAGTCAACAAAATCCTGTTGTATCAGTGTTTATGCAGCTGGGGGCACTAATGAGTTTGCTATGATAATATAATTCTGTCCCTAGCATGTATTAGAACAGTGTCATATACCGTACTGGGCTGGTACAAGAGATAAAACACCACCATGCCTCTGTTTTTGAAACAGAGGATTGCAGCCTATGAACCATCCCTACTAGCTCCATGTCAGTGGGAACTTTTATTATCCTATGCGGATTCCATGCTGCCCACCTGCAAGCGAGAATCGAGGCTGTCTTGGGGGAAAAAAAAAAAAAGAAGAAAAAATCTGTTAATGTCTTGGGTTTAACTTTCTCCTCTAGATTTACATAAAAATGGCCTAAATAAAAATCCAATTATGTATTTAAAATTTCGAGACTGACACTACTACAAATCATCCTGAATAATTACCCCACATTTGGTGGTGATTTTCTTTTTCACTAACCTTGCCTGAAACAGTCACAAAGGTCTGAGATGCATCACGTCTCTGTATTTCTGGTGTTCGAGCTCCCTTTTCTCTTTCTTCCATAGATATTCTGTCAATCTCAATCCTTTTTGCACCGATGCTTTCTACTTCATTCTTATTTTGCTTTTTTGCTTCTACTGCTTCTTTGCGTGCTCTTTCTTGTTCCTTTTCCTCCTGTTCTCTTCTTATTTGTTCATCCCTCTCCTTCTGTTCTCTGTCCTCTTTGGATTGCTGTAGCTTTTCTTTGTGTTCCTTTTCTCTCTGTTCTTCTTTTGCTTTTTTTTCTTGTTCTTCTTTTTCTCGCTTGAGTCTCTCTTTCTGTTCTTCTTGTTGCCTCTCCCGAAGTTCTTTTTCCCATCTGTTTTTCTCTAACAGAGCAGCAGTTTCTGCATGTACCCGACTTTTTTCTTCTTCTGTCAGAATGCTCTTTGCATCAAGTAATGGCTTTGTGGACCGGTCTGGAACTATTCGTCCATTCTCAACAGACTGGCTGTCACTCACTGTACTTTCAGGTTTTGGTCTGTTATCATCAGGAATTTTTAGTGAAGGCTTTTTAGTACGATCAACCTGTAACACAAAGTGTGGAATAACACTTCACTACAGCTATTACTGCTCTCTTAGCTAGGCTTTTTCTAAGCGAGAGTTATAAGAGAATAAACGTAATATAAAGTTGACTTCTGCTAGAGAGATACTGAACTTCCAATTCCATTAAATCTGGTAATTCAAATTGCTTGTTGGTAAAATCAGGTATTCACTTAACTTGCACATGTGAGATAAGAACTGTTAGCCCTACAGAACCATAAGGACAGCATTAAGCACTGATTATTGCAACTCTTTATTTACAGGTTTTCAAAGGTTAACATCTCAGGGTGATCAGGCAGCCTAATCTGAGCTTGGCTCTCTCAGTCATGTGACAGAGCAGGTGATGGAGGCAGATCTGCCTGATGGGAAGAGGTATTTAAGAATGGCTTCTGCCCAGACCTAGAAAAGCAAGTTGATTTTGATACTGAAGTAGAAGTTCTGAAGAAGTAAGAGCTAGTCGGGTTCAGGGAAGAACAGAAAAAATGTATTTTTTACAGTTTAGGGTCCCTTGGCTGAAACCTGTGTTAAAGGCAGTATCTAGCAGGGTGAAAGTGAGAAGTCTGACTTTAGCTTTGTCTCCTAAGGAAAGCATTATTATAGTGTAAGGACTCTACAAAGGTGTGTTTAGAAAGTTTTATCCCCATAAAAGAAAGAAACAAATCCCTCTACTTTCACTACTGGGCCAAAAGCGACAAACCACCGAAGTGTTTTATTATTCGAAGGAAGATACAGTCGCAAGCAAGCAGACCTTTGGAATAGCCAAGGTAAGCCACGGCCTAACCGCCTTCCCTGTATTTCATCATATGTATACTTTGAGTAGAAAAATTTGCTTATGGGCTTCTTGAACTGACCATGAATTGCTGAACTTCAATTCCTCAGGTGCTCATACCAAAATAGTAACAAAAAGCTCTGCAATTATGTTAAGTATATTCAATTTCATGAAATTCTATAGATTAGTTACCATGGCTTCACAGACCATCGGTAGTCCCTCTACCGGTGTAGTTGTGTGCAAGGCTTAAACAAATACTGAATATGTTCCCTTGTGGAACTAGGCTTCTGCATGCGGTGGGTCTCTAGTAGACTAACTAGACACTAATTTTGAAAAAAAAAAAAAAATACAGCTTACCTCAGGAATACTTCTCGTAATCGATACTGGATTAACTACACATGAACTGTCAGATTTTGGAACAGCAGTATCCTGTACATTTGGTCTGTTAAGTGATTTTAGTCTCGCTTCCAAATTATCTCCCATTTCTTCATTTTCAATTACTTCTGTTGGAGATGGCTGTATACCAACAACAGGTGGAACAGGAGCTGGCTCTTCCAGAGATGGATATGTAAAATTCACTTCAGGAGGAAGGAGAGGAGGGAAGCATGAGAGAGCTCTTAAAATGAAACCACAAAAGCAAAATAACCCCCACATTCCACCCCAACATTTAGATTTGGCCAGAACAAGGCTATCCCAAATATATTTGAATTAATTAAAGATACCTCCAGTAATTATAAACACTTGGGGGGGGCGTCATCCTTTATACTTACAAGAAACAGTCACTGCTTCACTCCTGCTATGCTGGGGTGGAGTTACTTTAGCATTTGTTGTGTACTGGGGAAAACAAAGGAGCCAGTTTTCATAACCTCCTTCTAGGATTAAAGGCTCATTCTGCAGTATAGTCTTGCTTTCCCACTATAAGAAAAAAGTTTGAAAGTAAATAATTTAAAAATAGAAAGGAAACTTTTACATCCTAACACTGTTGTTGAAATTTCTGTGTCTAGTCATTACATTAAGAGCCAGGTTACTTCTGGGTTTTAAATAAGAATTAAACAGCCCGCAAAAACCCTTTGGGGAACAGGGATCCTCCCTGTGTTTGAAGAATGCCTAACAGTTAGGCTCCTGGCTCTACCTACAACAGCGTGTGAATATTTCCAATACAGAAAGAACCACTTACTACTACTTCAGGTAACGATCCTCCACGCAGAAAAAATATTTTTATTATATTTGCTTCAGTTTCTTATCTGATAAGCTTGCTGAGTGATTAGGGGCATTGGCTTTAGAAAGCATAACATTAACTTTCGGAAAAACCCTTGAGAGTTCAGGTTCCAGACTGGCCTCTTCTTGAGGTCCTCAGTATTAGAACATGAACAGGGCACAGAGGTTCAGAGAATATTCTGTAAAGCAATAAACGGGGAGAACTGCCTGAACTATCCTTGAACCCCAGTCCTGAAGGCTTAGGTAACAGAAAGATGTGCACTCCTTCACAAGAGCCACCTAAGGAGTAAGGGACCACATAGCCACAGCCAGAATACTGACTTGAGAATGCTGAGCATCTGCTTCATGTTGAGTCTATAAGCTCCCTCCACTGATGAACCTTAAATCTAAATTCCTGTTTCTCTGAAGGTTATTTTCAATTATGCACAAAAGTTAACCATGCTCAAAATGTTTCTGGAATCTCCTTCACCAAAATTCTTCCATTCTAGAAAGTGCGTGGCTGATCCGATGCAAAGAAGCCAGGCTACTTTGGCCTGCCTATGCAGGTGGCCAGCCATTTCCCATGAATAAGGAATTACAGTTGCTAATACAGGAAAGAGGGTGACAATGTTTTTGAAAAGCAGTACTAAGTACTTCCCCAAATCACTCTGTCAGCCAAGAACTAAGTTTAGGAGTTAGCTGTTGAACCAAGATGTTTGCCTAAAGCATCATTAAGTCTTCCATATACTTTGTAATTACAGGTGCTTTAAGACCTTCTTATTTATTGAGATGAATGCATATAAAATGTGAAACTTTCCAACCTTAAAAAGTGCATCTTTCAGGCTCTGAAGAGTTGTTCCTAGCTTTAAGTCTTCCGCAGAACTAAACCAGTCTAGCAGTACAACGTAATCAAACTGTCCTCTCCTCTTCCATGGATCTCTAGAATCCTCTGGGAGTCCAGCTTCAATCCAACTAGCAGTAACTCTGAAATGTATTAAGATGTATTTGAAGACAAATGTACAACTAACATTTTGTCCAACAATATATAATCCATATAAGTTTATGTGCTTGGATAAAATAAATATGCTCTCGCTTGAAGTCAGTATGTGCAAGAAGAGAGCTGTCCAGATACCTCTTACTCACTGGTATATACCAGCGATTCTTAAAGTAAGCGTACAAGCTTTAAAAGCGCATAATCTTTTTTCAGTCAACTTGTAAATTTATAAAAATAAATATTTCACCATCATTTAATGATATTTCATACCCAGGAGTGATAGCTTCTTCTGGGACACTGATAGATCTTGGAATACAGGATTCCTGATAATCCTTCAGTCTTCGAGCATCCATTATAATCAATTCAATATTTTTGTCCGACATCATTGCAAACAGTTTCTCAGCTGTGACTGCTCCTTGAAATACAGAAGCTATTAGAGGCAAAAAGCCACATTACGAATGGAGATACCTATGATCACATCTGACTGGTACAATCAAGACTACAAACAGATGAAACAACAGAAAAATCCCACAAAGTCATGGAGGTGAGACCCTCTAGAATAAACATATTGTCTCTTTTGCTCCCACTACTGTAGTGATTAGCACCTGATCTGCTGAATTAGATAATCGTGAACGCTTTAGTGATAAACTAGTTTTAACTTCTTGTAGTCTCATTTCAGTCAAGCTGATTAGGCAAGCATTTGTAAACTACCTGCTGCAGATGTTCCTCTTTGGTTAAGAACTCCAGAGAGCATTTTCACATATTTATTACAGGAACAGAAACCAGAAGGTTGGGACAGGAAAGGAAAAAATTCTTATTTAACTGAGAAAGCTGACACATTTCAGCCTTGCCTAGATTTTTTTTCTTACCAGTTGAGGCGACATTTTTCTGTCTACTTTGACCACTCTAGCACTAGTTCAGCTTTAGTTACTAAACTGCTGAAAAACTAAGTACAGCTTTCTAAGATCAAGAGATGTGACGAAGGCTGCAATACAGAGCTTTATTAATTACCGAGTCAATGATACTGAAATGCAGGATACTAGAAATGCATCAAAATACTCCATGAAATAACTCCTTAAAAGAACTGCAACTGCTTAAGTGATAGGTGCATAGCTACATGGAGACTTTTTCACATCTATGTGAACACTGCATCTCTTACCACTCAGACTGTCAGACTGATCCTTGCTTTCCAGTGAATGCTTCCTCTCACCATTAATCTGTGTTGTAAGGAAAAAAAGTTAATTTAATATCTAGTACTCAGAATCAAAGCGACCAACAGACACTAACTCTCACAGAGCTTGAAGGAAACTGGTCACATTGTGAGCCGCAGGAAGAAACTTAGTAAGAAAGCTTCTTCTAAAGATGTGTTGACAAAGCAAGGTTGCTGCCCTACTTAAAGAGAAACCAGTTAAAAAGGGAATACAACCTGTGACAGCATCATCTGCTAGATGAAATTCGTGAAGCATTTGCAGAGAAGTGAGTTTCTTTCCATACTGTTGCTGAAAAGTCACGCCTTTCCTAAAGGAGGGGCCATGTCATCCATAACATCAGTTTATTACCACTACCTTCGGTTTGTTACACTAGGCAGCAAATAGAATTGGTCTTTACAAAAAAATTAGTCTATCTTATGCAAGACTTGGAGATTGGTAGGACTCAGTATCTTCCAAAGAAATGTCAAAGAAGGGTTCTGGGGAGTGTAAGCTAACTTAAAAAAAAACGATTCTGAACTGGAAATGGCTACTAGTAGAGATCAAATGCTAGATTAAAGCTATACATTTAGACTGAATTAGAGCTGGTAAACATCTTCAGCTACCCTTTGGCTTTTTCCTTTGGAATCCACAGCACTTTCTGAGGAGTTTTTGGCTGAACTCTTTCCATCATCTTTTGATTCTTGTTTTTTCTGCAGCTCTTGTCTGTCCCTCTCTTCAAGTTTCTTCCGAACTTCAGCTTCCTCATATCTATTGAAAAAAAAGGAAAAAAAGCGCCTTTTTTTCAATATTGTGTCATTAGCTAGCCTTCAATAATTAGCATCTGAATCATCAAGTCTTTGGGGGAGGGAGGGGTGGCATGGGGAAATATTTAAAGTTTAAAAAGAAATTTTAAGTATTGTCAATTTTTGTATTTCTAGCAAACCCCGTTTTCATCTATTACTGCGTGATTTTGGTTCTTCCACTCTTGGGTTGGTTTTGGGTCCTGTCTCATAGCCACTGCTCTTAAGGTTAACTGATTTTTTTTTCTCTAAACCTGGGGACATGCTTAGCTATGGTCTCGGTAAATGTAACAGGTTTTTCATTTTGTAGAGGAAAGAGTAAGTATTGGTGACTTGCAGGTAAACTTCAATATATTATAACAATCTTCCCAGGTATTTTATTGGCTTTGCAACAGAGCTAACAGTAACAGTTAGGAGTAAGGTAGCTCAGTTTTCTAAATTTTCTTCTGAGAAGTTGGGTCAGAACTACCCATATGGTAGCAGTCACCTTCAAGATGTAAACTGACTTTATAATACTGTTATGTCCTCACCTATGTCCCTACTGTTTACTACAGCAGGGCTACAGTGAAGTCATAGTAAGAACTATGTATGTGCAAGAGTTTTGGTGGACTGAAGTCTCATGTACAGCTGTCCTCTTCATAAAGCCTTAGACTTTAAAAATAACCTCCCAGCCTTCTGCCATTGTAATGACAATCACAGTAGTGTAAACCAGTGACCTCCAAACTACAGCTTTTAGATCACCAGCTGCAGGTTTGTACAGTCACATCGCTGTTAAATAGCATTCTACTATATTTAATATAACTGAGAAGCTTAAGGGTTACTAGTGATCCATAAACCAGAAAAGTGTTTTGAACTAACGATTTTGACAGAATCAAGCCATGAAACATGAACACTGAACTCTATTAGTAATCACTCATTTTAATCAGACATTGCCTAATCAAGATTAAAATGACGACAATACAGCTGTATATCATATCAAGAGTACTGTGTTAATAAACTAGATCATTAAATCAAATTCTACCTCAGTCTACTCCACTAATTGGCCACTAATAGGAAGGAGGTTGCAAGTCTCTAATTTTTTTTTTTTAAACAGGCTTCTTGATCTGGCAAAGGCATCATAAATTAGAACAGAGCATCTTGTTCTCATCTGGAGTTAAAGGCACTAAAGCATACTTCAGATTTTAATTTACTTCAGTTAATATGGAATATTTACCCATCAATTTCCCATTTACCTACTGATAGGCCTTTGTAGCACATAGTAGGTCATTTATGTAGGTATTCCCACTCCTACACAAATGATGTTTCAGCAGCTCCACTTTTAGTTAACAATTAACATTTAAACTATTTGCTGGCCTACTGCCTGGAGAAAAAATTATACAAATAATTTCCCTGAAACCACTTCTGTAGTTACACAGGAGTCATGTTTCATTTGTGTTAACTTTAAATACATACACATTTTGCCCAGAGTAGCTGCAACTTCTTGTGTCAACTTTCAAAACACTGCTCCTTTCATAAAAGCCACAAGTCACTCAACAATAAGTCTCTAAATAATTCGGTCTGTAACTCTATCAGTGTTTACTCTTACAGTGAATTTGTAGCTCTGTTGAATTGTAAGAATCCATCAAAAAAATAAGGAAAATCTAAAGATTATCTCATGCATAGTATCATGAGACATCCTTAGAAAGTCTCTTTTCATATATGCATAAGTAGACTCTTCTTTCCTTTTTCTCCGAAACTAACTTTCTAGATTAAGCACTTGGAAAGGCACTGAATATGCTTTCAAGCTTTCACAAGAATACTTGAGGGGGTGTGGGAAGGGAAATGTGCCTAGCTGAAGGGAGAGAGTTAAAAGGGTGAGAAAGGGGAGAGAAAGATAATCTAAGGATGCAAGAAGCAGGTAAGGCTGGATACATGACACATACTGCAATAAATACCACCTACAGACAGATTCTACCTTACAAGTTCTTAATGGCACAATTTTGTGGCTTATGGCACAAAGACATGTAATGTGATAGTTGTAACTGAGCTACCCAAAAGCCCATTAGCATCAGCTCTGTTTCATACTGGCAAAACTGTGTAATTCCATATACGTGTCTGCACGTGCCAGAGGTAGAGAAAAGGTGTAGCAGCTAGCTAAAGAATCGATGTGTCTTGTTAGTGTAAACTAAATCCACACTAGGAGGATTTACATTTACTACATTTAACATATGTAAACATTAGGAACATTCATTAGTAAATTTGGCTTCAGACGACCTTATGATGAAAACGGTAAGAAATGGCTCTTGATAATACCTAGTGTATATCTTGTGGAGTTTTTTTATTAGTCATTAAACAAATATAGGAGACAATATCAATAAATCATAGTTACCAAGAATTAAGAGACAAAGTATACAGTGGCAAGTTATTGGAGTATGCGATGACAAAAATTACCTCCAATAACACTTTTGTGGATAAACAATGTAAACTCAAGAGTTCTGGGTACCCAGGGTCTACTCAAGTACAATTCCTTGCTACTAATTAGCATGAAAACCTGCAGTTGCATATGTAGAGGCTTCAGGTATAATGAACAATCTCTTAACTGTATTCACGTACCTGAGTTTAAGGCTGTCTGAGAGTCTTTCAGCTTCTTCAATAGCTTTTTTTAAATTTGTAGGTCCAAGAATTGAATGAAAATAATCCTAAAAGTACAAGCATCACCCCACATGTTAATAGTACAGCTTAATAATGCCTACTTCCATGCATATCAAGAACCACTAATGTACAGAGAATCAGTATTATGATATTAATGCCAAAAAAAGGAACTGTTTTGAAACAAAATATTTTCCTCTCAAACATGAGTTTGTAAGTAAAATTGTTCTATAGCACTAATAAACACAGGCTAGTCAAGGCAACTGCACAAAAAAAAAGTTTGAATGGGAAAGATGACATGAATACCTTTCCCCGAAAAAATATGCACAGATCTGACAATTTATATACCTTATGTTTAAAAGCAAACTGTAAAAGCAATTAACAATAGACTTGTCAAAAACAGGAAGGAAAAAATACCATCACAAGTGAGACAGTTTACTGAATATCAGTGTAATCCTTTGAATGTGCATTAGTCTAGTTTGCTGTACTTCTAATACTTCTACCAATGCAGAAGAGGTCAGGCAGAAAGCTTTTATACCTGTTGCTGCTTAAAATCAGGTCTCTTTTTAATAAAGTTATAAACAGTCACATATTTCATATATAGGATGTAAGCTTTTTCTTCATCACGGTCCAATCTGCTTTCTTCTGCTGCCTTGAAAATCTTAAGGGCACTTTGCACATAACTGAAATCAAAGAAGAGGAGTAAAGCATGCGATTGACTTGTTCCCGAACACCTTTTCATTACAAGATGCTACTTTAAGTGTTCTTGGCTTCTGCCCATATATTACACGTTTGATTTTACCATCTTAATATAAAGCTTTCATTAAACATGAACTACAATCATGCTCCTCCAAATAATGTTTGTCTTTGTCAGTTTGCTTACTAGCCTTCTTTAAAATCTTTCATAATTAAATAGCATATGGAGATGTGGAACACAAGTACTTAGCAGAAACGTCTGCCTTCTAAAAGTAACTTTTTTTGAGGAAAAACTAATTCATAGTAAGACAAAATTAAACTATTGATTATCTAAAAATGCTAGAGGCAAAATATTTTCTATTCACACATTTGCTAAACTTTTTACCATTTTTTAAGAATTTGCATTTATGTAGCCTTTTCTCCAAGTACACAAATTTTCATGGGCATCATCATATGTGAAGCCACCTCCTGTAGGCAGTAAGCTTATCTGATGTGACAGGTGAGAGATCTATACATAAGACTATCAAAGATTTTATATCTAACAGAAATAATTGAGGAGGTTTAGATCCACAACATAGTTGTTCTGCAATCTGCTCAGAAGAGTAGCACTAATATTTCTAATATTAATCCAGAATCAATTAAAAGATATATACCTCTTTGTACTCGTCTTTTCAGGTTTTATTTCTGTCTTCTTGTTGAGATCTTTCAGCGAAGTACAGAGATACAGCTCCTTAGGTACAGATGCCACAGCAGGCATGTTGTTGTTACTTATGTCCCTTTTAGGATGGTACAGCTTCTTAGAAGTCTCTATCAATATTCTTATGGAGAAGGGGGGGAAAGTAGGGAGAGGGCAATTACACTCCAATGACTTCACACAGTTATAGTTACCTATATGGGGTTATCACCTAATCTATCTCACTTTATGTGAATTAGCACTAGTATAAAACAATTTGGAACTTATGCAGTTAAAGATTAAGCTATGATGAAAAATTCTAAATGTAATTTAATTGTAGGTAATGAATTGAAGCTCTAGTACCTGATCTAGTGCACTACAATCTGGCGAAATGTTATTATAATACTACAGGATCTGTACTTATCAATACACCTATATGTTTACTATTAATCTATATTACTACTAGTAAAACAGAATTACTCACATAGAAAGATACATATACTTAAAGCAAAAAGAAAACATCTGTCACTTGTTCTGGGCAATTATTTGTAACACAAGCATAAAAGATAAAAAGTATTTCCAGAAGTTAAAGAAAACTTCTTTTCCAGAAGTCAGAAGAATAATGTAGCTGCTTAAACTGCAACTATTTAAATGTTAATCATCCATCAGTTCTAAGTATTACTGAGGCAAACAGAGTGGCTGAACAGTTGACAGCATAAATTAATCCCCCCAAAGTGACAGAATTATTTGAAACCACTCTAGGTAATTTATCAAGAATGTTAGCAATATGTTGCTAACAAGCATAAGAAAATAGTAAGAAAAGAATGTTCAAAAATCATCATATCCAGCAAATTTGTTCAACTATTACACCAGTAAGTACATTATGAAAAATTATCTGACTTCTCTGTACTCTAGAATTATTAATGGGTAATTATTTTATTACTACCTTAGCACAAACCTCTGCAAATACACACTACGCTTAAAGAAATGTGACTTCTAATGTCCTGGCAAGAGATAAGCTGAGAAAAGGAAGGTTGCTACTGTTAAAGTCGGTTTGAAACTTCCTGGACATACCGTAAGTCTTAATCTACTCTCTCACAGTCTTTCTGCTTTCAGTTGGAAGTGCTTTCCAAGTAGCCATGAAACAGTTAAGCAGAGTTTGGCCAGAAGGGACTATTACATCATCTCATCTAATATTCCGCATAGAGCAGTCCATTAAGTCTCATATAGTCTAACTAAAAATCTTTGAATCTAGTACACGATAAGTTATTTTAGCCCTTGGGGGCAGCAGGGGAGGAACTGAGCTCCCTCTCAAGCGGTGAGACATTAAGGTGCTAGCAATATTGAAGAAACTAAGGAAAACTAGTTAGAAGAAAGATGCTCACATGATTCTAGGTTCCTAGAATGCATTGAAGACAACTTCTTAAGCCAGGTAATAAGCACCCCTACCCGAGGGGATGCGATACTAGACCTGGTAGTCACCAATGCGAGT
>Ga0181612_123547_pt1 | contig 15027 bp, 12 predicted proteins | sample HoacroProtozoa21_FD_119630 | JGI IMG/M metagenome (GOLD analysis project Ga0181612, IMG submission 119630) | Hoatzin crop microbial communities from Cojedes, Venezuel. Combined Assembly of Gp0051906, Gp0051904, Gp0051908 | reverse complement strand
CTGTACTGGAACAGCAGCGATCGTCTGCTAGCCCTGCGCCAGGACGAAAGCAGCGCTTTGCGGCTGAGAGACCCTGCGTCTCCATACAGGTCCCCTAAATTGTCTGATCCTCCAGGTTAGGGTAGCTGACATTTCAGCCAGATTAAGGAAAGCAATGAGCAGATATCTGATAATATATTCATCACCTGGAGGCAAAGATTATTACTCTGTGTTAAGGAGTGTGGTTTTCACCATATCCCTCGTTTGCCCCAGTTCACAGGAGCTCTGACGGTCATTATTCTGCCTCTGCTGGGAGCTGTGCTTTTCAAACTGCAGTGAACTTCATGGAAATACAGAGGTTTCCATTTTTCAGCCTTTTGATTTAAAATCTCTAGATGATTGTTCGACTCTGGCAGGGAACCATTCAAAATACATTCCAAAATATTCATCATTCCAGCAGGCTAAGAAACATAAGACGTAGCAATTTATTAGCTAATGTGAAATGCATTCACCGTCCAGAAGAGGCTGAGGATGGAGGTGGATCTGAGCCTGATTTCCCTTCGCATCCCACAGAGCCGGGGCGTGGAGCACGCCGGAGCCCGTGGTCCATCCCATCCGCCCTCCTGTTTTGCTGAACGTCCCCGTGTCCAGCAAAAAGCCCTCAGAGCCCAGCAGCAGCCTTGTCCCTCTTCCCTGTTCCCTGGCCTTAGAAGAGCAGGTTTCGCTGTGGACCTGGAAAGCAGAAAGAGTTGGTTTGAAATGGCTCTACGCACTCTAATCCCTTTTGCCTCCCGTAGCCATGCGGGGCGTAAAGGTTCTTTATCCCCCACCCGAGGAGTGCGCTCCCGGTCGGGATGCTCAGCCCTTGGAAGAGGCAGGTGGGCTGGATGGTGACAGCCAGGCTCAAGTTCTGTTATTTCTGGACCTCGGATGCCATCATTTTTCCAGTTGTGATCAAGAGGGACCCATAAAATGCATTAGTGGTCAAAGTCTGGATTTCTAAGAAAAGCCCGATGGCAGTGGCGGTGCGATTTGGTTGAACCACATTTGTTCTTGGATGCTGATGAAAGGGAAGCGCAGCCTTTGGAGAGCTGGTTTCGATGTTCTCGCCGTCGTTTGCGCTTCCCCTTCTCCCGGCCTGCGGCGCGCCTTAGTCCCGGCACGGTCATTCCGTGCCGTGCCGTTTGCAGTCCTGGATATTTCAGCAATAACCAGATGAAATATCCATTGAGAACAGTGTTTCTGCCTACCAGTGGGGCCAGCTGGCGTGCTCATCCCACCGGTCTGTCTGCTCACACAGGTCCCACGTACCAAAAAAACACGTCCAAGTGAATTGCCAGATCCAGTCAGGATGGGGCTGTTTAATAATGGCACTTCTCAGCAGCACGGTGGTCCTCCGTGGGGACCCCGACAAGCGGAGACGTTCGTGAAGCCGGTCAGCTTGAGTCAGTCTTTCCTGCTGCAGGGGGGGAGATCGCTGGGTAACGTTTGGAGGCTTTTGTGGCTGCTACAGCATTTGGAAATGAGCCAGCTGAAAGGCCCAAAATGCCAAGTGGTTCATCTGCAACGTATATACGGAATGAAAAAAAATCCCCCCTTGAAGCAGCCCCTTTCTGCCCTGGCAAAACAGTGTTTCTTTTTTTTTTTTTTTCTTTCTTTTTTTACACTTATCATCTTCTTGCAAAAATATCTCTAATTTTCCCTATTAGAAAACTTCTAGCTGAAGTTCATGAGGATTTTTTTGCCACCTTTTTTAAAATACAAAAAAAAAATTAATAAAAGTAGCGTTGCCTGGAGTTCAGGTGGGTATGCAGTGGGAGGGAGACCACAGGATCCCCGATTCGTGGCTTCTGGCAGGTGCGTCCTTTTACATGAGTACTAACAGGGAGGCTCAACCTTCTGAATCTGTAGCCATCAGAAGAGTGTGGAAGTGGTCTCAGGAGCTACTCTGAGGGCTGGAGAGACCTTGAAAAGACTGAGGGGTAGCATCCCGAAAGGCTGGAGCACCTGCACTCAGTATGGCCAGCCTTGTGCCCCTGGCTCCAGCACATCCCATTAACCCCTTGCCCAAGCACTCAGCACCGCATCGTTTTTGCTCTCTCCCAAGGACTCCTTCCTGTGGAAGGAATCAAAATCCACCCCACGCTTTGTCCCTGCCATGCGGGAGTCTCCCTAACTCGTTCTGTGTTTTGTTGTTAAAGTCTTGTCCCAGCAGCTTGGCATCAAAGGGCGTCCTGGTCCCTGAAATGTGGTTGATGTCCAGCTGTAGGTCTGTGGGTCACCTTGGTGTGTGAAGAGAAAGGGGACAGCAGGTAAATCCAACAGGGAAGCGGGTGGAAATAATACTGTGTGCCTTTTGTAACCCTATGGAGCTCACTGATGAGGGATACGAGTGTGGAAAATAGATTAATAAGCTGTCCTTGCCTAATTGGTATGATGGTTCATTGCCACTGTCTTGGAGGCAGCTGGTGGTATCCAGGTGGATGTGGATATTGGCCTTGCTGGTGCACCAGTCTGCTCCTGCATGGGAAGTCCTCGTTACGCGGTCAAGCTAAGAGCAGTGTTGACTCTTAAGAAGAATACCCTTGGCTGTTGTGCTGGTTTGGATGTACACCACATGCACACTGGTGTTGAGAGGGGCGGCGTTACACAACTTGGCTTTTCAAGCTTTTGCAGAAAGGACAAGAAAGGGTGCCGGAGAGGAGAAAGACGTTATCTGGAATTAACTAGGTCTGGGAGGGGACCAAGAGCGTAGAGAGGCGGCTTTGGAAATGAGAAAATACCGATGGAGCAGGGCGGAGGTTAGGAGGTTTGATCTTGGCTGCCTGAATGCCGTTCCTAAGATGAAACATCAGGACACATGGCATGGGAAGGGGAGCTGATGGGAAGAGGATGTGGGCGTTGGAAGTCTCTTGCAAAGACGTGATTTGACATGGGTTCAGCACTGCCAAACGCAACGATCCCGGGTCCTACCCAAGAATAAGGAGGGGGCTGCGGAGGCTGAGGTGCTCCAACTCTCTAGGGAAGGTCTGGTGGTCATACTGGCACCAGCAGCTGGACATCATCGCAGCCGAGTGCTGCGCTGCGATGCGCAGACTTGTTTTATATACAGTAGCTTTGGGTACGGTGGTGGGGTTTGGCTGGTGGAGCTGTGTGATTGCATTTCTGCTCCTCTGTTATGGGTCCGATGGTTTTGTGGCATCGGGCTACCCTGATGAGGGACTCTGGGGGGACTGCAGCCCCCTTGGATCCTGTCGTGTGTGTCCCCCCCAGGGCTGGTAAAACCACCCCGCTGGATCACCGCCACGGTCTGGTGGTTTGGTCTCTTTGTCAGTTACAAAGTGCAGTCTCACAGAACATGATTTGCTGCTGGCAGGCTTTTAAAATATGTGTTTGCTTTTGATTATATTTTTTTTAAATTAATTTTCCAAGGATCAATGTGGTAATGCATATAAAAATTACAATATGTAAAACAAAGTATAAAAGCATACAAGGAATTCCAAACACATAACATACTGTGCCTGGGAGCTTATGAGATCCATACAGTGCTTATTGTATTATGGGAACACTCTGACCCCAAGACCCGGCGGAAAGGCTTGTTAGAAGAGCAGGACTAAACCATGTGCCTTACGAGCTGTAGGATGCCCAGAAGGAAAACCCTAGCGAATACAAAAGCAGAGCTGTTACAGCAGAACTCAGACTGGTCTGTGGGATCTAGGGGGACTTTCAGTGGCTTTGTACCAATTTCTGAAGGAGTACGTATAATTTTGCCCCCGCAAATATTATTCTCCCAGTAATTAACACTTAACATCATGTCTTTCCAGGGAGACTCTCTGGATTTCCATTGGATCGTGATTACTTTTTTTTTTTTCCCCTGAACATCATGTCTGCTGTCAACTCCCAACAAGCAGGAAAGTTGACGTGGTTAGGGAGGACACACAGCTGCTATAACTGCCCATGTGCTCTGCAGGTTCCCACCAGATGAGAGGCAGAGCACCAGAGCTGAAATCACCCTGAAAAGGAGTTTTGCCTTACATTGGCCGTAGGAGAGGGCTCTTAGCTGCTATGGAGGAGCTCCTGCTGCCCTGCCTGTGGGTCAGGAGCTGAACAGGTTGCGGTTGCAGGAGGACCTGATCCCCAGCTCTGCAGACCCCCAAAATGCAGAGCAGAGCAAGGAGGATGCCTCAGCACTCAGGTCCCTGCAGCACCCAGCGAGTCAGGGTGAAGACTGTTTGCATGCCAGAAACAAGTCTGCAGGAGCTCAGAGGTGTCCACAGGCTCTCCACCGCGAAGGTGACAACCCTAGGACCTCATTCTTGGTGGGAAGGAGTCAGCGGCTGGTGCTGTGCCTTGAAACCCACCTGGAAATGTCTATTTTGACCATGGCGCAGGCAGGAGGTCCCTCTGCTCAAGCGCTGGTCCTGGTGGAGGACAGCGAGGGTTTCACCACCGGCCCCGGTGAAGCCGTGGTGGTGCAGGACCTCAGTGAGTTCCCCTAGTCTGGCAGGCAGAGCCGAGTGCAACAGGAGACCGTAGGCATGCTGGCCATGCAAAAGCTATTCACAGCTCTGTAATGATATGTAATTGTTTGTATGCGGTCAGCTAAAAATTACCCTGATAGGTTCCACATTGCAGACACTTCGGAGGGGAACTGCCATAGTCCTGTGGGTGACGCTGAAAATACGCGCACTTTTCCATTTAATATTAAAATGCGGGGTTTGTATGAAAAATTCAATATTGCCTTTCTGAAGTTCCATGCTTGTGCACAAAATAACTTATTTTTTATGTGCAGAGATTGAACTGCGTTAGTTTACAAGATAATCGAAAGCAAAGGCTTTTCAAAAGAAACATAGCGTCTGTTTCTTTGTGTTCTTCCTTTTGTTTTTTCTGTGTTCCTGGTGATCTTAACAACATTGGAGCATCAGATACTTGAATTTTCTGTTGAATTGACATAATTTGAGGTCTTGGGCACAGATGGTGCAGAAAAAACCCCAAACAAATAAACTGCAAAGGTTAGAGAAAAGCTCATCCGGTGTTGCGTAATGGGAGAAAAATGAGAGGTAAAAAATCTCCGTAGTCTGACCTGTAATCACAAATACCAAGCTGCTGTTGTTGCGGCTGAACAGCTGGGCTTGATGTTGCTGCTCATCAGGGCTGGCTTCAGTATGAGACTTAATACGCGTCTCCTACCTTAGCATACTTAGTTTTCTTTTAAGTGTCGTCTTCATTCCGTATTGCCTACATTTGTGATGTCTGGTGTAGGGTAATTATAACTTCTCTGTGTAGCATTTGTGTACCCTGAAGTTAAACCTTATTTGCATTTGAAAATACTTTTCATGCATGGAAATATGTCTAAACCAGAGTTTGTGCTCTCCTGGGAGCTTTTAGAGAGATACCTCGGGCAGCTCTAAGCACAGAATCTTATCCGCCTGGGTCCCCTTGCTCCTCTTCGGTCCCTGCTCGCGTCTGGCGAAGACGACGGATGCTGCTGGGCAATGGGCTCCTGCTGCCCGGAGGAGCAGGGTCCGTCCAGGCGATGCTCGGGAAGGGAAGCTGCAAACCCAGCCGTGGACCTGGCTGTCCAGCCTGGTCAAAGGCATGGAAAAGAAGCTGAAGGAAAACAGAGACGCGAGGCTTTTTCCTGTTTTCTGCCAAAGCGATGTTTTCAGGCTGGAAAGTGGCTTTTCGGATTGAGATCGGCTCGTTTAGGGTGAACCTTGCTCTGTGCAGGCTTGGCGCCGAGCGCTGTTGCTGCTGATCTCCAGCATCCCGCACGAGTGGGAAATCGCTTGAGACCCGTCTCAGATCGCTTGGGGCAGGGCTTTGTAATCAGGTGGGCTTTGTGTGTCCCCGTGCCTGCTTCCCACTCTCCTTGCTGGCACCTTGTTTTGGCTTTCTTTAAACGTTTTGAGTTTGGGTTTTGCTTTTTGTTTTATAATGAATCGAAAGCAAAGCAGAGCACGGGTGAACGTGAGCCTGCAAAGGGCGGTAACTTTGGGGATAGGAGTCTGCCCAGAGCCAGGAGGGATCCGCAGAAATATTTCTGCTCAGGCTTCTGAGACTTTTACTTTAAGTCCAATAAAAAAAAATTCTTCTCCCTTCTATTCTCCTTTTTCCGTTCTTTCCCCACCACTCTGAATAAAACTTTTTTTTTCTTTTTTTTTGGCTTGCAGGGCTTATTTTTATTTAAAAGATTTTTTAGTTTCTAGATTCCCTCCCCCCCGTGAAATAATTTGTTTTGTTTTTTCTTTAATTTTAATCCATGTTCAGACTTCAGCAGTAACAACTTATTTGGAAGGCTGTGATTATAGCGTGATTCCTTATTCTCTTCCTGGAATCCTTTCTCAGTTTACAGTTTATGTAACTGAAGTGACAAATCTTTCCTGCCTTACCGTATACGATACTGCGGTTAAATGTCTCTGTCCCTCACTTAATTAAATCCAATTGTTTGTTTTCGATTCGGATGCAATTAGTGTACTATAGTAGCTGGTTCTGGTCTTAATAGAACTGGTCAAAACTTGTCAAAACTGCCCACACAATGTAAATCCCATCTGGAAATTAGTTTTTGTTCTGACCTGAAATGAAAACAAGTATGCACAAGTATTGCTACAAACGGGAAATCCAAGATATGTTGCGGTTGCAAGTGTTGGTTGAAAAAAATACCCATCTTGTAACTTCTATCTAGGCATTTAGTTCTCCACTCTGTTTTGCTTTGTATCACATTGTGTTTTCAGTGTGGCATCCCAACAGGAGCTGTCTGATGGTACCCCAGCGACAGCCACAGACGTTCGGGCAGCCGCTCGGCAGGAAGGAGCAAAGATCAGAGTGTCCTCAAACGTGGATCTGCCTTGTTGCACAAGGAGACACGATGAGCAAGGGAAAAAAAAGAGTAGGACGTTTCATACCGTGTCACTGAGGAGCAATTAAAAATGCTTTGGTGCGTCCTAGAAGTGCATTTGTGTATGACACCAGGATTTGCATGTCGTGGGTGAATGTAGAAATAACACAGAAAAACACAAATGTGGAAACCGGAAACAAAACCCCCCTGGCCAACATGAAAGGTTGGGATTTGGAAATGAAATTCCCAGATTTTCCAGCGTCGGGTTCCTGAGAGGAGAACGTGCGTTTCGGTCTCTCTGGGGGATGCAGTTGCAAGCAGCTCAGCTTTTGAGAACGCTGCTTGTAATAAAATTTCTGATTACAAGAATGTTGATGAAAGACTTCTGACCCATCTAAAAAGCTTGAGAGCTCTTTTCCTCTTCTCTCTGTTTCTGCTGACGCCAGTCCCTAGTGCTGTCAACACTATTTAGGAATACCATTTTTCAGTGTTCAGCGTTGTTTCCTGATAAAGAAATAATGGCAGAAAGGAAAAAAAAAAATACTGTGCTGACACGTTGAAGGCAGCCGGTGACTGCTGTGAGCAAGGTGACATTTGCAGACACCTGGGGTTTAGGTGTCTGCAATCCCTCGTTAGCGGTTTTTAATCAGCATATGACATGTCTGCATGGCAAAATGCAGGGAGTGATCAACACAGCGGTCCTCTGGGCTGATACGGATGTTATTAATTTTTTTTTCTGCTACCCACGTAACTCCTGTAGACATTTGGATCTAGCTTCGCTGTGCTGTTCCAGAGGTGCAGTGAAAGGAGATCTCAAAATCCCATCCCCTCTGTGGCACAGGTTATGCTTTGCTGTCGAGCCATCTCCATCCGGCTTCATCCTGGAAAAGGGGTGACTCACGTCCCCGCTCCATGCCAGGCGATGCTGGAGGTGCGTTGGCCAACGGTGACCTGGCCATGAGTCACTGCGACGCGGCCGCTGCCCGCGACGCTCCGTTCCTTGGCCCTGCTATTTTTGGGTCCGGTAATTCCGAGGTGAGCTGTGAATCACCGGATTCTCGCTTAGCGTCGGGAGGAAACCAGGCAAATTGTGTTGAAGTGCTTGGCAGGAGGGGTTCTTGTTCTCCGGCGTTTTACAGGCTTTGGCCCTTCTTCTTGCTCCCCAGAGCGATGTGCTCACCCTTCCTGATGTGTAACGGTCACGCAGGATCTGAGCAATGGCCAGACAGCCTTGGGCTCGGGCTCCTTCCAGCCGGGTGTCGTCTTCGGGGCAGGAACTGATGCTTCAAAGGCCTGGAAGGTATTCCCAAGGGGTCTCGGAGGCTTTTACTGATTTGTTCATCCAGTCCGCGTCGGCAGGGTTTAGATTAGAAAACATCATTGAATGGAGAAGTCAGAAGGGGGACAGGCACCCGTGTTGACGTTGGCCTCGACGGCAGCTGGTGTTGCAATGTTTCTGCCGTTCAAAGGGACAATCGTGCCCCGAGGCTTGTTCTGCTGTCGGTTGTGTGGTGTGGTGCATGGCAGCACAACTATGTTGAAGCTCGCCAGTAGAGGCTGGGGGAAATCGCCAATCGTTTTTATAAAGGCTTTGATGATGATTCAGGAGAGAAACGTGCAGGACTTCCCTGCTTCTCCAGATGGGATGGGCCCCATGATGGTGCTGCACCCCGCAGCAGGTGGAAACGTGTGCATGGTGTTCTGCGCAAGCAGCGATGAAATCCCATCCCTCTGCTTCGCCGCTTCGCTTCCCACCGCCTGACCGGGACAGATTCACCTGTAGCCTTCTTTCAATGCCCCAGGATTCCTATGCGCGTTTGTTTTTTTCTCACACATTGCTGCTTCTGCCAGTCCCTTCCCAGCTCAGCTTTACGATTCAACGTGCCTCTTCAGAACTGATCTCCAAACGCTTCTGCTCAGATGCATGGAAACCGAGGACATATTTTTGCACCTAGGAATCCCCAGGCTGGAAAGGAGTCCGCTGGGGATGCTCAGGCTGTTGGAGAAGGACTGGGGACAGAGGAGCTGTAAACCTGTAGGAATATGAAAAAACTAATTTAAGAGGAATGTCCTTTTGTTCCCAAATGGATGGGCCTCGCTCCAAAGGCGTTCAGGTGCAGTAACTGTTACCAGATGGGCTGTGAAAAGCAACACAAGCAGGTGGTGAGGACAACCACCGTAGACTTTAATTTCCTTGGCAGCTTTTCCCTGTGCCTTACACACCCCCTGGAGAACAGGAGGATGAGGGGAGCTGTCATATTTCTATATGACAAAGGGAATGACCACCAAGGGGATATTCTGCAACTCTATATAGCAGGTCAAGCGCTTGGACTCTCAGTGGTGAGAGTGTCATCCAGGCCAAGGTGTGCAGTGATTAACTTAAAATATAATTCACTAGCACATTCATTTTTATAGATATGACGATCAGTGTATTTTAATACATGCTGACATGTGTATTGGCTGAGATCCTCCCAGGTGTAACTACTGTTCTTCCACGTGAGACGGCGGGACCACACTGACATTGCCCACCTGGGTGTGCTCAGCAGCGTTGAAGGCTGGGGCTGCAGGAGCCTTGGTGATTTTGATGGGGCCCCACGTGTACGGGGGCACTTGAAGAAGGGTGAGTGCGAGGTGATGGCGTACCAGTCCTGCAGCCAAACGGGGCTCTTCTACGGAGGCAGCGGTGGCCTCCGGCTGCTGCCTTGCTCTCCGCTCCCTCCTCTGTGGCTTCCCACGGTAACTGGAGCATTTGCTGCCCTGTGACTGGTGTGATGAGGAGTGAACATACTTCGGTACGGGTAGGGTTGAAGCAAAACCGGTGCCGTCGCCACCAGCTTGTCTTTGAATGCTTGAAGAGCGTTCAGCTCTTCAGAAGAGCATTGAAACCCCTGGAGCCGTTGCTCGCTGCTTGCCAGTACCTGCGAGTGCCCATGCGTTGGCAGCTCCATCGCTGCTGCGACGTTGGCGTATGCACTGGAACAAGGAGAGATGGTGCAGAGCAGATATTTGCATAGAAAAACCATTTCATAGGTAGCGCTGACGTTGCTCCAGTGACCCTAGGCACAGGCAGTAGTGATAAGTGTGACTCCAGGTGTATGGATGTATTTATTTATTGCTGGAATAAATACAAACCAGGCACAAAACAATAGTGCTTTTATGGGACGTACAGTTTGTGCTCACCACCTTACTGGTCTGGGCAAGGCAAGGAGGGTGCTGGAGAGTGCACAACTGTTCTTCAGTCAACGGTGTCCAGCTTGCTTATGCTTAGTCTCTCTCTTACTGGGTTTTTGCTTCCTAGCTGCAGCGCTATCCATGTCCATCTGACTGTATTTCCGTGTCCTTGGCTTGCAAGCATACAAGTGAAACTGGTTTTTGTGTTTGTCTTTTGTTCAGGCCCCTATCAGTCACGCTTCATTTCCACTGTCTGACACCTCTTTGTTCACAGCTCCCCATTTCTGCCCAAATTGACGCCTCTCAGTCTGGATGCGAGGACGATAAGAGAATGCAGTCCTCATTTAAGCCAAATGGAGTTATGTACAGAGAACAGCATTACCTTGACTGTAGTCAAGCTCAGAATAACAGCTGTTTCCTTGTGCTTTCCTTACGCAGAGATGGGCACACCTTCTCGTGGTCAGTAAGAGCTGGCGCAGGACTTGTGCTCACCCCAGAGGGCTGTGTCATGTCTCGGTGAGGGCAGTCCTTGGAGATCTGAAGTCAAGACAACCGGGGTCGGTGATTCTCTGTGGTCAGAAAAGGTCTCAAGGATTGTCAGGAATGGGGAGATGCATTTTGGACTTTTTTCTTTTTAGAGACAAGGAAGCTGAGGCACGGGGTAGCTTAAGAGAGCTGCTACAAGTCTTACACAGTTGAGCTGGGAAACAAATGCTTGGGATCCGTGCGTTTCAACCTCCGTTGTACATGAGGACTAACACAATGCGGTTAATGTGTGGTGTTGAAATTGTACAAGTCCATTCCTAAGTCCTTTCCATCTTGAAACCGTTGCAATTATTCACCCCATTGCTGTGGGCTTTTAGCTTTCTAGCCTTTCACACCTCCAATTGTCTCTCCTAGATGATCAGCTGAACTCAGAAGAGAAGAAGAAAAGAAAGCAGAGAAGGAACAGAACTACCTTCAACAGCAGCCAGCTCCAGGCATTAGAGAGGGTCTTTGAGAGGACACACTACCCTGATGCCTTTGTACGGGAAGACCTTGCACGCAGAGTCAACCTCACTGAAGCCAGAGTTCAGGTAATCACCTCAGCTTGTATCCAGGCACACCTCACCTAGGAGGGTCATCAGGCCATTCCAGTATGGCAGTAGAAATCCTGCGTGGCACACTAGGGTCACCAAGCTTCTGGGTCATGCTGTATTGCAGTTCCAAGCGTTCCATACTTTGAGGAGGACTGCCAGGCCTGATCTGCCACCATACTTACCACCTGCCCGGTCAGATGCGTTCATATGGTTTGTTCCATGCCAGGATGCTGGATGTCCTGTGCTCAGGCTGCTCACATTATCTTGAGCTGCTCAGCTCCTGGCTCGCAAGCCTGCACCTTCTGAAGGTCAAAGCAGACCATGGAACATGCTGTGTTGTACAGCACTCCCAGGCCTTGCTGCCTTCAGCATGCAACGGACCTGGTAGCACAAGGATCTCACTGCGCCAATTCCTCGCACGAGGGCTTTACCAGGCAGACATGAGGATTGTCTTGTCAGTAGAGTTTCCAGTGACAGGCATGCCAAAGCAGCCTGCTTTTACAGAGTCCTGTCTTGCCCGGCAGGGCGGAGGTGGTGTGGTGAAAGGGTGAGTGTTGCAGCAGAGCTGGTTGTGATGGTTGGTGGGTCTGTGTGCTTCCCACCCCAGGTGTGGTTCCAGAACCGGAGAGCCAAGTTTCGCCGAAACGAGAGGGCGATGCTGGCCAGCAAGAATGCCTCTCTGCTCAAATCCTACTCAGGGGATGTGACGGCCGTGGAGCAGCCCATAGTACCTCGCCCAGCTCCGAGACCCACCGACTATCTCTCCTGGGGTACCGCCTCGCCTTACAGGTGAGTGAATAACCCCTCTGGGGCTGACCAGTTTCTGGCATAGTGTAGAGCAGCCCGAGAGTGGCCCTTAGAGAGCTCTAATGGGCTATTTGTATTTGGGTGGGACAACTGGAACATACAGCAGTATGACCACCCCACTGGGTTTCCTTACCTGTTCCCATCCCACCCTATCTCACCGCCAGGCTTCCAAGGTGGGCTTGGTTCATCATCATTGTGGCTTTTTGGTCCATGGGGGGTTGCGGCTTCTTTTTTTGGTGGTCTCTGCAATTCAGGAAGCTTTGAAAGAGGATCAGGGAGAAATACGTGGAAACAGAAGGGATTGCATTTGCTTCCCTAGTGCATCCAGTTTAAAGCAATGAAGAAACCTTTCCACTGGGGATGGATCCAGGGGAGGCGATGGCAGAGCACTTGGGGAGGCTCAGGCACTGCGCAGTGGCCAGAAGAGGGAGTTCTGTGGCTGTCCCATGGCAGTCACTGGTTGGGACGCAAGGAAGGGCTAGGAACTCACACCGTGTGTGTTGCTTCCAGGCCTCCCCTCTGTGGTCAACAGTGAACTGGGGAGCAATTTCTAGCTGCTAGAGCACAAGCGTGTGTGTGAACAAGCTGTGCCGTTATGCGGTGCTGTGATTTGCCCCCAGTAAGGACCAGGTGTCTCTGGGTGGCAGACTGGTGCCCAAAGGCCATCTCCCATGGCCAGTGCTGCTAAAGGGGTGGCAGGACAGAAGTACAGATGTGGCAGCCCCAGTATGCTCAAAGGATCTGGGATGTCCATGCCTGTCACAGGCCTTGCTGTCCTCTGTGCTGTCCACAGCCCGGCAGGTGCTGGGTGTGGACACAGGTTCCACAGGATGTGTTGGTTTGCGGGGAGCCAGCTGGCTTGTAGGCAGTTAAAAATGAGTTTGGTGGGTATTTTTTAGCACAGTGGCTTCAGTGTTGGTCAGGACCTTCGAGCATTTGGCTGGATTTCTGCCTGCTCATCTGGCTTGGTCACAGCCAGCTTCCCACTGGCTTCCAGGAGCCACACCATGCCCAGGACCTCTCTTCCTCAGTCACCTTAAACCCCTTCTTGCACTGCAAACATTGTTTGCACAGTTGGGTCTGGAAACACATGGCCTTCCTGACAGTTTGTTGGTTCAGTGCCATGGAGTCCCCATCATCCACCCTGTAGTTCCAGAAGAATAAGTCATAGGTTCACCAGCTTCAGATACTGAAAAGGATGCTTCTGATTACCAACACTTTGGTCTTAGAGATGGCCCTTATCCTTTGGATTTTGTGTGAGGATTGCTGTCTGGCAAAATCCGCCTTTTGGGGTTAAGGCTTTCTCTCTGTGAAGTGCTCGTTGGTTTGGCATCCTAGGGAGGTGTTGAGTTCAGGGGAGAGAAGCACAGGTCCTTCCCCACTGCGCTGAGACTGCTCTAGTCACAGTACCAGATCCCTGCTGAACACTCGTGGCTTATTTCTACCTCTCACACTTTTAAAAATAGATCGTCCCTCCCAAGATGTTGTTTACACGAGGGGCTTCATAACGGCTTCTAGGAGAAGACCCTGCAAAGGTAACTTCTAGGGGCACACTGGGAAGGGCTGTCTGGGGCCACAATGGGCAATGAGAAGCCCAAGGCATTTGGAGTGTGCAAATGAGGAGAGCAAGGGAGAAGGGAAAGCGTTAGGGATGGTTTTTCTCCCCCTGAGGTCCACACCTGGCTGTGCCTTTCCATGATGTGAAGATGTGTCTTCACTGTCTTGATATCTTCCCCTTGTCTTAAGCCAAGGTGTTTCAGCAAAGACATTTGCAGCTTACAGCTGTCCCCTCTGGCTGACAGGCCAAACCAGGACAGAATGTCACTGCTCTGCAGTGGGGTAGGAGGCATTGGCAGAGGAGCAGAGCAGGCAGTTTCCACAATGTGGGGCAGCCAAGACCCGCAGACGCTTTACAGTCCCCGGGCTTTCTAATCCTACAGGTCATCTCTTAGCAATCACATTCATCTTAGTGGGCACCTGGGCCAGGTTGTCACATCCTCATTAAGGCTTTTAACAGAGTAGGGTTCTTAAAAGTATGGGACACTTGGTGAAAAACAGCTGTATGGAGTGTTTGCATGGCCCTCTGCCCCCTCCCCATCTCCTCACTGCTGCTGTATGAGCCCCTGATTAACAGCTGGTCCAGGAGAGGGCTGAGAGCTGCACGGCCGATGTGGTTTTCACTCTTAGATCTGGGGAAAGTTTTCAATCACTGTGTTTATTCTCCAAATACATTCAGCCACAGGTCAACCAAAGCTATTTGCAGATCTGCGTCACATAGATAGCCAAGTAGAAACTATTATTTTTTTGAAGTTGAAATGTTTTGCCTAGACGTTTTTTAGCATAGGTTCCTAAGAAAACAGGACTAGCAGTCTCTCTGTCAGCCTGCACTTCCCACTCCAGCAACCTTTGACTCCACGGGCCATTGAAAACCATATTTGAAAGAAGGATTTTAGGTCTCAGAACCATGATGTTCCTTTGTGTTCCATGAAAGCAGGCAGATGAGTAGAGGAAGGAGACTATTTTTGTGCCTGAATGGGCAGCAGGGTGACTTCAACCCTTACTAGATCCTAGAGAGTCTCTGGACCAACCCTTCAAGCTGTACTGGTGTTTGGAGACAGCCTTCTTGGGTGCTGGTCTTTGTGGAATAAATTGCTAAAAGAGAGCATTACTGTAGATTTTTGGTTTAGCAGAGATTTCATTGGGCAACAGTAATTTTCCCTACACCTCTGGGGAGTGGAGAGCAGGAGGCACCCCAGGGTTTTAGACTAGACTTGGGCAGCAGTTATATATGGGTTTTGAATGGGGACAGTTTACACGCAAGAGTGGAAAATCCTGTTTTATCTAAGCTAGAGCATCCTTGAGGCTCTTATTTTTTCCAGCAGAAAACCAGTGGGGGAGGTGCACCCTGTGGAAATGAGTGGGAAGGGGTGCTTCAGTGGCCATCACCTATAGACTCTGCAAAACTTGGCAACGCCTCTGCAAGCAGTGCCGGCTTCTTGCATTGCTTCTGAACTTACGGTGGAGAGGGCAAAATCGCCAGCCCAAAGTCATAAAAAAATCATAGAATCATAGAATCATTAAGGTTGGAAAAGACCTCTAAGATCATCAAGTCCAACCATCACCCCAACACCACCACGCCTACTAAACCATATT
>Ga0181612_180583_pt1 | contig 15028 bp, 7 predicted proteins | sample HoacroProtozoa21_FD_119630 | JGI IMG/M metagenome (GOLD analysis project Ga0181612, IMG submission 119630) | Hoatzin crop microbial communities from Cojedes, Venezuel. Combined Assembly of Gp0051906, Gp0051904, Gp0051908 | reverse complement strand
TTTTTTCTATTTCAGACTCCATAAGCAGTGAAACTGTCTAGTTTTCCATGTCTGTGTGTACCAACATTCATGCATCTTGCCTAATGCAGCTATTAAATTAAAAGATTGTACTGATTCTAATTGGTCTTTCTGAGTCAAAGTGTTTTATCCATTCCAGTTAAGGTAAAGCTCCATAGAGAGTCTATTTATACCTGTTGCCAACATGTGATTAATGCTTTTGACCTTTGATGGTAAGCAATTGTAATGGTTGTGTAACACAGCAGCAACATTTTTCGTTACCATTCTGGATGTTCTTGTTTGGGAACAGTCTAATGGCCTCTATTTCCCTCTCTCTCTTTCTCTCTCTTTTTTTTAAAATCTGCCTAATAAAAGGAATCATTTGCTCGGAGTGCAGGACAGACCGAGTTTTGCAGCAGCTCACGAGCAATAATCCATAGAACAGTGCACATGTCAGCTTCTGAGAAAGATATTGACATCTACCCCATCAAAACGCACGGTCCTTATGCCAAGGTTTTTGCTGTATCAGAGCCAAAATGAACATGAGGGGAGGAGGTACCCGCACTTGTGATCATAGGATAAAGGATGATACATCTCCCTCATAGGAGCAGTGCAATTACTTCCTGGATTCTAAGTTATGGCAGCTGAGGCGAAATCAAGAAGGACCAACTTAAAATACTTTAATTAAGCAATGACTTAAACTATAAAGCAAGACTAGGTCTACTTTAAAGAAATGATAGCTCAAACTTTGAAATAGTTATGAAATTATTTCTTTGAGTTTTCATCTACCCTTGTATTTATTTTAATTCACTGCTTCAGAGGCCTCCTACAATTCTACCCTAGCTATGTTTATTTAATATTTGATGGACACAATGGTGCATACATGTTTTCAGAATGATAGGAAGTAATAGTGACAGGTCCTAATTCTGACTGTTTGGAGATGCTGACTTAAATAACAGTTGTTGCTGTTCTGGGAGGTATTTGTCTTTAAGCACTTGCCTTCACAGGTCAGCTGCATGCTTCCACCGAACAGTTCCTAGGTAGCTATCTGTAGGGACGCTACTTGAGCCATAGGGTCAGCATCTCCAGACAAATGGAGATACCGTACCACCTATGTTTTTGTATAGCCAAGTTCCTTGTTCCCCAGGTTTTTCCAGTAAACAGTAAGCTCAAGGATGCCACCCAATGTTGACCCTCCACTTCCTAATCCAGACATTGGATCAGGAGCAAGAGACCACAGGTCTGGTAAAGAGCAGGTACTGCAGGTGAGGGAGGCAGATGGGGCATGATGCTGGAGCTTTAGTATGTGGATAGAGGCAGCCTTGGAGTGTGGATGGTGTAAATTTGGCTTGATAAAGTCATAGAGCTTAAATCCCACTTCTGTAGTTATGCCTGGGGGGGGGGGTACGTGCTGCAGGAGAGCTGGGGATGAGGGGATAGACAGATTCCTCCTCCTACATTTAGAGACTGCACAGCACAGCGCATTTGCCTTCAGCACCCTCTGCAGTAACAAGAGAACAGAGTGCCTAATCTGCTGCTTTCCTGAATTGCTTGCTTAAGATTTTTCTGGTTTAGCTATGCGGGAATTAGATAGATTTAAACCTTTGGTTTGCAGTACAGGACAGGGAATCTGTGATGGAAGAAATATTGGCAGTGTTCCTTCATTCTTTTTGAGCTGTTGGAGTGAAGCAGGATATGCCCTCCTAATTACTGAGTTTCAGCAAAGAAACAGGATTCCCAGCATGCATTCAGGTCTGGGAAAAGGCCAGAGCCAGTAGTATCATGCCAACTCAATGTCATCACTTGCTGGCAATTTGCCACAACAGAAACTGTGCAGATGAAAACCGTTTGATTACACCAGTGGTTCAGATTTTCTTACTGGAAGGATGCTCCTCTCCAACACTGAACTTTAAGAAAAGCCTAACAACTCCAACCCTAGTATTTTTCCATGGGGGGTGGGGTGAAATAAAAAAAAAAAATTTCCTCTGTATAATCTTGATATCCCTCCCAGACAGCTCCTGGGATCCTGGAAAGGAGAACAAGAAAATAACATAGTATGTACAGTTTACAAACAAGTGAACTAAAGCATGAAGAAGGCAAGTAATACATCCCAGAGAAGCAATGAAAATGTCGCTTATGCCAAGCAACTCCCGTGTGAAATCCAGACATGCAGTTTAAATGCTCAAGGACCCAGGATACTATAAGCATCTTCATGCACTGGTGGAGTCATGCAGCCATCTTGTCTCCTACCTAGGGAGTACTGTCTGATGGTCACACTTTGCTTCTAGCTGTGTCATCATCAAAGTTTCAGTCCAGACCAGGAATGACTTTTGAAATGATTCCTACTAATATTACTTTAGTTCACTTTGTGGACTGGTCACAGCAGGTGTGCATGCATACACACACGATGACCTTCAGGTGAATCTGTCCCAAAAAATGAGGACCAGGTGTGCATCTGATGCTCTCCAGCTGCTAATGAGCTCTCTGCGTACAGGGCCAGACTAGTGCTAGTCCAGAAGAAAACTCCTCAAACGCCTGCTGTGTGACTGCTTGCTCCTCCACACCAACTGTTCTGCTCTGCAAATCCACGCCTCCTGGGCCACAACTTGGCGAGAGCCCCTAAAAAATGACTACATGGCTCTACGGGCATCTTCCTGTTAAAAAGAAATGTTTAGAAGCACTGGTGGATCTCATCTCTTGCAATACTGAATTCTTTCTCATACTTAGCCTGAGCCATGTTCACAGCCATGCCAGCTGCGCCCCTTGAGAAGGGCTTAGCCACAAGTCCTCCTGAACTGCTGGTGCTTTGAGGAGCTGAAATATTTATTGAGTGGATAGCCAAGGGGTAAGGGTACTTCTCTGAGCAGAAGCTCTGCTCCCTGCCTGGAGGTAACTTTGTGTGCATCACACAGCAGGAGACATTAACCACCTGCTCATTAGAGATTCCCCGGCATTAGCACCCACAGGCCACCTGCGTGAGATGCCAGTTAGGCAACGCATCCTGGGACTCTAATGAAAACAGATCCATAAGCAGATATTACACAAGGGCCATGTTTCCTGCAGGCACAAACTACACAGTTGGACTGTCCTGCCTCTCCCGTGGATTGTCTCTAGTGTGTCCCCAAGACCATTTTAGGGGCGCGTACCTCCCCCCATGCACTGTGCAGGCAATTTCAGCACCCAGCTGTGGCTTGCACATTCCAGTCCTGGAAGCAGATATCTAAAATTTGAACGTAGCAATACTCAGCACAACTACTCTCACAATCACTGGTGGATCTGGGCCAATGTGACAGGTCTGGGGCCAGGACCAAAACTAAGAATGGAATTCAGGCATTTCTTCTGCATATTTTGACTATCTAAATTACATTCTCAGATACACAAGTCACAGAGCAAGGCGAGTTTAACAGACACGCTACCTCCCTTCCTTTGGCACAAAAGAAAAAAAAGAACTCAGACTATAACTTGGTTGTTTTTCTTGTTTATCGCCACCACAATGACAGCTTTTAATTCAGTGCTAATTTGAGTCAACAAGAGATTGCCTAAGCCAGCAAAGGAGTACAGATTGTGATAGTTATTCTTGATGCACTGCTTGCAATATATAGCCTCCAAGGACACTTCTATCCAATGTCTTTTAACTTTCTTCTGTTGTGAATTACTGTCTAGAAATTTCATTACATGTTCATCTGTAAGGTTGCATATGGAAGAGTGACTTACTCCACACACCCCAGTAATGGGACTGTGAGAGTAATTAAGGTAATGTGTCAGTGTATGGCCCTTGGAGGGCTTGCCTGAAAAAAAAAACAAAAAAAAAAAAAAAAAAGAAGAGAGATTTGTGCAAAAAGGAGTAATTTGCAGCATTTCTTCACACCCTTAACCAGACAACATCTGTTCAAATTAGACTCTATGAATTTGATACTATCTGAACAGCAGGTCTAGTCCAAAAGCCACAAATAAATCTTTTTCCTTCCTTCTCCCTTTTCTACAGAAATAATCAGCTTTAAAACAGATTCCTTGGAAAGGTATATGTTTGAATGATTTTTTTTTTTTTTTATGCCAAACAGAGCTTTATTAACATCAGTAAAATCAACATGGGTATAAGGGATTGCTCATTAAAAGGTGGAATCTCCATATTCTGGTCTTCCAAGAGCTGTGGTATTTTAAAGACAAACATATTTCTCATTCATCTTTTCTCCCTAGTGACAAGTCACTATTGGACACCTTATTTAATAGCTTCACAGACACTCCCCGCAAAGAAGGGTGAGAAAACTTCTCTCATCTGAAAATGGATTTTCTTTGAGTGGGAAAATCCACAGATCCAGCTCACTTGGCATGAGGATTACCATTCTGAGACAAGCTTAAACTGTCACATCCATCCAAACACTTTCTTTTTTTTTTTTTTTGGCTGAAATGTTTAGACATAAAAGAAGGGGAAGGGGTAGCGTATAGTTAAAGCCTCCCTCAGAACTCAAATGCTTCTGCTGGGTGTATTGGATTTATGGAGCTGGCTACTAAAAGAAAGAAAGTTAATAGCAAGAAAAATCTTTAAATTTGATTTTACTACTAGAATTCACAAAATTAATAAAATGAAACTTCCAATATCCCATGCAGAAGAATTCCTGTAGACAAAAATGTAAAATCTTGTGTATGAGCATTTCCATCACAAATTCTGGCACATTTATCTAACTGCTGTATAAGGCACAGTGTTCACAGCCATACAAGTACAGAGGGACAGTCATACCAGACCAGAGCAAAGAGCCATCCGCTCAGCACGCAGTTTCTGATAGCAACAAGTACTGCATATCTACAGATAACACATAGAATGACCCTTCCCTTGAATTGTCTTCAGAACAAAATCAGTAAACTAAGGGCAATTGAAGTAATTCATGAACTTCATCAGATGCTGCAAATAGCAAAATTAAAATAAGCTGTGATCTGGCCATTTGCATTCCACAAGCAGAAAAATAAAAGCCAAAATTAGTCATTACTCATTCTGAAATACTTGGTCACATCTGAAATTATTTCACCATATGAAGTTATCTACAGATGTTTTTCTTTAGCTAGCAATTACACTTCACACAAAGTAAATTATTTGTTTAGTGTTTAGCTACAAGATAGAAAACTTCTAGGACATCTGTAATCTTAGCACAACTTTTAAAGACAAGGACACATAACTTTCAACAGCTTTAACAGGAATTATTTTCCCTTCTAAGCTGATCCAGAACCAGCAAATCAATACCACGAAGGTTATGTTATGCCTGCTTTTGCTGCAGAACAGCAAGTTGTTGATGATTTGCTTTTTGTAAATGGCTCATTATATTAGTAGAGAAGTCATGCATTGTCTGTCCCCGAAATCCCTATGCCTTTAAGATTTTTCTCCCTTAAAGTGGCTCTTGAAGCTAGTGCTTAGAAGAAAGTTTGCTTTATGGAAAAAAAGATTCTGAAAGCTTATGAATTATTTCATATACATGGCATCTTTGTCATGTTAGGATTGAAAACACTCCCCCACAGTTAACGAGAGTTGTCAGCTTTTTTAACGCTGCTCAGTTATTAACTTTTTATGTTAAGTAAGGAATGTCATATAACAATAAAATTAAGCTGCTTACAGGAAATGTGCAATAATCCATTCTCACTCAAGATAGCTAATGAAAACTGGGATTCATCAAATTCTGCTGATATAAGAGACTAACGGCATCCAGAACACATTTATCTAACATTCTGGCAAGAGATAAATATATAGTCTCTCTTTTAATTAGAAAATCTGTCTCCCTCAGTTTGATTCTGAGGCATAAGCAGGAATAAAATGAAGATGCATGCTGCATGTACTGACTTACAATTTCACTAAAGAGAAAAGATTCTTCCAGGATCATGTCAGTTGGCAATGAAGGCATCTGTGCTATAACCCATTCAGATGGAGGATCCTTAACGATGCACATACTTCAAAGGACAAAGCAATCTGACCTTTCTGCTGGTCAGTATGCAAGCAATGACTCAGAAAGAAAGGCACGCACTTTGAGGGGATTTCAGAAATTTAGGCATAAAGTTAACCTGCTGCAAAAGGAGGTAGCAACAGCGAAGATAACCACTGCACTGCAGGTGATAGTCTTGAAAAGGAGCAGTAGAGCCATCATTTCGAAATCCACAGAGAAGGGAGAGCCTTCCCTGCTACCACAGCCTGTGTTGGCGTCAGCGATGGAAGAGAAAGTAGCAATTGGATCACCCCACAGCCAAAAAATGAAGCACAGGTTCTGTGCAAAAACATTTGGCGATTTAAGCTGCAACCACTGAGGCGGCACGGCGTTGCTGTCCCTCCACTTCTGCCTTCTGCAATGCTTTATCCAGCCATCAGGGAGAAATATGGGAGTTGGATGGAAGAGAGTCTTATCCTCTGACTCTTCTCTCCTTTTTCCTGCTTCTCTGCATTTATCTATCCTTCCCTCCCTCTTCTGCTCCTGAAAGTTTTATTTCTTGGCTCATAATACACAGAGATTATTTTTCATTAAACTGTACTGAAAAGGCAGGATATTTGTATTGCTCAGGCGGGGATGAAAAATTAAATGAAGCTGGAGGCCGCCTGCTCAACAAGTTGACAATTCCTATTATTGATCTTATTGTTAGGAACAATAAAGAGAAAGTCTTTTGTCCTTCATGACAAAAAAAAAAAAAGAAAAAGAAAAAAGGAAGTCAAGGCATATTACACTTTAAATTTGCAACAAGTAGATGACGAAAAAGAAACATTTAAGCAAATGATGAAAAATGAAAAAAAATGGGTTTTGCTTTTCCACCATCCACCGCAAACCAAGCCCCATTCTTTTTTGTGCTTACAGACCCTAGAAAAAAACCCCACACTTTTATTAAAAGATGTTATGATACGAAAAGAATTGACCATATGACCACCAGAGCACAGACAGAGCCTGCAGCGGCCAGTGGGGCCGGGTCAGGGCCAGTCACCGGGATCAGCCACAGCCTGGCCACTCCCCGGTGCCACCGCAGGCACTGGGCCCAGCTTGGAAGGCAGCCCTGGGCCAGGGCAGGCCCCAGGGCTCCATCTGAAAAGCAGCTAGCCTCTTCCTTCTCCTCCCACCCCTATGAATGTGCGCTGGTTTTCATAGTATCCAGCTGGAAGAACCACGGACTGGGTCTTTCCTTCTCTGCCTGCACTGCTACGTCTGAGGAAATTGGGAGTGCGGCAGCCCGGACAGCTGCAGCCCCCAAGGGCCGGCCAGTGTGCCCCGGGTCCAACGGCTGAAGGGCAGCATCTCATCACACACTGTGCTAGACCAGCATTTCAAAGTCAAATCTAACTCTTTTTACTGCCTCTCATTCAACATCACTCTTTTTATTTCTCTCATAAACATCCCCCCAAGGCTTACGTTCATATCTCGGTTTTGAAGCCACCTTTGCCAGTCTTCTGTTGCTCTGGCACGGCTGGCCAGGATGGAGAGATAAACCCAATGGCAGGGGATGGAAAAGTGGGACTAGCCTTGCCTCACAGCCCAGGATGCAGGCTGCAGCTGAGCTGAGGCAGGTACCTGACAACTTTGGCGGTGCCCAGATAAATCCTGTTTGTCAAAACACGATCCGGACAACATCTGGAAAAGGAGCAGTAAAATATAGCCAGTACATGAGGAATAACAGAAATGAACTTACTATTTTTGGCTGTCATGAGTCTCTTCCCTCTATACGTATCAGAGGAGTCTTTTGAAGGGGAAGTTTTTGTGCACCCACAGGTGCACTTCCTAAAAGCTTCTTAAAGTGAAGGGCGCTCTTTTTTTTCTTTCTTCTAAACAAAGTTATACACTTTGGCAAACAATACAACATACCATTTTAGCACAGAACACATGCAAATATGCTTTTTACTGAACTATGGAAAGATTTCCATGTATTTTCTCTCCACTGACACACAGAGAACATTATGAATATATTTGCAAAACACAAGAAGGAAGCAGACGTAGACAATATTAGTCATATATTTAAATGGAAATGTGCAGTATGTTTTTTTTAGAAAATTGCTTTAAGTAACTGTAGATAGCAACCTAGTATTCACAAAGTGAGCCCTAACTGGAGTGCTGTCTCATTTGAACATTAAGTGCTTTTTTCAATTCACGTAGCAGAGTGTATTTAAAGAAATACATCTTGGTTTCCATGCTTTTAATATCAATGAAGAGCTGCAAATTTCACTTCTCATAACACAAATTGCAAGTGGCTTTTGCTAGGACACAAGGCTTCTAAACCTGTCTAATAAAATATTTGAAATACTTAACTACACATAACATTTTCCCTATTTCCCCTCTTTACTGAATAACAGAAATTTTATGTAGTTACAGAATAATGCCAGAAACACTATGGCATTATGCCACATGCAAAAAGAGTGCACATGCTCTCTCACAACAGTTAAACACTGCACCTATAGACTTCTGGGATGTAAACCTCCAAAACAATACATTTCATCTGAGCTGAGAAAACTTAAATTCTGGAAGATGGAAGTGAGTAAGGATGCTTGCCTCAGTGGGAACAGGAATCAGCTTTCAAATCCAGATTTCTTATATGCAGCTCAGTAATGTAAATTTTAAGATAAAGTTTGCAGATATTCAGACTGCAGACTCAGAGGAAGAGCCAGATGCAGCGGTGATGTGTGCCATTTTCACATGACCTCTCTGCTGATTGGCAGGGAGCCAGCAAAAATTGATTTTTACCAAAGAGGAAAGCAATTTTCCCTTGATAAAAATTTTAATGACCCTGAAACTGAGAACTTTTTTGTTTATTTCCTTCTTGCCGCAAGTTTTTGTCACCCAAAAAATGTGCAGTAACCCAGCATGTTTCAAATATCCAGTCTATTCAATTCAGTATAACTGCTACGAAAAGCTTAACAAACAGAACAAACTAAATAGTACTCTTCTGCAGAATTTAATACCAGTTTCTTACAGAAATACAATTACTATAATCTTACAGAGGGGTGGGAAGCATCTTGAAAAAGAACTGCAAATAATTCAAGGTATCTCTCAAATCCTCAAGTGCAGTTCTGGCCCTGTAACTCCACAGTCTGACAAGGGCTCCTAAGAACAGGTTTATTCCAATGTACTGTTAAGTCCTCAGGTTCTTTTAGTATTAATCCCTTACAACACTATTACAATTCTTAACCTCAGTGTGTTAATGTAGAGAGAATTACAGATTTTGTATCTACAATTTGAATTTTGAACTGCAGATTTGAAGATTTCTTAGCAGCGTACCTGCAAGCTAGAAGCCCTGCCAAAGACAAGAGAGAAGGTCCTTTTCTGGCTTCCCACAAACGCTAACCTTAGGAAGAAGAAAAGCTCATTAAAGAATGTTGTGGCAAGTTATGTGCTATAGTGTTGTATTTGAGCTTTCTCATGGCAGATAGGAAGGTTCTGATACTGAGCCATCATGCCAGAAATCAAGACCCAAGATTGGTTTTGACCTCAGACACCTTTCTGATTTTGCGAGAGCTAGCAGTTTTCTCTATGTCCGTTTTCTGCCACACTACCCATCTCTGTCTCCTAGTGAGAAAACCAGATTTGATACTTCCATTTTGTGTTTCCAGATTGTTTTTCTTTTAGAAGTGCTTTAGGAAGAGGGTAATTTCTGTTTCGCTCATCTCCTCACATGCGCTTCACGAAATGTATTTTCATTCCACGAGCCACAAAACCATGGGCCGAACTCTTGCTTTTAAGAGAGTCCTTGACACCAAAGCCTGTGAACCGATCCATTGAGGCATAAGAAGTGGAATATTACCTAAAGCAGTATTTCTGAAACTGCAGAATACCTCCCAGATGGCTGATCACACAGGCGACTCTTGTTCCACGTGAACAACTGTTACTTGCTACAGAAACTGCAAAAATGTGAGTCACATTCCTGAAAAGGAATATATGAAATACAGGTTATTTCCCTCCTTTGCTTATTGAAAGAGAAATTAAAATTTTAGTTTTAATTCACTGTTTTGTACTAGCTCTTTAAAAATCTTTGAGAAGAAGGGTTGTAACATTTCACTTCAGCAATATCATGGAAAGATAATTCCTAATGTTTCTTTAGCATTGCAATGTTTACCAAGTTTGATCCAAGTTAACACAGTACTTACATCCTCCATTAGCAGTAATTTTAAGAGGTAAATCTACCATTTCTATGTACCTCAGTTTCTACCATTCTATTTCCACTTCAGCAGCAGATACATTGGCCTAAAAGTGATTTAACTGCTCTATCAGTGACTCTGAAGCAAAGCTAATCAATCACTGGGACACAGGACCAAGGAAAGCTACACACTCATGTCTGGCTAATTTTCTCCAAGATAGAGTACAGTTCAAATACAAGTTACAAACCTGATGAAGGAATTACAAGATAAGCTGTTACGGACTGAGTTATACAGGAGATAAAACATAATTATGTTGGTTCCTTTGAGTGCTTCCATCTCAAAGTTTCTGTTAATTGAGTCTTTCACAAAAGGCAATGCCACAACCAGTGAAAATGAGGAACATCCATACCAGGGAAATATTCTAGAAGATAAGAAATCCACTGTTATCATTTCACTAGCTAGTGGAAGGCGGGTACTAGAAGGTACAATTTTTGAACTCCTTGGCAACATCCTGGTGAATATGAAAACTCTTAGGCATGTATGAACCCATAATTGTCTTTCTGGTATATAATAGTACTAAAGACACATGCCAAGAGAGTTCAATCAAACTAAACTATCATACTAAGGAATTTAAAAATTTAAAATAAGATTTATATAGTAATCTAGGGATTTAGAGTAGATTCAAAACAACAATAAGGTCAATGCATTCAGAAGGCATGTGGTACAGTGCTTGTTTATTTACAGTCGTGACTTCAGAACACAAAGCATCTCTGCTGACGTCAGTCGCAAATAATGCCAGCAGCGGTGTTTACAGCCACTCAGAGTGCTTAAGAGGGAAATTAAGTTGCTTTTCACCACTGGCAGAGTACTACAAACATCCTTCTTGAATGCCACTTCTGGAACCGGCATTCAAACATGGTGATCAGATTTAGAACAGAAAGCCTCTCTGCATCTAAGCGCATGTAAGTGCCACATACTGCAAGGCTAAGTCTGTGATGACTGCCATTAAATTCACACCGGCATTTACCCCTGTGCAACATTTTCTGTTTACTTTATGGAAATTTGCCATGAAACTCAGACTTTAGAAACAGCTATGCCGAATGTTAGGACAAGGATGTCCCATGAGGTGTTTCAAAACCTAAGCATTCACAAACTAAAGATTTTTATTACAAAGGTTGTTCAAGACCTATGTTAGTTACTGTTCTCTTACTCTGGTATCAGTGAAAGGCAGCACTATCTCAGCTAGATACTTTCCTATTTAAGACTTGAAGGATTTGTGCTGAGCGATTTTACTTTCACTTGAATTAAAAAATTTCATTTTGCTTTTTGTTGTTTAACTCTGGGGTTTGAGAGAACCTTCCTGGGGAAGAAATTTAACTTATGGCATCCTACTTATTTTTATATGTTGAAAAGTTGCTAGCAGGCAGGCTAAGATAATTTCACAAGTCAACGGCTGATACGTCTGAGTGCTGTACTTCCTCAGGGCTTATGACTATGAAAAGCTATTTATAAGGTTGTCCACGAGATGGCAGAAAGCGTTAACTAAAGCTTTGTCGGTCCCTTGGTGTCAAGTGGCCCAAGAGGAGGAACTGCTTCCGCTAATTAATAAACCCATTGTGAGCTGGGGCGCAAAAGGCACAAGAGTTACTGTAAGTAAAGGTGAAAAAACCTGGATCACGCATGGATTACTGAAAAACAGAAGAGCCTCTCACTGAGTACTATTTTTTTGGATCTAACGTCTATGCATGTGTAACACCTGCAGTTACAAACACATTCCATTTTTAAGGAAATCTAATCTGCGGCAGCATTCCAGTACGGTAATTAATACCTGGAGTCCAATTTAATTTTTCTTCCAACTTCACGTCATCTTCATTTTCTGTAAAGGAGTTTTGCAATACTCAATTTATCCGAAAGGCAACAATTTAAAGGAATCCAAAATGCAAAAAAAAAAGAAAAAAAAAGAAAAAAAAAATCAGTGAATCAGTTGAAATCCATTCATCACTGATGTTCACACTTTGTAACTGGAACATTGGAATACTAAGTATTTTTGCCGAGAAATCTCATTAGTACTTTCATATTTATCCATACTGCAACAGCAAGAGAGCCCAGGCCACTGTATTAGATCATGTACAGAAAAAGTTGGTCTATAATTTGAGTTAAAAATAAAAAGAATGAGTAATGAAAAAAAATCAGCCTCTGCCCATATTTCCTAGAAATGGTGTTTTGTTCGTCCTCCTTTAATTATTTCAAACTTTTATTTGTCATTCCGTACATTTTCCTTTTCTTTCACAACCACTGTGCACAGGAAAAAGGATCAGTTTTGTAGGAATTATATACTGGTTAGATCACAGCCATTAATTAAAAGGAATAAAAGTTCTCTGGCTTTGTAGCAATTATTAAATGGTATTCACTTAATTTTTCTTCAGTAGAACACAAAATAAACTTAGATAAATTATTTGAATTTGGCCAAAATACCAGCCTTGAGAAAACATATCCAGAAAAATGTTTTTCATAAGTTGGTAATTCATTTAAATGAACAGCCTGGGGCAAGCATGCTTGATAACTTTACTTATTCAGACGTTTAAGTGATAATTTTTTGTTTCTAAGAGCACAGCTACCACAGCATGAAAGTTACATTTTGAGAAGAGGCATGAAGCAAACAAGTTCTTTTTTGTTATGTGCAGCACAGATAACAGCTACCCCCAGCACTCAGTGAGCAGTTAAGGAACCCAAAAATCTTTGCAAGTATCATGCTTCTAGGATAGCAGATCAAACCATGCCACAGGCAGCATGTGACAAAGCTCTGCTGCAGATCCTTGTGTGCTCTGCTAATAGGAAACCTCTTCGATGATGGTGTCCTTGTAATTAGGAACTTTCACACAAGTTAAATGACAGTGCTAAGTGCAACAGAGAATTAGTCTGCGCTGCATTTTCTAAAACTTTCCCCTCACTTTTCCAGCTTGGGGAGGGACAGGAAAAAAAGAAAGGCATTTTCTGCAGAAACATAAGAGTTTGTGGGGAAGACCTCAGGATTTTTCTGGCTGATCTGGGTTCTCTCTAGTGTACTTTCCCAAACTTGCCGAATCCTCCACTAGCCTGTTAAATGCACAGTCATATCTGTCATTGCAGAATGCATGCCATCTTACAGCCAACTTTACAGACAATACCAATATAAGTAGGCAAAATGCAACTTTAACAACATCAAGGCAGCAGTGGGCATAATAGCCCTGAAGTTCGACATTCAATATCGACAATTCATACTGGGATCAGGAGAAAAGACCTGCTGGCTCAAGGTCATCATATGGACATATACACGGACAGAGGCACTGGGTGTGACAAGGTTATGAAGGGAAAGCGGGAGACACAACTCTAACCAAAGCAGAGCACCCGGACCTCCTTGTCGTTCCTGGACTCCGCAAATGTTTCACAGCCAGAGACAAAACTCAGTGCTGAGCACAAGCGAAAGAAAAAAGGGATAAGTGAGGCAAAGCAGCCAGAGATGGTGGCAAGTCTCACACCCAGCACTCAAGATGTGACTGTTTCCTTTCCTAGCCCACCCCCATCTTCAGATCATCAGATGCTCACCAGCATTTTATTACATCATTCATATTTTGCTTCTAATCACATGGATTTAATTCTCTTATTAACACTACTTCGATGAGAGCTGCTATGAAGCATTAGAAGTGCCAGATTCACAGTTACAGAGCAATGCATAAAGATGTGTTTGCCATTTACTGAATGCTTACAGTGTGGGCCTTTGATCCTGACTAAAGACAAACCCATCACTTCCGTGAATGTAAGGATCTTCAGTTCCTCCCTTTCACGGATTTACTGAGGATCCTTAGTCAGCCTCATACTATACTGCTTTGGTCCCCTAAGGACATCAATGGGCTAAATTCAATTCCAAAGAGAAGGAAAGTCATGAAATATTAACTTATTTTTCCAAAACAGAATGAAAATGTTGGGTTTTTAAGATTTTCTTCACTTGCACCAGGACTGTGTACTAATGGGTAAACTGTTTTGCTTTGCCATTAACTTTAAAGGCATGCAATTTTAGTACTCCACCACAGCAGAGAGGCTATAAATTAGCCTGTGTTCAGCAGAGGAGTGATGGCCTCATCTGAAGTTCTCCTGGCTCTTGCATTCATTAGTGACCTCTCTACAGGTGCTCCTCAGATCAGTACGGAACAAACTGTACCAACTCCATCTAATTTCCCTCTCTGAATGAGTAACAAGCCTTGGGACTAAGAGAGAAGTAAAATTTGTATCTTCGTGTTAGTAAGACATGCCAGTGTCTGGAGTCACATTCTTATTAGGAAGGAGGGCTGTATTGCAGCTTCAAATTTGCAGTTCTAAAAAACTCAAACAAACAAACAAACAAAAAAAAAAAACTTACAGGAGTTATCCATGATTTCCTTTCTAAATGGAATAGAAAGGGGGAGGGTTGTGCAGGGAACCGTTTTGGATTTGGTACCAAGTTTTCCAGATAGACCTGAATGAGGAGGGACAGTGTCCTTAGTTTGGAAACCGGATCACGCTGGTAAGGACTTCAAATGCAAAAAGATACAAGTAACATTAAGAAGGATTATGCAAACCCTCGAAAGCAGTTTGGGAAAAAAAAAAAGGCTTCAAGATGCAGTGCAAAAATACCTTCAAATGACAAGCACAGGGCTTGTATTTGGGCGAGGATAACCAAGTGCACAAAACAGGATGCAAAACTGGTCATGAAGCAACTTTGCTAAAGATGACCTGGGATTAGAGCAGATAACCTAATAAAACAAAACAACCCCCAAAACAGAACAAACTAACAAAAAAAACAAGCCCTGGGATATGTAAACAGAAAGCCTAGTAGCCTCATACAGTAATCCTTCCATTTCATTCTGAACTGATAAAGCCTGTATTGGAATGTCACAGAATCACAGAATAGTAGGGGTTGGAAGGGACCTC
>Ga0181612_146079_pt1 | contig 15028 bp, 8 predicted proteins | sample HoacroProtozoa21_FD_119630 | JGI IMG/M metagenome (GOLD analysis project Ga0181612, IMG submission 119630) | Hoatzin crop microbial communities from Cojedes, Venezuel. Combined Assembly of Gp0051906, Gp0051904, Gp0051908 | reverse complement strand
TGGCCTCCCCTCCTTTTTATCCCTGGCGTTTTTTATTTTAACTAACGCCCCCGCTGTATTTTTTTTTTCTTTTTTTTTTTTTTTTTTTAACTAAAGGCATTTATTGCCTGTCGGGGGCCACCGGGTTAACAGAAACACCCAGTGACCTCTGACCGCAGGGACTGTTCTTTTTTCATGTCAGCCGTTGTTCTTTAATTACTTATTTGTTTATATATTTTTCAAATAAAATATGAATATAGAAGATTAGCTCGTCGGGACTTTGCTGGTACCTTACAGGGCTTTCCAAGGACATGGGAGAAACTGGGTATTAAAATGGAAGAAACTAGGCTGTAAATTTCTGCAAATTTCTGCCCTTAGAAATGCGGGGTGTGGATGCTGCTGGAGAGAGGCAGATTTCGCCAGTAGGTGCCAGTGCGATTATGGGGAACTGTGTTTTCCAGGGGGTGGAAGCCTTCCTACAGCTCAGGACTGCATAAATCCAGGGGCGCGTTCTGCAGCACAACCCCACTTGTGTGAATGCCTTGAGTGGCCATAAAAAGCCCTTCCGATTGACCCGTGGCTGCTGGAAGCTTTTCAGACTGGCGTAGCTGGTACCTTTATTGGTTTCTTTCCCCCTGCAACTTGCAGACGTGTATTTGAGTAGAGGTGCATACCTCAAAGCTGCTTAACCGCAAAGTAAACCCAGTTGAAAACAGGCTTTTCGCAGTCCTGTTAGAAGTAATGCAGGGATCCCAGGAACTCGGTGTCCAGAGGCTGAAAGCCCTTTCTTGGTGACTCATGAGCAGTGTATTGCACTCAAACCCCTTGAAAATTCTGTTCATGATCACAGGAAATGAAGTTAAAACTAAAACCGGCAGAAAATGCAAAGCACAGCATTGCTCAGGGAGTGTTACGTCTTCATCGTTGTTGTTCTTGGCCCATGGATGATAGAGTATGCGATCGCTGCTCCGTAAGCTTTCAGATTGAGAAACTCATTAACAGTGTGAATGTAGCTTTGCCTCGCGGCGTATCTTGATCCAAGTTTCGAGTAGGGCTGTAGTCCTGGGCTTTGGCGTGGTCATGGTTTCCTTGCTGAGAAGTTTGGTCCTTGCAATATAAAGGTGTATCAGCTGGAGCTGGCTCAAGGCATCGCAGTGATGGAAACAAGGCAGCTAAAAGAGTCAAGCCACGCTTCTCCTGTGGTGGTAAGGTGAGAAGCAGAAGAGCAGAGGCCGTACCCTGAAGGAGTCAAGTGCCGCTCGTGGGACAGGGTAGAGCAGAGCCATCGAAGCTGTCAGGACCATGTGGGGATGCGGCTCCAGCATCCCAGTCCCTTCCCCAGCGACAGACACCAGGCCGTAGGCAGCCAGGCCGCGGGCTTTCTGCTGTCCCTAGCCATCGTGTCCCTTTTTTGTCCCAGCCAGAGGCTCTTTTCGGTGGCCAGGGACTCTTCTGGCAGCTGCAGGTCCCTATGGTGCAGGCAGGATCGACTTTGTAGGAGAAGAGAAGCAGAGTTAAGTGATGCCATCTACTGCCAGCGGTCCCAAAGGTGCTAAAGTAGTCTCTTGGCCAAACTATATCGTGGCGACACAGAGGGGAAAAAGAGATGCACATTCAAGCTGGTACAAAGGAGTGTGTGACACTTGCACTGTCAAAGTAGATGGATGTCTAAGTCTGCAGCATCCAGTAGTTTCTCAGCTGTTTCTTCAGAGAACATATTTATTATAAAAGTGGGTTGATTTGATTTGAATCTGATGGGGTTTTTTTGCAAGCTTTCAGGTGGCTTAACGCTGTTATAAAAATGTGCAAAGGGACACATTATACTGAACAGGGAAAAAAAACCCCAACACCTGGTACCCTGCATTTTGCAGATTTTTTCCCCTTTAGATAGTTTTAAATAGAAAAAACATTTTTCAAATCAAGGATTATATATATATATATTTTTTTTATATTAAACCAGTGAAGTTTTAGTCAACTGAGAGAAAGAGGCGCTTGCAGCAGCAATTCACCTCACTGTAGAATAAGGGTCTGGGATAGGTGAGATTAATTTTCTTCTGAAGCTGGCTGCTTTCCACCATCATTACAAAAAGACCTAAGGGTGAATAGATTTTTGGTGTGCAAAACTAGGTAAGAGTAATGCTATCTTGTGCCATTCCAAAATACAGTTGGGTTAATGAAATTGTTGGGTGCTAATCTACAACCAATAAATGTCACGCACGCACACACACTCCCCTTTAGCTGGAGTGAAGAGATTAACAGTTGAGAGGAACAGTGAAGTGGGTTTTGGTGCCTTGATCTGGGGTGCCAATTTGTGTTGATTTAAAGGAACGTGCTTTTCAGAGAGTGTTCTTCCTTCTGAAAAACGAGGGGTATGACGATATCCCAGATTCGTCTCCCGAAAAACTGTTGGCCATCGATTGATTTGGAAGGTCTGGTCCTGCGTTGTGTGGTGTACAGAAGTCTCCGCAGCTGCATCGCCCGAAGCAAACAGATGGTTTCACCTGCAAGGTTTTGTCTCATGTAAAATTCATGTTCTGAATTGAGAGAGTGTTTAGGGTTTATTGTTCTGGGTGCCGCTTAGCGTGGTTATTAAAGCAGTAACAACCCCAAGCAAACACACCGGAAAAGTCATCCTCACCCAAGTGGTTTGAGGAATGCTTCCCGTCTTGGAGTGCGGAAGGAGTTAACTGAAAGATCAAAGCTGCAAAGTCTGCCAGGAACATGAAAACCCAATGGTGTGAGACACCATAAAAGGGTTAAAAATGATGATGTAAATCATGTGTGTTGGTTAAAACGCTGTGAAAGCGCAGACGGAACCTGGAGGTATAATAAATAATCTCTGAATACCTGAGAGCCTTGTGGCCTCTCTGTCATTAATCAGAAACCACAGACTGAGGGATTGGCTGGCAAAACATTAATCATTAAGCAATTAATTCCAACCGTGAAAACAAAACTTTGTGATTTCCTGAGTAGGTGGGATTGAAGGAGGCACGGCGTGTTTTTGCTTTTTCGCCGTGAAGGAAATAAAGAAGTGCCGAGGAGGCCACACGTTCGTCATTCAGATGGGGTGGAAAATCTCCTTTATTACCCAGTTCTTCCCTTTTTGTTTCTATGAATCAAGACGAGGGAAAATCACCGCGGGTTTTCCTAGGAAGCAGTAATGAGCCTCTTGAGCGTAAACCTTTCTAGATGTGTGACACTAACATAAAGGGGCTTTACTTCTTGTGTCTTATATGTTCTTCCAGTTCTCCATAAAAGCATGCTAGAAATAGCTTTTTATTCTTCTCAGCAGCATCACCAGCTGTAATAGTAGTCTTGTGAGACTCGGGATGTCTGTTTTTTTATCTTTTCCTCAAACCCCAGCTTCTAATCTTTTACCGATTACCTTAGGATCTTAGCTTTCCTTGCTTTTAGTATTCGTAGTTATGGAGAAACCTAAAAATGCAAATATTAAAAGCTGAATAATCCAAACACAAGAGGCGTGCAGTCGAAAATATGTACATACTGGTTTTAATTTTCTGCATGTCGTTTAATTTTGCAGATACTTTAGTTAGTTCAAGGGACCTAGATGGTATTTTTTTCTTATTTGGGGTTGGAAGTGCTGCTAGAACTGCCACTTGAATTTTTAAATCTGAGACGTGCACAGAAAGAAGAATCCAAGTCATGTCTTTCTCTCCATTACTGAATGGAAACCTGGCCCATCGAGGGCTCTGAGCACAACTTTACAACCAGCTTCAAGAGACCACCCTTCTGTGAAGTCCTCTTGGATGGGTGGTGAGGCGTGATATGATCAGAAGCTGCCAGGATAGTGACGGGGCCTAGGTGATTTGCCAAGTGCCACGTGAGAAGGTTGTGGCAGAAACCAAGAGTGGTTCTTTGGCCGGTACCGAGCGCCTGGCCATCTGCCTTGCTAAGCTGTGGGCACAAATACTGGGGGAGCAGCTGTGGGAGCTGTTGCCTCTGCTCAGCGATAGCAGCAGGCAAGGGACCATGTTGCTGGGTTCTGAGGGATTATTCACAAGCTTCAGACACCCGTTTATTTTAAAAGTAGTCATTTTCACGACAGAATTCAGATGTCGCGTTCTCCGTGTGTAAAATGCATGGAAATACCTAGCCATGAGACATGCAAGCAAAGCTTTCGGCAAATTATGCATCACAATTTGTGCAGTGCACCTTTTCAGCTGTAAAGAGATGTCATCTTCTTCTCAGAGGCAGTGTATGGCAAAACGCAGTATCCATATTAATATGTTAATTAGTTAAAAGATTGCCATCCTCTTTAGAGATACAGTTCCTGCCATAGGTGTAATAAAAACCCCAAAGGTTAAAAGAAGTGTATTCAGTGTGAATAGTTTCGAGGACACGTTCAGCTGGGCAGAAGACAATATATACTGAGAAACAGAATGTTTTGTACATGTCCATTACGTCAGTCTCGTTACAGAAGGCCAATTGCGACAGTCCCTAGCTAAGCAAACCAATTTGTGAGAGCAGAGTCTGTCCGGCACAGATGGCCTGAATTCATGTGTTGCTGCTGAGATTCTAACTGTGATTATTCTTCATTTCCTCCTCCTTCCCTCGACTTGTGAATTAGTCTCGTTTGAGGAGACAGGACGTCGGCTTGAAAAGCCACCTGGATCAGCTGGACCAGCGGATAAGTGAGCTGAAATTGGACGTCAGTAAGACCTCCAGCGAGTACTTGGATAGTGACAGCCGGCCCAGCTCAGGTAATGCCCACGTGGTGGGTTATTCGCAGGCATGTGGTGCAAGGAGAACTGGAGGGTGTCAACTGCTAAGCAAAACTTGCTGACCAAGGTATTGTTTGGTCAGAAGCAGAGCCCCATGGCTGAGGGGGAGAGTCCTCGTCTGGCACAGCACACGCTGTCAGGGCTGGTGGGAACATCTCCGCCAGGTTGAGTCAGTTGAAAATAGCTTATTCCCTGAAACAGTGGGGTTTTTTTGAATTTGGATTTTTTTTTTATTTTAAAATGGACATTCTAGCCACAAATGCACAGGGGAGGAGACAGATTTATTAATTAATTACCTTGTCCAGTGCAGAATGACCGTTGGCAAAGCGGCTAGAGTATTTACTAGAAGTGAAGGAGACCAACGTCCATGTCAATGCTCTGCTTGAATCCAAGAAGGGTCCTGAACCTCACTAAGGCTTTGAAGATCACTACCACTGCAGTGCTCTGGCCAAATGAATGTTGGATCATTTATATAAAAATGAAACAGCTCTGTTAGAAGACACTGAGATAAACCACCCCAACAGCTTGCTGACTGAAGCTCTCGTGGACAGAGAGACTGAGTTCCAGGTTTCTTATTCACAGAGCGAGCTGTACTGCAGACTTTTATAGCTAGGGTGTCTGTTAAAACCAGTTTCTCTTATCTAGTCTGGGACAAAGGGAACACTTCTTTTTAAACAGAATTTTGAAAAGCCTTAAGTCTTCAGTGAGACGAGGAAAGAATTTTTGTATTTTCAGCATACAGATTTGCAGCCAGGTATTATTACTGGGCAGAGCGGGTATAAAAAGTGTGAGTTTCTGTTGAGTGTTCAGGAGTTGTGCGCTTAGGAACATACAGTTCAAAAGCAGACAGCTTCCTTTTCTGTTTGTTTTATATAGAGGGGAATAATAAAAATGCCTATCTTGAATTTATACAGAGCTTTTTTTAAAACTTCCCTAGTTAATTGGCAATGATCACAAGACCTGGAGAGGGAAGATAGCCTCCGTTCTCTGCCCTTAGACATTCCAGCCATCATAGACTTGGCAGCTCTGATCGCAGGCTGATTTTACTCTACTTTCCCATCCAAGCAGTGCTTGTATCCACCTAGCACAAGTTACAACAGCCTAAGAACGGCCCTGTTTTACACCAGTTGCATAACAGTCCCCAAAGACGTTCTCCAGTGAAGAACTGGGTGTGATGGTGCTGCACTTCACCCCATCCCGCCCTCAGAACTAAGCATGCATGTGCGTGCCAAGCTGGCTCAGGGCCCAGGTAAATGTGCAGAAGCCCAATAAAAGATGGTTGAGTTACAGTATACTTCTGCTGAATTTACCCGAATAAATGATCATAAAGTTAGGCCTGTGGCACATTGCAAATTAAGGTTTATGCTATTCTCTGCATTTTTCTTCTACAGAGCATGTTTAGTTACTGTAAATAAGAAATACCTCCCAATTTATTTTAACTGCAGGCTTCTATGACCTGAGCGACGGTGGTTCTTGCTCACTCTCCAATTCTTGTACCTCTGTGTACAGCGAGTCCATCTCCTCCTCCCACGCCAGTCTCTTGCCCGGCTCTCAACACCCCAAAGCAAGGCTCAGTGTGTTTGATTACCGACCCAAGTCTGCGGATGAAACGACTGTGCACACCACCAGCTTCCAGCAGCAGGGGACCTATGGCAGCGACGGATGTCGGATTACAGCTGGCGCAGACATTGCTGGGACTCCTGCCAGGTCCCGGCCGAGGCCAGTTTCCACAGGTAGTCGGCTGCAGAACTGCCTTCAAGAGAAGGGCAGAATCCTGGTTATTATTTTACAACCTAATATACCAATGTGTAATCAATATATAGCACTCATTTTCAATACACAAAGTGAGAATTAATTGAAACCAGAGAGCCAAACCATTTACTGTCCAACTTTCACTTGTCTCGTACTCAGATACTTTTAAACAATAATAAATACGAGGATGTATGCATTTAGAAATGGAAAAAATATTTAAGTGCATGAGATAAAATTGTGATGAATGTGGAGATACTTTTTTTTTAAATTTACCTGCTTGTGAAATCAGAAAAATTGCAGTGTTTGAAATACCTTGTGTGAAGGTGTGGGGATGTATGTAAAATATAAGGTGAATTCAAAATTAGAGATTATGCATTTTACTGAGAAAGATTTTACAGAAATCTGAGGAGGAGGAGACACTTCCAGGCTTAGTGCCTGTTTTCTCAATCTGTTGTAAAATGAGTATGGTAATACTTGTATATACCTTGCCCTATTTATTCAAATTAATGTGGACTCAAATGATACTCCTTTTCATAGTTTATTAGCTACGGTTTATCTCTGTTATTAGGGATAACAGACACCAAAGGTTAACTGACTATCTAGGAACGAGTCATGAGCCTAGCAGTGGATCAGCCGTGAATTTGCACCATACCTTTAGACAAAATGGACAAGTCCGTTAATATTCCAGATCTCTTATTTACCCATCTGTGAAGGGACAGCATGTGACTTCTTATTTTGGGTGCTTCCGTGGCCTCAGAGCAACCTTGTGTTAGTGCAGTTCATGTGGTGACCTGGCCAGATGTGTGACAGTTCCATTATAGAATCAGGGAAGCCACGGGGAACGTTGTTTCAAGTACCGTGTCACTCTGGAGTCGTTCCCACAGCTTCTTGGCCTGAGCTAGCTCACCTCTGGCTTGCTTGGAGCAGAAACAAGACCACCCGCTCTGTGCCTATCTGTGCAGACACACCTGAAGTGGTGGTAAGTTAGAGCATAAAGGCTCCCAAGCATAAGTCCTCTCAAGGCTTCTCAGAGGCTGAGGATGGAGCTGGGCTTGGTGATCCGTGACTTCCATGTTCAGACTGCAGACTCTTGTTCTATCAGAAACTTTCCTGCCTTGCAACATTTTGCTAAGACCCCTGGGGCTTTATGTTTTTTTGGCTATGGAGATAGACGAGCAGAAAAAGGGATACCTGATGTTAAGCAGGGGTGCAGGAGTGAGGCTACGGACCTCCTTCAGCCCTCCTTCCTTTTCCCGCCACCACCTCCCTTCTTCAACCTCTTGCTTTCTTCAGTGTCAGAAACATAAGTGGTGGGCTCATCGTGGGTGTAGTCTTGAAGAAACAAGTCTTGCAAGGTTGTCCACATTGCAGGAACTGAGGCAAGATGTTACTTCAGAAGAGCATCATTTGGAGAGGGGAAGAAATGTCTCTTTTCCTCTCCTTAGCTTGTCCCCACAGGTAACTGCAGGCACAAACCGATTGCCTTTTCTTTCAGTGGCAAGCGGAAAGCTTGCCAAGACACCACAAGCACAGCGTTGTGTTGACACCTTCCTGGTTTGTTTGCACAAGAGCACGCCACTACACACTGCCAACAATTTCCTGAAGAATTTTCATTGTGAAAATACGTTGTTTGAGAAGTCATCACCCTAACCTTTGCCATAGCGGGTCTGTAAGTGCTTTAGGTAGGACACTGCAGACAAGGCTGAATTTTGAAGTCTTTCAAAAGCTTCCTGTCACAGGACAGAAATAGTCATTGCAAGTGAAAGATGCGGTTGGATTTGGTGGTTGGGTTTCCTGGTAGCAGGAAGCAGCCAGGAAATCAGCTAGCTCAGGGTGTGTTGGCACTGCGCTCTGCACTGTCATACAGAGAAATCCAAGCTAACCCCAGATGGTTCCAGCACTCTTAGTACCAGAGGTAGCACAGCACCATGGTGCTCGATGGGATGACTTGTCTGGATGGAACAGTCTTGCGTCACGCGAGAACACAGCCTGTCCTCTCAGCGCACAAGAGATGCTCCTGAGAGGAAGGTGCAGCACTCGAGTGTAACTTACAGCAATCTTGACAGTACTCCAGAATTTAGGAGATCTGAATTGGTGGCCATCGATGCCAGCTTCAGGGACTGAGCCTTGTGTCTGCCTGAGTAGTTACCCTCAGATTTTTTTTCTCTGTCAAAGGTTCTTTAGTCCCTTCTTCTATGTCCTTAATGTTGACTTTGGAAAAAAACAGACACAGAATTATGGCATTCCTGATTTTCTGCCTGTTAATAAAACCCCTGAATATTTCTTTCTGGAATGAAATACTCTAAGAAGTTACTTGAGAAAGGCTGGAGACTGTTAATGTTGTTATCACATGAAATGAGAGATCCAGTTAGGAGGTTTCACTGGATTTGGGGTTCAGGCAAAGTGGAGTAACATCACTCTCTGGCCTATGGGATGCATGATTCTTTAATGGCTCTCCCATGTGTTGAGTGCATCTGTTTGCCAATGCCTCACTAAAGCAAAATGCAAAAGAATAAACTACAGCTTCCAGCATTGAAGAGGTTAAGAAACGCTATAACCTAGTGTCTGCTTGAGTCCTCTTAAAGTAGCTGGTTGAGTACTATAGATTTTTCCAAGACACATGACATAAAAGGGTTGGAGGAAAAGCTGGAATTCAAATCGAGCCACTTCACAAAAAACGCTATTGACTCTGCATGCTGGAAAATTCAGTAATTTCCGAGTTACAGTTGTATATCCAGAGGAAGTCTTGATCCTGTCCTGGGGGAGAAGCGTTCAAAAACTGTGTCTGTTGTATTGGATAATTTTATACGACATTCAGCTTCAGGCGTTCTGGTTGTTGGATTTCACTTTTTATCTCTGCTAAGAAATGCAAGTAATCCCTTATTTTTGTTTAGTTGGTTGGGTTCCTGTTAGTCTGTGACATTCTAGAACATTTTTATATATGCTCAGATTTATTTTCATCCGTGCAGCACAGTTTAAATTTTCTGCCAAGGCGTGAGTTTTATTATTGGCACTAAAAGGCATTCTAATCTCTGTTACACTCAGGTGAATAAAAACCTTGAAGTGATTCAGTGATCCTGGAGGACTGAAACTATTTTCTTCATTCGTGCTACTGATTTAGTAAAAGCTAGCACATCCCTCTGAAATAGCATTTTTAGCATAAGCCAGTTTGAATGTAATTGTCTGTGATTTAATTAGGTTATTTATTTTCATCCACTGTGTAGGTGACTTGGAAAGACTCATTCCAGCAGATGGTAGATTTCAGAAAGAGACAGATCCCAAATCCATGTTGCCTCTGTGCCATGCCGGAGACATGCACTTGCTCAGCGTGGACCCCAAATTCCAAAACGACTTGGTCTCCAGGAATGGCGTTGATGTGTATCCTTACCCGAGCCCCCTGCACGCGGTGGCTTTACAAAGTCCCCTTTTCTCGCTGGTGGGGACATCCCCAGAAGCAGACCTCCCGCCTCCTCCCAGCAAACACACGCCTAGTGCCACGGGTCCCGGCGTGATCCGGACTAGGCCAGCCACCGAGGCCAAGCCGGGGGGTTACATCGATAAATTACTGCAGCTGACGAGATGCAAGGGGAGCAGTCGGGCTGATGCCGGTGAGTGGCTTTCAACAAAGAGCCAGCCAGCCACGGTGCACCAGAGACTCGTTATAACCCCCAGCGCTGGTGGAGTGAAAATTAACAGCAGCGGTAGCCAGCTGGAAAAACAAGGGAGTTTTCCAGAAAGTAACAAAGCTGAAGGGAAGCTGCAGAGAGAGGTGCCGGAGGGGGAATGTGCCAAGCAGCAGGAGACGGTGCACGGTGTGAATGAAGAACAGCCGTGCGCCCGGCCCGACCCTGGGCCGTCAGCTGTGAATAGCTGTTACCCTGCCAAGTCAGCAGCACGGGGATCTCCTCTGGCAGAAGCCACGGAGAGCAGCGTGGAGCGCGGTTCGTCCTGCTTGCAGCTGTGCCAGGACGACTCCAGCCCGGGCACCTGGGACGCTGAAGCCACCCCACCCAGAAAGCCGCTCCTCAAGAGGTGCAGCAACGCCAAGCTGGCTGCTACCGGGGGTCACGAGCGAGCGGCACGGGGCGAGTTCGTCCATGCTCGGTTCGTCCCTGCAGAATCCCACCAAGTCGGGGTCAAGTTTGCCAGCTCCAAAATGAAGGCGGTGAAGATAAAGAGGAGGAACAGTGAAAAGGTGCTACGGCCTGGGAGACAAGCCTTTTGCGTGGAGAAGGCAAGAGGGTTCCATGGGCCTACCAGGCTGCCCGCCGAGTGGAATCAGCCCCAGAGACCACATGGAGCAAAGAGCCTCATGCGGAGACCTTCGTATTCTGGGGATGTGAGCGGCAGGTCGTGCTCGGAGTCCAGCCTGTTCCCGGTGCAGGTCAGGCTCCCCGCTGTGCCATCCGGGCCAGAGCTCTACAGAGCCTCTGCCAACGCGCCATATTCCCTGGAAGCGGCTTGCGGAGAAGCAGCCGGCAAGAAGAAGCAGCGCAAGTGGCAGTCGACAGTGGAGATCTCTGCCAAGGCCCACCTGGCCGGACTCTCCAGTAGCTTCGGCCTGGGGGCACGGAGGACCGGCGTCCTGCGCACCGCCAGCGCGAGGGCGCGCTCCAGGGCCCAGCGCCACGGAGCTGATGCCAAGAGCGAGTCTGACCACTCCGAGTACTCTGCTGAGTGCGCTTCCCTCTTCCACTCCACCATCGCGGAGACCAGCGAAGGGGAGGTCAGTGACTTCACGACTAACCGCTTCGGGGACAGCGAGTCCAGCGGAAGCGACTCGGATGGCAGCAGTAACGGCAGCAGCCTTGCCCTGGACTACGATGAGGGGGATGAAAGCGAGCTGATTTGGCCCGAAGGTTCGGTCAGGCAATCGGGGGCTGTCCAGGCCTCTTCCAAGCCTCTTCCCCCAGTGCCCAAAATCTGTCGCATCAAAGCTTCAAAGGCGCTAAAGAAGAAGATTAGGAGATTCCAGCCTGCCTCTCTGAAGGTCATGACCATGGTTTGAGGGAGAGCAAGCATCTGTTTCTTACAGTGAGACATTCCTGCTGGCTCTCATTTGCAAAACAAGAGAACCCATGTGCAGAGAAAAGGACTTGCTTAAGTGAACGGTGAATAACCCCTGAATCAGCGCAAGGGACCTTGTTTGCTAATGCCTGGACATAAATGTCACTGTATCTAATTTCCTCTTTTGCCATTTATTCTGTAAATATGGATCTGTGTATATTGTGTGATGCCTTTTTTTACGATGCAGAAGGGTCACCGTGGTGAAAATGAAAACCTCTGCCGTAAGATTTTACAGGCAGGCTCTTGACGTTTTGTTGACTGCATGCACCCACAGAAACAGTCCCAGCCACAAAGGCTTCCCAAGAAGAGGGGCTCTTCCCAGCTGGATATTTGGTAGCATCCCTCCCTCTTGTGAGGAATTCTTTTGCAGTCCAAAGTCTGCATTAACCATCCGGCTGTCACTGTGCTCCTATGGAAAAGCTCTCGGTGCTCTCTGTAGTTTTACTTTCTTTCAGATCAACCATCCCATACCTTCTCCCAAACATCAGGAGCACGAGTCAGTTCCTCCATAAAAAAGTACTATGTTTAATCAAGAAGGCAAATGTATTTGTGAATGAGAACAAGACCTCAGTTTGTTTCCTGTTTTCAAAATGAGAGTATAGGGTTTGTTTTTTTTTCCAAGCCCCCTCTTCATGATGTTCCATGTTATTGTTCATTTGTTGAATGGGTGAAAGAACATGAGGGCTCAGTGCCACAGTGTGTGAATAGCTGGGACTGAGATTATGGCTTTTCCCCTGAAATTGCAAACTCAATAAATGCTGTTTAATGTACTTCTGAAAATTGTGCTTGTCTGACTTCAATTTCCAAAGAAAATCATTCTGAACTGTTAATGTTGCGTCAGGAATGCAGAGGAACTTTCTCTGGAGAAACACACCTGTGTTTTCATGACCGCTGTGCAGAGGAGTTCTTTTTTATTTTTCAGAGGGTTGCTCCAGCTCGGTCAGAGCCAGGGTCCTTTCAGCCTCCCCCTCAGGAAACCTGCTTCAGCACCTGCTTCTGAAGGGGTGAATTTAAAAACAGTGTAGAAGACAGGGTAGTGTTTCACTGACTCACTTAAATTGATGCAATTTTGTCGCAAGACACTCTTAATTTAGACATGTATTTGTGTATACATAATGTGTGTTGAATGCATTTGGGGGCACCTATGTGAAGCTTTGAATCAGTTCCTAAACTGATGAGGTGATTTTTTGTGTGTTCAGACAGGCAGTCCCAGTTCTTTCCTCTGAGCACAGCGATCCGGAGGCTGAGCTGAAGTTCACCCCGTGTTTACCAAAGAGCAGGTATTATCCTCCTACCCTGTTTCAGTGCCCAAGCTGAACGCATTCCTGGCCTGGGAGACGTAGGCATTGCCTCATGCAGCCCAGTGTGCTGGGTCTGAAACAAAAGGCAAGTGCTCTGCAGAAGCTGTGGGTGGAAGAGTGCTTGTTTACTCCGAGGATTCATTAGCAAACAGAAGTATTGAAAGACTAAACTTCTAGCCAATGCCTTCCATTCTTTGGCAGCTACGTTATGTTTTTAAACCACTCTAATTTCAAATAATTTTTGGAAATTGAGGTGGAGAAAAGTAAAAGTCACGTAAAGTCATTTAATTCAAGTCTTTGAGATAGTGCATAACACCATCCTTACTGCAACTAGGAAAATACTACATTTTTGTCAGTGAATTGCATTTAAACATTTTTTCGTGGCCACAAGAGTAGTGGACATAATCACTCCAACAGGATTAATGGGAATTTCACAGGTCTGGTGGCGGTTTCTTGTTCAGCATATCTAGCAACAGAGCAAACAAAATAGTGATTTATGCCTTGTTGACTTTCTACGCCACAAAAGGATTCTTTTTCCCGCTTTCACAAAAGGTTTCGCTTGGGGGAGTGTGTCAGAAGTTACATATGAACCTTTAATCCGTGGATTTTCTGTACTGAGGAGAGGTTTATCGGTTAGGTAGGGATTTGGAGTGTGGTTTTTTCATGGGGGAGGAAATTGTTCCTAAGTATCAACCTGCTCTGGGTAGGAGCGTTCTGAGACCTGGTAAAAACCACCACCCAGTAGCTCCCTGCCTTTTTCTCAGAGTAAGCTCAAACGAGAAGTTTGTGGTCCCACAACTCAGTAAATCCCGCTTTAGGGCTGTTAATACTCCGTCAGAAATGTTGCCAGACACATGATGAAAGTGCTTATCCAGAATCAACTCACCCTGCCAATTCAAATAAAGAAAAATGATGACTTAATTTTGTACTGACAGGTTTTATGCCAGAAGAGGTATCGCTGCCTCTACTGCTCACGCTTTCTGCTGGGTCAGATAACGTCTCTCCTCCCAGAGCCAGCGTAAAGCCAGCATGAAAGTCTAAAGCCGACGTAAAAGCATAAAGCTGGCACAAACGTCATCATCCTTGGCTAATTTGACAGAAATGTGATGACGTGCCGGCAAACAGGACAGTGCAAAGCAGGGTAAGGGACTCAGGCAGCCGATACTCCAGGTGCACTGGGACCAAAAATATGATTGTAGTTCAGTACACGGGTAAAAATTAGTATGTTTTGTTGATGTGTACACTGAGAATTTTGATGACGGCTGTGCCCAAATGTGACGCCTGTCGGTGCTCTGTCCTTCGGATATCGTGGGCTGTCGGCACCCGGGAATACCTGCCTCTGAACCAAACAGATCTGAAACATATTTAAAATCAACAAATATCAATACTTTTATCTGCTGTTCTTTTATATGTATGTACTAAACATCATCTAAACAGCTTTCAGATCCACGTGAAGCCACCTAAGGAGAATAAGGGATGCCCAGCTTTACCTGTGGTCGAGGCAATACCAAACAGAAATATTCACAGTCTGTTTTCCCTTCCAGAAGGAATCCACAAAATCCTTTTACCTTGCAGTGCCTTGTACTATAAAGGCCTAAGAGAATGCAAAAAATGTCAGCCGGTGATTGAATCGGCAGTCTAGCACCAAGCCTGATGACACGCTTCAGGAGCGAGAAGTTTCACACTTTCCCTGTGACTTGATTTGCAAGCGTGTAGATCTGTGGGCTGCCGCAGGACAGCTTTCTGCAGCGTCTCCGTCGCGGGAGCGAACATCTGGCAGCATCCCTCCAAGCTCTAGCGAATCAAAATCAGCCACTGCTGAGATCTGTGCATCAGATCAGCGGTTTCCTGCTGTCAGAGGCAGGCATTTGCACTTCGGTGTGGGAGCAAATTGCTTCTAAAATCGCAAAGGAAAGAAAAGAAAGGAAAACAAAGAGAATAGAAAGGGAATTAGGAAAGCTTTCAGAGCAATTTGCAGGATAGATCAGAATTATGCTTTTTGAAAATTTCACAGAATCACAGAATCACAGAATAGTAGGGGTTGGAAGGGACCTCTGTGGGTCATCTAGTCCAACCCTCCTGCCGAAGCAGGGTCACCCGCAGCAGGCTGCACAGGACCTTGTCCAGGCGGGTCTTGAATATCTCCAGAGAAGGAGGCTCCACAACCTCCCTGGGCAGCCTGTTCCA